>Ga0066636_10000603_pt1 | contig 20507 bp, 13 predicted proteins | sample CryGeyCG2014_080_2_FD_62736 | JGI IMG/M metagenome (GOLD analysis project Ga0066636, IMG submission 62736) | Groundwater microbial communities from aquifer - Crystal Geyser CG07_land_8/20/14_0.80 | ecosystem: Environmental > Aquatic > Deep subsurface > Groundwater | place: USA: Utah: Grand...
GATAGGTTTTTTTCATGCTTTCTCCCTTTTGGCGATATGCCCCATCAGCCCGCCGTCATAAATGATCTGTTGCATGAACGACGGAATCGGATTCGATGAAAATACGGCGCCGGTGGTCAGGTTTCGGATCGTACCCGAAGAGAGGTCCACTTCCACCGTATCCCCGTCTGAAACGCCGTCAACGGCCTCGTTGCTTTCCAAAATGGCGAGGCCCATATTGAAAGCATTGCGGTAGAAAATCCGGGCAAAACTCTTGGCGATGATGCATGGCACTCCCTTGGCCTTAATCGCAATCGGGGCGTGCTCCCTGGAGGATCCGCACCCGAAATTCGTCCCGGCCACGAGGATATCCCCCGGTTTCATTTCAGATGCAAACCGGGGGTTTTCGTCTTCCATGCAATGGACTGCCAGTGCATCCGGCGCCGATTCGTTAAGGTATCGCGCGGGGATGATGGCATCCGTATCCACATTGGAACCGAATTTCCATGCCCTACCCTGAAACCGCATCGTTTTGCCCTCCCTGCCGATCTTCCACTCCCAATTCGGTAGGACCGGCGATTCTCCCCAATACCGCAGAGGCCGCAGCAACGGCAGGATTGGAAAGATAAATTTCGCTTTCCTTATGTCCCATCCGGCCCACGAAATTCCGGTTCGTGGTGGCCACGACCCGCTCCCCTTTGGCTAAAACACCCATGTGCCCGCCTAAACAGGGACCGCAGGTCGGGGGACTGATCACGGCTCCGGCATCAAGAAAAATATCAAAAAGCCCCCGTCGCATGGCCTCTCGGTAAATGACAGGTGTCGCCGGAATGATGATAAGCCGGACTTGCGGCGCAATTTTCTTTTCCTTGAGCACACAAGCCGCTGAAATCAAATCGGAAAGTCTTCCATTGGTGCAGGAACCGATCACGACTTGGTCAATAGGAATATCGCCCACCTGGCTGATGCCCCTGACATTGCTGGGCAGGTGCGGGAAAGCCACTTGGGGTTCGATTTGGGACACATCTATTTCAATGATTTCTTTGTAGCGGGCATCCGCATCGCTTTCAAAAAACCGGTAAGGCCGTTTGGCCCGTCCTTCCACATACTTTTTCACAATACGATCAGGAATAAAAATACCGTTCTTTGCACCCGCCTCGATGGCCATATTCGCCATGGTGAAGCGACCATCCATGGAAAGGGATTCGATGGCTTCTCCGCAGAATTCCATGGCCTGATAAAGAGCGCCGTCAACTCCGATCTTCCCGATAGTAAACAGGATCAGGTCCTTTCCATCGACCCAGGGTCTGCGCTGCCCAAAGTAGACGAATTTCACCGTTTCCGGAACCTTGAACCACAATCTGCCGACCGCCATAACGGCGGCAAGATCCGTACTCCCCACCCCCGTGGCAAGGGCGCCTAAGGCGCCGTAAGTACAGGTGTGACTGTCCGCACCGATCACGAGGTCTCCGGGCAGAACAATCCCCTGCTCCGGCAACAAGGCGTGCTCAATGCCCGCTTCCCCGACTTCGAAGTAGTGAGTAATTCCCTGCTCCCGGGCAAACCGGCGCATGAATCGGCACTGTTCTGCGGATTTGATGTCTTTGTTAGGGGTGAAATGATCCGGGACCAGTACCAACCGTTCCCTGTCGAATACGCTCTCAAGACCCGTCTTCCGGAATTGCTCGATGGCAATAGGAGCGGTGATGTCGTTTCCCAGGGCCACATCCACCTCAGCCTCGATCAGTTCGCCGGGTTGGACCTCTTTTTTCCCGGCATGAGCGGCCAAAATTTTTTCGGTAATGGTCATTGCCATATTGAACGATCCCTTTCTTTTCCTTCTCCCATCTCCCGTTACCTTTCATCCGGCTTGGATATGCCTTTTTTCCATGGCAAGGCGTGAGATCTTTTCAGCGGGTCTTTAAAAAAAACCATAACCGGGTTCCGGTTTTTTTTCCACCTAAATTGATCGTTTTCAATTCGGCAAATCATTCCACTGCATGCCTTTTATAGTACACCCGAAGGATGGGCAATTGGAAGGGTCAACTCCGTTTCAACACAAAGATATTCAAACACAATTCTTTTTTGCAGAATTGAAAACGATCAATTTAGGTTCCATTAAAATCATCAGGAGTTACCGTTTTCTCCATTTTTATCGGTTATAGACGGGTTGCATCCCCGGTACCGGTTATCTGCATTCCAAAATGCTGCCGAATAAATTATAAAAGTATATTAACATACTTTTAATTATTGTCAAGCACTATTTTTTCGGAAGCTCTTCTCCACCGGATCCGTTTTTCTCGGTTCCATCGAATGTGATCCGTTGACAAGGAGGGCCCATTTATATATTTCTAAATCTTAGACACAGAAAACAAGGATACAATTCATGAGCAATTCCTCCCAGGTTTTTGAGGCGCTTAACCGGGAGCGGCGGGCCCGGTTTATTCTGGACATCTTTCATCGGATTCTCGTCCACTACGCCCTGTGGTTTACGGAAATCCGGCATCAGATGGGAACGGAGAAGGCCATGGAAATGCTCGGTGTCGCCTGGGAGCGCAGCTACCAGGTTCAGATGCGTCGGCTTTCAAAGCTTCTCGGATTCAGCCTCGAAAATGACATTCCCGAAGCCTTGCTGAATATGCCCGTCGGTGATCAGCGTCGACTGCTGGAGGGAATCTCCGCCAACTGGCTGGCCAATGACGGCGTATGGTTCCAGGCCGTGGAGTTTTCAAGCGGCATGGTGGACGCCAAACGATGTAACGACACCTGCTGGGCGCATTTCTCCCCTTTCGAAGCATGGTCCATCAAACGCTTTGCATCCATCCCTGAAAACGCGGGTCTCGAAGGACTCAAGACGGCATTGGAATACCGCATTTACGCATTGATCAACCGATATTCCATTATGGATGAGGGTCCGAATGCGTTTACATTCCAGATGAATGACTGTCGGGTCCAATCCGCCCGGAAGCGGAAAGGCCTGGAGGATTATCCCTGCAAATCCGGCGGCACCGTGGAATATAACTATTTTGCCAAAGCCATGGATCCTTGTATTCGAGTCGAATGCATCGGGTGCCCGCCGGACAAACATCCCGACGAATGGTTCTGCTGCTGGCGCTTTTTTATCCCTGAAGCGGAAAAAGGGAAAGCCTGATTCCAATGGAGGGGAACATGAAGGCGATGGTTTTAAGGCAAATCGCGGATATGAGTCAAAACGCCTCACCCCTTGAGCTTGCCGAACTGCCGATACCGATTCCCGGTAAACACGAAATTCAGATTCAAGTCACGACCTGCGGGGTATGTCACACCGAACTGGATGAAATCGAAGGTCGGACTCCGCCTCCGACCTTTCCCATGATCTTGGGGCATCAGGTCATCGGTGCTGTGACGAAAAACGGTCCAGGGGCGCAACGCTTTCGACTCGGTGACCGGGTGGGAGTCGGCTGGATCTTTTCGGCCTGCGGCAGATGTACTTACTGTAAAAACGGCCAGGAGAACCTTTGTAAAGATTTCAAGGCTACGGGGAGGGATGCCAACGGCGGTTACGCCCAATTCATGACGGCAAGTGAGGACTTCGCCTACCCGATACCCGATCTTTCTTCGGACGCTGAAGCCGCCCCTCTTTTGTGCGCCGGCGCTATCGGATTACGATCCTTGAGACTTTCCGGGATCCGAAATGGTCAAAATCTCGGGCTCACCGGCTTCGGCGCTTCAGCCCACCTGGTACTCCAAACGGCAAGGCACCGATACCCTGACACACCGGTTTATGTCTTTGCCAGGAGCGCATCGGAACAAGATTTCGCTTTGAAACTTGGGGCCGCCTGGGCAGGCGATACCTCTGATCAGCCACCTGAAAAACTGGACGCCGTCATCGATACCACGCCGGCATGGAAGCCGGTCGTGGAGGCCCTTAAAAACCTTAAACCTGCCGGACGACTGGTCATCAATGCCATCCGCAAAGAAGAAAAAGACAAATCAGAACTCCTTTCTCTCGATTATCCCCGGCATCTCTGGATGGAAAAAGAAATCAAGAGCGTGGCCAACGTGACCCGAAAAGACGTCGGCGATTTTCTCGATATCGCCGCCCGGATCCCCATCAAGCCCCATGTCATCGAGTTCCCGCTGGAAAAAGCCAACGAAGCCCTCATGGAACTCAAGGGTGAGAAAGCAAAAGGGGCCAAGGTCCTCCGGATCCGATCCTGAGACGGATCATCCGAATCGTCATACCGCCGGTTTCGGCTGGAAGGCATCCTGCTTTGAGGGGACCTCAGGGTGCCATCACCATTCGTATGAAATTCTCATTGACAGCGCATTCTCCTTCGGATAATCGAAAACCCGTATGCCATCACAACCGGAGCTTGCCATATCCTGGATTGTAGATGATGATGAAACACAATTCATGCTCGCGCCTAACCCGCCCGCAAAAAAGCACATTCTATCGGTCAGTTCGCCGGCACCCAGATGCCCGAAATGGCAATACCGCAGCATAATTTCGCGTAATATGTGGGAGTAATTCCGATGAGACTCCGAATCGTCTTTTTGCTCCTGGCATTGGGAACGATAGCCGCCTCGGGGATGGGGGAATATTTTCGCTTCCAGGCTGAACAAACATCTGCCATGACTCATGTTGAAGGCGATCTTGCCGCTATGTCCGAGAATCTGAAGGAACAAATTGTGGATCTCCTTTCCGAATATCAGAGGGAGGTCCGCGTTCTGGTCAGATTTGAAGAGTTGGAAGGAGCCCTCAAGAACCGGAACCCCGAAGCCTTGGCGCAAGCCACTCGAATCCTTTCCCACGTTTCAGGGCGGCGCTCGGGTGATGTGTGTTATCTCATCGACGGAGAAGGGAACACCGTTGCCTCCAGCAACTATAAAGAACCGGACAACTTTGTGGGCAGAAACTACTCGTTTCGCCCTTATTTTTCAAATGCCATGGAAGGCCGCGACTCCATCTACATGGGAGTGGGGGTTACTTCGAATAAAAGGGGAGTCTATTTCAGTTGCCCGGTCATCGTTGAAGGCAGCGACAGACCCTTAGGAGTGGCGGTGATCAAAGCCTCAATTGATCACATAGAACAGATCATCTCCCGTAGAAAAGATGGCGTCGTGCTGTTTGTCCACGACAGCGGCTTGATATTCCTGGCCAGCCGAAGCGAGTGGATTCTTAACACGCTGTGGAGATTGTCCGATCAGGAATCGACTCGCATTACAGCGACAAAGCAGTTCGGCACAGGTCCTTGGAAATGGACCGGTTTGGAACTAAAATCCCGGAACCGGGCGGTTGATCGTTCCGGCGACGCTCACCTGATTAATGAAATCGAGCTTGAAGCATACCCTGCTTGGAGGGTCGTGGCGCTTACCAATCTCACTTCGGCGTCCCAACGTATTTCTCCCCGGTGGATAGAAAGGTCCTGGTACGGCATCCTGGGCGTTCTTAGCATCGTAACAGGGGCAGTTGTCATTCTCTTCATGCTGGCGCAGAAAGACATTCACAAACGGCAACAAGCGGAGCGCGATCTTCTGGCATCCAAAGACGATTTGAGCAAAACGGTAAAAAGTTTAGAGGAGACTTTGGCCCAACAGAAGCAGACCGAGGAATCTCTCCGTGACAGCGAAGAGAAGTATCGCGCTTTTTTTAACACCTCACGTGATTGCGTATTCATGACAACGACGGACGGGCGATTCATCGACCTCAATGACGTTGCCCTGGAGATGGTGGGGTATGCGCGCAATCAGAGAGAGGAGGTGCTGGGGAAGAAAACCATCGATTTCTGTGCTCATTCCGAGGAAGGAGAAGCGTATACCGCAATTTTGGCAAAAACAGGGTTTTCCAAAGAATACCCCATCGATCTTCGGAAACAAGACGGGACGATCATTCATACCCTGATCACCGCTGTGGCACGGAAAGACCATTATGGAAACGTCGTGGGATTTCAGGGGACAATTCGGGACATCACCGAGCGCAAGCGAGTGGACGAAAAAATTCAGCGTCAAGGAAAGCTGTTGAGCGCTATCAACTCGGTATTGCAAGAGGCGTTGGAGGCGGACACCGATGCGGACATAGCCAGGAAGTGCCTTGGCGTAGCCGAAAAGATGACTGGCTCCAGGCTTGGATTCATAGGGGAAATCAATCAGGCCGGCAGTCTGGACACTATTGCCGTGAGCGATCCGGGTCGGACGATCTGCCGTATTCCCGAGTCAGATTCTCCATCGTTGATAAGGAATATGGAAATAAAAGGAATCTGGGGGTCTGTTCTGAAGAGGGAAGAGTCCGTGAAAGTCAACGACCCCGCCTCTTATCCCGATTCGGCAGGTGTTCCCGAGGGTCATCCTTCTCTCACATCATTCTTGGGAGTCCCGCTGAAACGATCGGGCAAGACCTTCGGACTGATTGCTCTGGCCAACAAGGACGGAGGCTATGACGACGCGGATGTGGCTGATATGGAAGCGCTGTCCGATGCCTTTGTAGGAGCCCTGAGCAGAAAACGGGCCGAACGAGCCCTCCAAGTGAGCGAGGAGAAATACCGTAGTATCTTTACGAATATGCAGGATGTGTTCTATCGTACGGATAGGGAAGGAAATATCACCATGGTGAGCCCATCCGGGGTGAAAATGGCAGGTTATGAAACTGAAGACCAGATGATCGGGCTGAACATTGCCGGAAAATTCTACAAAGATGCTAAAAAAAGGGATCGTCTGCTCGCTCTTCTCCGGAAGAACGGAACGGTAAGCAATTATGAGGTGGAGTTGATAACAAGAGACGGAACCCCCATATCAGTATCGGCGAACGCCCATTTCTATTACGACAAATCGGGGCAGCCGTTGGGGGTCGAGGGCGTCTTTGTCGACATCACATCGCGCAAGCGGGCAGAGGAGGCTCTGAAAGACAGTGAGCAACGATACCGAACGCTCTTTGAAGAATCGATAGACGGGGTGTACTCTGTCCTGAGAGACGGAGAGATAACGGATGCCAACGGATCTTTTTGTAGACTGTTCGGTTATTCGAAAGAGGAGATGATAGGAAAAGACGTTCGGCATCTCTTTGCCGATCCTTCCGACCATTCAAGGTGCCAGGAGGAAATAGAGAAAAATGGGTTCGTGAAAGACTTTGAGGTCAAATTCCGGACCAGAGCCGGAAAAGAGCTTGATTGCCTGCTTACCTCATCCGTGCATTACGGCAAAGACGGAAACATTGCCGGATACAGGGGAATCCTGCGAGACCTGACCATCCGCAAGAAACTTCAGAAGCAGCTTCTTCAGGCCCAAAAGATGGAAGCCGTCGGCACGCTTGCCGGAGGAGTCGCCCACGATTTCAACAACCTCTTGCAGGTGGTCATAGGGTTCTCCGAGCTGGTCCTTTCAGACGAGAATCTCCCTGATCGTTACAGAGATGACCTTGAAAAAGTACTCCAGGCAGGAAAAACCGGCGCGGAGCTGATTCAAAGGCTGCTCATGTTCAGCAGAAAGACTGAGCCAAAACCGCTCAACCTCGATCTCAATCAGCGTATTCATCAGATTCAGAAATTTCTGCAAAGAACCATCCCCAAGATGATTGATATTGAGCTGAACCTTGCGGATGACTTGGCGCGCATCCATGCCGACCCGTCTCAAATGGATCAAGTTTTGATGAACCTCTCTATTAATGCCAGAGACGCCATGTCGGAAGGGGGAAAGCTCGTCATCGAAACCGAGAATATCGTCATCGATGAGGATTACGCAAGAACGCATCTTGATGCCGAGCCCGGACGGTACGTCCTCTTGCATGTATCAGACACCGGCTGTGGGATGGGCAAGGAAACCGTCGAACACGTATTCGAGCCGTTCTTTACCACCAAGGAGATCGGCGGGGTACAGGTCTTGGCCTTGCGATGGTGCACGGGATCGTCAAACAGCACAACGGCCACATCACCGTCTACAGTGAGGTCGGCAAAGGAACCACCTTCAATGTCTATTTTCCGGCTTCACAGGACCCAACGGAAACAGATTTGGAATCCACAAGCATAATGCCTGCGTTGGGTACGGAGACCGTTTTATTGGTGGATGATGAAGACTTTATCAGAAGATTGGGCGTTCAGATTCTCACCAAACACGGTTACACAGTTCTTGAGGCAAAAAACGGGAGAGAGGCGCTCGATCTCTTCGAGAAGGAACATGAACGGATATCGGTGGTGATTCTTGACCTGATCATGCCCGAGATGGGCGGCATAGAATGTCTCAGGGGGCTTCTGAAAATTGATCCAAAGGTGAAAATCCTCGTGGCCAGCGGGTATGCGGCGGATACTTCGGTGAAAGAGACTATTCAACAAGGGGCAAAAGGGTTTATCACTAAACCGTTTCGTATCAAAGTGCTTCTCCTCGAGGTTCGTCGGATTATAGACGAAGGCTGAGAGCCCTGCCAATCAACCCGGCCCTAAAAGAGAGGATCACCATGATTATTATTAAATTACTCAGGGCTCGGAATGGACATCGGCCTGATTCGTCCTTTGAACAGGTTGGTCGGGCCGGCGGGGATTCCGTGGGAAATTTAGGACCAGGTAGGCAGTGAGAGCGGCGCCCAATAGAACCAGTAAAAGAGCGAGCCGGCGTCTCGGTTTTTCCCTGTTTGAAGGAAAGACAGCATGATTTTTCGTATCCGTTCCCTCATCTTGACCGATTTCCGGATCAAGCGATGTCCGTGCTTCTCTTTCATGGACATTCAGAATTACCGCCGTGATGTTGTCGTGCCCGCCCCGCATCCGGGCAAGATCGACCAGTTTTTTGGCGCTTTCAGCCGGCGGAAAAGCGTCGGCAATATCGATCATCTCGCGGTCCTTGACCAGTCCGTGTAAGCCGTCCGAGCATAAAAGGAGCATATCTCCCGGTTCCAGCGTGAGGTGAAACAGATCGACGTCTATTGTTTCGCTGATTCCCAAGGCCTGAAGTATGATGTTCCGGTCCGGATGGTTCGGGATTTCCTCTTCGCTGATTTTTCCTTCCTTGAAAAGCTTTTGAACCAGTGTCTGGTCCTCAGTGATCTGAACGTAGGTTCCGTTGCGAAACAGATACGCCCGGCTGTCTCCTACCTGGGCGACGTACGCTTCGCCGTCATTTGCCCATATGGCGGTACATGTGGTCCCCATTCCTTTCAGCGACAGATTCGCCTGGGCCATCTCCTTCAAGAAACGATGGGTTTCTTCGACCGCATCCACCAAGGCTTCTCCGGGATTCCCGGAGAGATTCCTTTCAACATACTCACGGATCTTTTCTACGCTCGTGGTGCTGGCTTGCCGCCCTCCCGCATGACCGCCTACCCCGTCCGCCACAACGGCAAGGACTCCGAGTGAACGGTCCGGGTCTTCGGGATTGAATCGATGAATGATAAAAGCATCTTCATTCTCCCTGCGCACACAACCGATATCCGTTTGCCCTACCGCTTCAATTGCCAGCATCAAAAAGCCGCCCCGCTTGAAAAAAGACTGACTTATAATTTCCGGTACTTTAAGAACATCGTTCCGATTTGGATCTGATTGCCGTCCTCGATCTCTTTGCGGACGATCTTTTCCCCTTGCACCAGTGTTCCCGAAGCGGTATCCAAATCCGTCATAATCAGCCGATCCCCCTCCAAACGCAGACTTGCATGTCTGGGCTCAACACCTTCGTCCTGGAAACGGATATCCGCATCTGCCGCGCTTCCGATAACAAAGCGACGATTTTCTTCGCAAAGTGTGAACTGTTCCCATTGCTTCATGCCTTTGATTACCACCAACCATCCATGAATCGGCTTCTCCTTCCGGATGAAAACCTTTGTCTTTACTTCCACTTCAGTTTTTGCTACTCGGGTCAGGGCCGCTTCAGGGTTGATTGACATATGGGCATCTTTCGGTTTTAAAGCCGCTTTGGCCACTTTGGTAATCTTTGCTTCCACCGCCGAGGCGGGTTTGAAATTCTTCTCCTGTGTCCTTTTTTCCGTGGGAGAATCCTCGGGGAAAGAGCCCCTGGACGGGCCGGAAAGTTGCGCACCACACCCCATGCAGATCTCGGAATCCGCAGGAATGTTTTTCTGGCACTTCGGGCATATCATGGGATCGATTTACCTTTCCATGAAAGGGTTTTAAAGCTTTTTCAAATTCTTGGCCGCGTACTCTCTGAGTTTTCGGTGTGGCGCATCCTGAGAAACCTTTTCCAGCGTCGACCGGAATTTCGGATTACCCGACGCACCCAAGATATTGCAAAGCCAGGCCATGGCATCCACGTGATATCTATTATCGGGATTTTTTTGATAGCTTATCAGCAACTCCGTGTTGGCTAACGCCTCCATGTTCGGGTCATGCAAATAATGGCGAAAGATGGTTTTAGCCGCCCTCTGTTTATCAACCGGGTCTGGCGATTGGAGCATGCGTACATATTGTGCGGACGGCGAGGTGGCAGCCTTTGTTTCGGTCGCTTTCGGAGACGTCGTTGGAGGAGAAACAGCGTGAGGAGTCTCTTGAGGGGTTGCCGAAATCGGGGGCGCATCTTTCGGTGCAGGTTTTTCGGGAGTTTCCGGCCGAGGTTCGGAAGGAGGCTTCTGTTGAGGACTATCCGGTACGGGAATTCGCGGTTTTTCCTTTTCCACTTGCTGGGGTTGAGAAGGCCGCGGCGTTTTTTCCTGATAATCTCCAGGATCCTGGGGAGGCTTCTCTATTTTTTCAGGAATCTTTTCAGGTTTCGGCTTGGGAGGTATGCCTATCTCCTGAGGGGTAGGAAGCAGTTCCTGGGGCAGCGGCTTACTGTTGTCGGGCGTATTGCTGCCGATCCCCTTTGGCCCGTTTTCACCGAGTTGTCTGGTCGCCAACAGCGAACCCTGGGGGGTCACCGCCGGGGCAGTTTGCTGGACCAGGGGAAGATTGCGGGTGTCTTCATTCTTTGAATACATCATAAAAAAAATCACCAGCAAGCAAACGAGCATCGCTGCTACCGCAACAAGCAATGCAAGTTGTTTCCGTGTGTATCGCCCTAATATAAACGGGGTTTCTTGAGAGTTGAGGGCAACAACCCACGACTTCATCCTCTCCAGTAAAGCGTCCGGTTTTGCCCATAATATGCCCTGATCTTTCGCGGCCCGGGTCTGCATATGGGAGAGATCGGTTACAGAGACGCGGTTCAGGGCTTCCCGAAAAGCCTTGGCCGATTCAAAACGGTCTTGGGGTGCCTTAGCCAGAGTCTTTAAAATGATGTCGCTAAGAGATTGGGGAATATCGGAATTGATCCCGGTGGGCGGCGGCGGCGGATCCTCGATATGCGCCCGCATGACCTCATATTCGGAATCACTGGAAAACGGAACCTGACCGGTCGCCATTTGATAAAGCGTGATCCCCAAAGCATAAATATCCGCGGGATGGCCGATCGGTTCCCCGCGAATCCGTTCCGGGGACATGTACCAAACGGTCCCCAAAGCGGTACCCGTCCGGGTCATCCCCTTTTCTCCGACGGCCTTGGCAATGCCGAAATCGGTGACCTTCACCTGACCCGATTCCGTAATCATAATATTAGCCGGTTTGATGTCCCGGTGGATGATGCCGCGTCCGTGCATAAACTCCAACGCCGAAAGGACTCCATCCATGATGTGAAGTATTTCCGGAAGGGGTAGCGCCCCGCTGTCCTGCAGCATCTGTTCAAGGGTACGCCCTGGAACATACTCCATGACGAGAAAAATATCGTTATTGTCTTCCAGGTAGTTAAAAATGTTCACCACGTTAGGATGGGAAATCTGTGCCTGAAGCCTGGCTTCCCGGATGAAGCGGTCCCGCATCCCCTCCTCATTTGAATATTCGGGAGTCATCACCTTGACCGCCACCTGCTGATCCAGCTTGGTATGTACACCCTGGTAAACGACTCCCATCCCACCCTTCCCGATGAGTCTCAGGATTCGATAGGGACCGATTTCTTTTCCGATCACGTTGCGAATCATCCTCTCTGGAACAGAAGCGAAATTTTCCCGGATTTGCCGATAAAAATCAGGTCACCGGATTGGATCTGTCCCTTTTGAACCTGCCCTTTGGCCACGGAATTGATAAAAGTACCGTTTGTACTATTGAGATCCTTGACAATTATATTATCCCCCTCAGGACCGATCCATGCATGTTCCCGAGAGACTTCTTCATCGTCGATCACAAGGTCGTTCTTGACGGCCGCCCGTCCCACCTTCAGACCCAGCATCCCGATTTCAAAAGATTTCCCCTGAATGGTGCCACGACCGATCAACCGGCCGAACCGGGAGTCTTTTTCTACCGATAACGTATCGGAAATATTGGTGACTTGCGCCATCGGTTTGATCTTCTCCTGAGCCGTCCAAGGCTTCCGCTTTCCTGCAATCCATACCACAATCGCCAGCAGGATGACTCCAATACCGACCAAAACAGCGAGCATCCATCCTGTACCCGTTCCGGAAGACCGACGCTGTTCAACTTCCTTAAGGCTGAGCAGCAGTTTTCGGACATCGGGCTGATCGGGCATGTACACCAGGCAATTCTGGATCGCCTTTTCCGATTCTCGGTTGTCCCCCCTTGTGTATGCCTCCAACGCCTTTTCCCACTCCACATCGAAAAGACTCCGTTTCCCCACATCGATGCCTGCCGCACGAATGAATTCGGCCAGCGTATTCACCGGCACCAGCCAGTTAAACCCGGAGAAGGCCTGACCCTGGGCAAGCCCGACATAGGAGACAATCCCGATGACTTCCCCTCTGGAATTAATGCAGGGGCCTCCGCTGTTTCCCCAGATAATGTTGACATCGGTCTGAATCATCGGAGTCCCCTTGATGTCGATCTTACTCCCTGAAATCGTCCCCGTATTGATGGTCTGTTCCACCATTTTCGATTCCTGGCTTAGCACCTCCGATTGGCCTGCGCTGGGATACCCGATGACATGGACCCGCTCTCCGATCTGCACCTGGCTGGAATCACCGAGCCGGACAGTAGGAAAGTTGCGATCTTCGATCTTCAGTATGGCGACATCCTTACCGGTCTTTTTGGTGACCTGGACACCCGGCAAAACATCCTGCACCAGGGTTCCGGCTCCACCGGGCAGGGGATTGACCGCCGGGCTGTACTCCTTGACCTCGGCGGGATATGCCTTCCTGTTGGATAAAACAACCATAAGTTCCTTTTTCAAGATCACCTTGAAATCTTTGTATTTCTCATACAGTTTTCCCACCAACTGCCGCCTTTCGGCTTCGGAAAACGTCTTTTTTTCCTGGGCCTCGATCTGAGGGATCACCTTGGTCTGTATGAACTTGATGACAGCCGTGGCCTTCATCAGATCTTCGTTCGACTCATGGGCCGGCTCGATCACATGCCCGGCGGTAGCAACGTACCCATCCGGATTCACAATAAAACCGGTCCCGGCTCCGCCGCTGATCTGATCCCCCCAAACCTGATCGCCGGAAGCCGGATCGATAATGACGCCCTTAACCAAAGCAAAGACATGGACCACGGCGGGTTTGGCTTTCAGCAGCGTCACCTGCAGATTCCCTGCGGTGTCAGCACCGGCATGGGAGGCCCAAAATGCAAGGACTCCGATCATCACAGCGGATATTCGAACATGGCGCATCTCATCCTCCTGTCGTTTTATGGTCTCTGCTCAACCGGTAACGCCTTTTCAGAATTGATTTCCATGGCGTTGCCGGAGGATCAGGGTTTCTTTTACCGTTTTCTTTCTCGGGTTACTCTCTCGAGGCCAAAGAAAGCGAGGTGACCATCCTCACCATGTGCAATGTTTTCGTGATGGTTCCCCCCACCAGCATGCCGTTTTGCAAATCATAGATATAATCAGAAGCATCTCTGGAATTTGCTTCGTGCAGCCGGACACGGGTGCCATCGATACCGCCCACGCTGAGCTGCATCCCGGTAAACGGATCCCGGTCGAGAACCTGTCCGGGCCGGAGCTGTCGAAGCACGCCGGGGAAAATCCAGAGCCCACCCACCTGACTGGAACCGTTGATGCGCTCCACCTGACCCTGCATCGGCTGGGGCATGTTCGCCGGGGCCTGCATCTGGCTTAGCTGGGTGAAATGAATCCAGCCGGCACCCTTGTTTTTAAATTCCAGCCTCAGGGTTACCGGAAACGAATACACACCGGCTGCGGTTACGTCGGCAGTGTATTTCCCCTGAAAGGTCATGCTCCGGGTACTGCCCACCCATTCCGGCACCGGTGCTCCGTTCCACGGCAAGGGCGTTTCCCGAATCCCCAAAAACTGTATAATTCCGATGTAAGTGCTTCCAGCGCCCCGTGTGGCACCGGTTTGAGTGCCGACCAGGACGGGGGGGCTTCCTCCGGTTCCGTGCCGAGCGATCAGTAACCCTGTATCGAGATCATAGGTGTGGTGGCCAGCTTTCCCTTGAAACCGAATTGCATTGTAAGTGCGGTTATTCAAATGATAAGGCATCCGAATGATCCGACCCGACTCTGTTTGCATCTCCTTTACCTGACCGAGAATCTGGGGATGCACCCAGAAATCCTTACATTGCCTCGCTTCCCCTAAATCTCCAAGGGAAGCCATAACAGTTATATCACCGGTCCCCACTTCTTTCCCGAATAATCGGATGTCCAAAGCGGCCACCTGTTGATCCACATAAGCGACATTAACCTCCATGAGACCCTGACCCCCGGTGCCATAGGTCTCTTTTTCAACATAAGTCTCCCCGGTTGTCTTATCCTCCCAATAGCCCTCTCCCGGTTTCGGCTTTCCTTTAACCAGCTCGCTCGAGGTTCCTGGAGTGTCTGCAAAAGCAACATAGTAGGTTATTCGTACTCCCGGTTTCAACCACGCAGGCAGGTTCAAGTTGACATCTTTTCGGCCGGCTGTCTGCGCCGGGCCTCCGCCACCTTCGATGGGAATCCGTGGTTTTGGCTGATTTTCAATAAACGGCTGTTTCGGACTCCATTGAAAGGGAATCGTTTCCTGGGGGGTCGAAAAGTCGGGAAACGAGTTTTGGGGCCCCATCGGGTTCTCAAAGAAGTCATTCGGGTCGTCCTTAAAAAAGAAATCTTGTTGGAATTGACCCAAATCACTTCCGGCTTTCGGCTCCGACGCACAGGCAGGGGCGGTCAGAAGCAGGATTAGAATCCACAGGAAAGCCAAGCATCTCAAGCGCACCGAGAGGAACATGCCCCCTCCTTGTCTTGCGGAGTTGATGCACTCAGAGGCTGATTTCAAAGTGTATTATCGACGGTAATGAAGGTACGCGTCAGCCTCAATAGTTTTTATATAAAGGAAGCAGCGGCTTAAGTCGATTAAAAAACATGGACCCGATAAAAAGTCAACATTTTCGTTCGAACCGTCTTCTCCCGGATCCACAGAAAACCGCGATAAAAGCCAAAGAAACAGCGCTATCAGGACCTGACGACATAATGAATGGCCTCCGGAGAATCCGGGTTCGGCGCACTTCCCAGGCCAATCCACCCTTCACCTGAAAGCGTGACGGCATCCTTCACCAGAGATTTGGCCTTTTCCCCTGCCCTCATTACCCAGGTGCCGTTGGTGCTTTGATCGATCAGGACGAATTTGCCGCGACGATATTCCGCTTTGGCATGCGATCGGGATACACGACCATCATTGATCACCAGGTCGTTATGGCTGAGTCGGCCCATAGTCGCCGCAGTATTTATCGAATCGACAACAACACATTTGTTTCCGACGCTAAGATTTAGGGACGCTCCCTGACCTGCCCTTTCAAGGGGCAAGTTTTCCAGCATCACGGTGACGCATTGCCGCTCCCAAACGATTTCATAGATGCCGATCTCGCCGCGTTTTCCTTTGACCGTCGTCTTTTCGATGAATCGCGCCGTGTTCTTCAAAGAGGGATGAAGAAGCTTCAGCGTATGCTCGGTTGTCAGAATCTGGCGCTGTTTTGCCAATCCGACCATCCGGGCAGCCATATTCACGGCATCCCCGAAAAGATCCTCTTCCTCCCTCAGAACTTGTCCAAAGTGGAAACCGGCATGAAGATTTGGAACGGACTTCCCCCATGGATCGTCTTCTCGCATCGAATCCACGGCGCGGTTCATGGCGATGGCGGCTTTGGCTGCCTGATCGGCGTTGGAAAAACCACACATAATCTCGTCACCGATGGTCTTGATCACCCATCCGCCGATATTCCGAGCTGCATCAGCCATCCGGGCAATGCACCCTCCTATAAGAGCCCGGGCATCCCGGTTTCCCAAAACGTCATAGATGCGAGTACTTTGAGCGATATCCGAAAAAAGAACAGCAAGGTTTTCTATCTTCCGCTTTTTCATGGTCTTCCCAGCAGGTCTGATTTTCACTGATTGCTCCAATAATACAGACGACTTTTCTTTTTCCTAAATTAATCGTTTTTATAAATCCAGAGCTATCATTGCTTTTTTTCTCTGCCTTGTCATGTTTTTTATGCAACTGCAGGGTAAAATTTGATCGAGGAATACTCCAGCGGCAAAATAAGATCAAGTGCCACAATGCAAGATTCGGGGAAAAGAGAATAAGGGCGGGAAAAATTGTCCACGCTCGCCAAATTTTGGAATACCGTCTTCATCATATCGTGACCCTCTTCGGACCTTAGCCCGACATATTGAATCGTCGCGGATATTCCTGTTCAAATCCCTTCACTTGGAATAGAGGGTGCAAATCCGTGTCCGGAACCGTTTACCGTCAGCGCAAACCCCAAAGTTTACCGTATTACCAATGCGTGGAGGACCATTTCGAGGCTTTGAACGCGTCTATGAAAATCGATTCGAGAGAGAATAGTCCTCAGGCGATATTTTCTATACGACCGGAAGCTGTTATCCGAGTCGAGCCGCTGCGACTGGGATAGTTTGAAGACCTATTTCGGTCTCGTTTCACGGAACTCAAGGGCGGTCCCCGGCGCTGCTGCCGTCATTCAAACCTTCGGGGATTTTTTAGGGTTTAATCCCCATCTGCATGTCCTGATTTCCAACTGTTGCTTCAATGAAAGCGGCCTGCTCACCGTGGCTCCCTTAATTCGCTTGGAAGAAAGCGACTTCTTATCATTTCCTGTCCGCCCATATAAGCCGCCGTTGTATGGGTGGAATCTTACCGAGTTGCAGTCGCGAAGGCCTCAAAACTCGCATCCATTGCGATTGATTCTCGCCAGAAAAGATGGGGAAAGTGACCGAAGATAATGCTCAGCTGGCATCGAGCTGAGGCGGGCGGCTCATGCTCCGCAGTTAGTTTCCATGCAGCACAGACGAGACCGGTTCGATCCGCACCGCCGTTGCAGTGGATCAGAATCGGTTTTGGCGCATTCCCAATCAGGGCTATGATTTCTTTTAAGCGCTCAGGGGAGACCTTCTTGGCGGCGGATAGGTCCATATCGTAGTGAATCACTCCCATCCGTTGCGAAACCCTGATTTCTTCATTGTACCAATCCGAGCCGGTCGAGGCGCCCCGCAGATTAAAAATGCTTTTGATGTCGTGCTTTTCTATCAGGCGTATGAGAGCATTCCGGCTTAGCTGCGCAGAGCGATAGACAACACCGTTGGTAACCGTATGGATGTTTTCAAAGGGGCTTGCTAAACCAAACCCTATCAATAGGAACAGAAAGGCAACGAACAAAATATTCCTGGCAATTTTCATCTGACCTCTACGTATTTGCGGGTAATCCATACCCCTGCAATGGATTGTTAAAAACAGCCGCCTTTCCGAGTTCGGCCTCGATTTCAAGCAACCGGTTATATTTTGCGATACGCTCGCTGCGACTGGCCGATCCGGTCTTGATCTGACCGCCGCCCATGGCGACGGCAAAGTCCGCGATGAAGGAGTCTTCTGTTTCGCCCGAACGGTGAGAGATGACAAAGCCCCAACCTGCTTTGCGGCAGAGATCCACTGCTTCGATCGTCTCCGTGACCGTGCCGATCTGGTTCGGCTTTATAAGAACAGCGTTGGTCGCTTTCTCCCGAATGCCGCGTTTGATGAAAGAGGTGTTGGTTACATAGATATCGTCGCCGACAATCTGGATCTTCCCGCCAAGGGCCGCGGTTTGCTCGCGAAAGCCTTCCCAGTCATTTTCGGCAAGCCCGTCCTCGATGGAAACAACGTGATATTTTTCAACCCAAGATCGATAGAGTTCCGTCATCTCGGAGCTGTTCTTCTTCCCCTGTCCGGATTTGCTTAAATGGTAGCTCCCTTCCTCAAAAAAAGAGCTTGCAGCCGGATCAAGAGCAATGGCCATATCCCTTCCCGCGGTGTAACAAGCGGATTCCATGGCTTCGAGAATGACCTCACAGGCCTCATCGTTGCTCTTGAGATTAGGGGCGAGCCCTCCTTCATCGCCGACGCTCGTGCTGTACCCCTTCTTCCCGAGGATCTTCTTGAGCGCGTGAAAGGTCTCAGCGCCGTAGCGCAAGGCTTCCCCAAAGGTTGGCGCACCGATCGGCATCACCATGTATTCCTGGAAATCCACGCTGTTATCGGCGTGCTTCCCGCCGTTGAGGATGTTCATCATGGGCATGGGGATGCGGAAGGCTCCGGGGCCGCCAAGGTAGAGGTACAGGGGAAGCCCTAAAGCCGCTGCCGCTGCGCGAGCTATGGCCATGGAAACACCGAGAATGGCATTGGCTCCAAGCTTTTCCTTATTGGGCGTTCCGTCCAATTCGATCATCAACCGGTCGATTTCAGCCTGCCGAGAAGGGTCCATCCCCACAAGATGCGGAGCAATCATTTCATTAACATTGACGACCGCCTGCAAGACCCCTTTCCCTCCGTAGCGTTCCTTATCCCCGTCACGCAATTCGACCGCTTCATGCTCACCCGTCGAAGCCCCCGAGGGGACCGAAGCAGAAACGCTCATGCCGTTGTCCAAGGTAACAAACACGCGGATGGTTGGATTACCGCGTGAATCCAAAATCTCCATGGCACGCACACTATTCATTTTGCGGTTCATAGGGAATCCTCCATTCTTTAGTTTGGTTTTGATCCGGTCTTGGGTGCTTTCTTCTATTGCCCTAAACCTCTCCGCCTCGCTCCGGATCATTTCTGCAGGGTAGGAGGCGATGATTTCAAAGAACCTTAACGCTTCAGAAAATCCCGTTTCCCCGAGCGCTCTGACTGCTGCCGCAGCAATCCAGAAAGATCCCAATTTGTCAAACAAAACCGAAACCCCGTAGTTCTCTTGCAACCTTCCTGATTCAAGAAAAGGCTGACAGGATCGCAGGAATTTGATTTCATGACATTATTCATAAAGCTATTCATATTTTTCTGTCCCGAATATCCTCTTATACAAATCTTCGCCATAGCTGGTTTGCAATGGTCCTCCTTCGATTAATTTAAAAGTTCGCTTTCCGTCGGCTTGCCTTTCAGCCCGCAGGAAAATCGCGTTTCCCATTTTTTTGTCATAAAAACCTTGCGGAAATTCATATAAATGCGTAACGAAGAAATTCTTTATACTTTTTTCCAATAATGCACAAATTATCTGCCTTGCAATCTCCGAACCTTCCCTTTCGTTTGTTGCGGCAAATGACTCATTAAACAACACCATGGAATTAGGCGTTATATTATTCACGATGTCGCTCATCCTGCTGAGTTCTTCATCGAGCTTGCCGCTTTTCATGGTAACGTCTTCTTCCCGTTTATAGTGCGTGAAAAGTCCGTCGCAGATATTGGAACAGAAAAACTCTGCCGGCGTAAACATGCCGCATTGCATCATCAATTGAGCCAAACCTATGCTTCGCAAAAAAGTTGATTTGCCTCCCTGGTTGGCGCCCGTGATGATCACGAGATCTTTGTTGTCAGCGTTTACATCGTTGCCTACGATTTTTTGCTTCATGGTTAAGGCCAGGCAGACATCGTATAATCCATGAAAAGAATGCATGCGTTTATTAGGAGCCATGGGCAGGGGAAAAGATACCGGCTCCCCCATTTGGGCAAGTTGTTCATATAAATTCAAACAACCGATGTAAAAAGCCAATTCGAACCGCAACATTTTAAGAAAACTGTCAATATGATCAGCGGACTGGGCGAGTGCATTGGCAACAAGATTGATCCCCCTGTCTTTTAATTCCGACAGGGCCCTGGCGCCGCCTTCATCGCGAGGATGGATAGAAAAGGTGTAGACCTGCGGTTTTTTGGCAAAGATCCGCTTCATCCAACTCTGTTTTTTCTCTTTTATTTTACGAAGTACATATTTGGCGCCTTCATTGCCTTTTCCCAATTCAGCGCTGATCAAAACTCCATCGCGGAATTTCAGCTCCCTTAGATGATCTTGTACGCTGGCGAAATATTCATCATCAAATTCTTTCTTGATCATCGCGAAAAACGCGGTAAAGCCCTCCGACTCAAATTTATCGGCGTGTTCTTCGGCGATTTTCTTAAGCTTTTTGAGCAGGCCCACAAACATCTGCATTATTTCTATTGAACTATGAAGTATTGAACCGGGAAAATGGCTAAAAATGCTATAATAATGAGGTAATTTCAAAAGTCCTGAATTTCCGCGAGAATATTTTAAATATCTCGGAAAAAAGATGAATATAATATTGATATAATTAAGAAAGTGCTCTATTATCTTCTTGATTTTCCCAGA
>Ga0066636_10000617_pt1 | contig 20336 bp, 17 predicted proteins | sample CryGeyCG2014_080_2_FD_62736 | JGI IMG/M metagenome (GOLD analysis project Ga0066636, IMG submission 62736) | Groundwater microbial communities from aquifer - Crystal Geyser CG07_land_8/20/14_0.80 | ecosystem: Environmental > Aquatic > Deep subsurface > Groundwater | place: USA: Utah: Grand...
TTTCCGTTTTTCAGGACATAGAAACTATCTGCAGATCTGTTTTTTTGCATTATGGATATCAGGAAATAAGAACTCCCATTTTTGAAAGCAGAGAGTTGTTTGAACGTTCTGTCGGAGGAGAAACCGATATTGTTTCGAAGGAGCTTTACGGCTTCGAGGATTCGAAGAGAAAGCGTTTTGCTCTGCGGCCTGAAGGCACTGCCGGAGCAGTTCGAGCTTACATCGAAAGAAACATGGCGGCAAAAGGCGGAGTGACGAAACTTTTTTATATCGGACCGATGTTCCGACACGAACGGCCTCAGGAAGGCCGCTACCGCGAATTCTGGCAGATTGGTTGTGAACTTTTTGGAGCGAAAGGAATTGCGGCTGAAGTCGAAATGCTCGACCTCTCAATGAAATTGCTGGAACGTTTTTCTATTCAGGCTAGTTTAAAGATTAATCATCTTGGATGCGCTGAATGCAGAGAAAAATTTAAAGCCGATCTTGTAAAACATTTTTCAGCGGAGAAAGAAAAACTTTGCGATAACTGCAAAACACGTTTGGTAAAGAATCCTCTGAGACTGTTAGACTGCAAGTCTCCGATTTGCGGTGAAATTATTGCCACTGCGCCGCCTATGATACTCTGTTCTGCTTGCTCCGACAATTTCGAAAGGCTTCAGAAACTTCTCACAGAATTTGGACTCGATTATGAAATTGATAAACGTTTAGTGCGCGGACTGGATTATTATACAGGCTTGGTTTTTGAGGTCACTTCGAAAGGACTCGGCGCGCAGGACGCAGTGCTTGGCGGAGGCAGATACGATAATTTAGTAAAAGAGCTCGGCGGCTCGGACGTTCCGGCAATCGGTTTTGCGCTCGGAATGGATCGCGCGGCAAAACTTGTTAAATTTGAAAAAGAAAAATCTTCGTCGGCTCGGCCGTTTATCTATTTTATTGGAATTGGGGCGCGCGGTGAAACAGAAGCCATTCGGCTGACCGGAATTATGAGAAGATATTATTTTGAACAGACGCATTCGATGAGCACAAGACCGGAATGGATTGAGTCGTCTTTGAATACTAAATCATTGAAGGCGCATCTCAGAGATGCAGACAGGCTTGAATCTTCTTATGTAGTTATTGTAGGCGAAGATGAAATTGCGAAGGAAAGTTTAATAATTCGAGAAATGGCTGGCGGCAATCAGATAGATGTGCCGACGAATTTGAGCGATTCCAGTAAAATAGTTTTTGATATAACATCAGCGATAAGACGACTGATAGAAGATAGAAGATAGGAGTGAGAATATGTCGATGAAATTTGTGCCGGCAGGAACATTGAGAATATCGAATGAAGGCGAAGAGGTGACTGTAAGAGGCTGGGCCGCTACTTGCAGAGATCACGGCGGTTTAATATTCATCGATCTCAGAGATAGAACAGGCATTGTACAGATCGTTTCTGACCCATCGCGGTCAGGCAAAGAGGTTCACGAAACTGCGGGAAAGATGCACAGCGAATATACACTGCGGGTTCACGGAACAGTCAGAAAGCGTTCATCTGAAACAGTCAATTCAAAGATGCCGACCGGTGATATCGAAATTCTAGCGGATGAAATCGAGATTCTATCCGTTTCGAAACCGGTTCCGTTTGAAATATCCGACGAGTCTTCGGCATCAGAAGAGATAAGATTGAAATACAGGTATCTGGATATTCGCAGGCCTTCAATGCTGGCGAATTTAAGACTGCGTCATGAAATATACCGCGCGACGCGTTCAACTCTGGATAGACTCGGCTTCATCGAAGTGGAAACTCCGATGCTCTGCCGTTCGACTCCGGAAGGCGCCCGCGACTATCTGGTGCCTTCGCGTGTTCAGCCCGGAAAATTCTTTGCGCTTCCTCAATCGCCTCAGCTATACAAACAGATACTCATGATTTCAGGGCTTGAACGCTATTATCAAATCGTGAAATGTTTTCGCGATGAGGATCTCCGCGCCGATCGCCAGCCTGAATTTACGCAGATCGATATCGAGATGTCTTTCATTGATGAAGATGACATCTTTGAAATGTGCGAGGAATTGCTCTCGGCGATATTTAAAACAGCGAATATAGAATTGCCGCGTCCGTTTCAGCGCATGAAGTATGAAGAGGCTATGCGACGATTCGGCTCGGATAAGCCGGATCTTCGGTTTGGACTTGAACTTGTAGATATAACTGATCTCGCTTCAGAATCTAATTTTCAAGTATTTAAGAATATTGCAGGAAAGGGCGGACTTGTTTCGGGAATCAGAATTCCAGGAGGCGGTGATCTTTCCAGAAAAGATATCGACGATTTAACTTTGTATGCAAGTCGATTCGGAGCTAAGGGCTTGGCGTATTTTCATGCGCGTAATGGTTCTCTGGAATCGAATATCGCGAAATATTTCGATGCTTCGCTTCTTTCAAAAATCAGAGAGCGGTTCAAAGCCGAGGATGGAGATCTTGTAGTTCTTGTAGCGGATAAAGTTAACACTGCTCGAAATGCACTCGGTGAATTGAGAAAAAAGATTGCGGCTCAGAGAAACATGATTGAGCCCGGCTACAGATTTTTGTGGGTGACCGACTTTCCGCTTTTTGAGTATGACTCTGAGGAGAAGAGGTGGGTTGCGATACATCATCCTTTCACATCGCCGAAGCCGGAATACTGGCAGACCTTCGATAAAGACCCGGGTTCTGTAGTTGCGAGAGCGTATGACTGCGTTCTGAACGGAACTGAGATCGGAGGCGGTTCGATTCGTATTCATAGAATGGACATTCAGGAGCGAGTCTTCAAACTGCTCGGAATCGGCAAGGACGAGGCGCAAGAAAAATTCGGATTTCTTTTGGACGCTTTAGAATTCGGAGCTCCGCCTCACGGCGGAATCGCCTTTGGGCTCGACAGACTTGCAATGATTCTCACGGGCAGTAAATCGATCCGCGATGTAATCGCTTTTCCTAAGACTCAAAATGCAACTTGTCCTCTCACTTCTGCTCCGGGATTGGTCTCTCCACTTCAGATGAAGGAACTGAATCTCATTTCAACTGCAAAGGAATTGAATGAGAAAAAGGATTGATTCTGAGTGATATCTTTTTCTAGACGAAATAAAATTGCTAATAAGTCGGCTCTTGAAAAGTCGTCTGCTTTAAAACCTGTAAGATACGACAGACGTTTCGTATTTTTTCTTCTTTTAGCTTCTCTAGTTTTGATTCTTTCACATTCAGTTCTGGAAAACCGTTTCGAGCCTGCAGTAGGCGTAGTAATCGAGAAAGATATATATGTTCCGAAAGAGTTTGTTTATACTGACGAATATAATGCCCGTCTGAAGTGGGAGGAAGAATTTAAAAAAATTCCTGAGCCTTTTAGATATTCTGATGCGGGATTTTCAGCCTCGACAGATAAACTTTTGAGATATTTTTCGAACAATGCTGAAGATTCGCAATTTGCGGATTTGATCATTACTAATCCGGCAAAAAGAACTCATGCTCAGAAACAAGTTAAGGAACTGATCGATAAAGCTAGAAAGACAGGACTGCTTGAAAAGACTTATTCAGAAGATGAAAAAGTAAGAATAATCGATCGAACAGGAATTGAGAGAATAGTATCTTCTAGTGAATTGATGCAACCAGGAAACTGGGAACAGTATTTTACTGATTTGGATCAAGATGAATCGGCTCGAATTTCAGGACTGCTCGATAAATTTCTTTCTCCAACTTTGAAGTATGACGAGTCGCGTGCGATAAAAGAGTTTGACAGAATTAAGGCTGATAATCTTCCGGAAAAAATAACTTTTCATACTGAAGAACCGATTATTTTGGCAGGACAGGAACTTAGCGAACGGCACGTTGAGATTTTGAAACAGCTGGAACAATATCTCGAAAAACGTAACTTTCTAATGCTGGCCGCTCTTCTAGGATTTGTAATGCTGACCGTTGTCTTCGGCGTATTATACATGAAGAAATTTCTGCCGTTTATTTACGACAATGTCAGAGATGTCGCCGCGATTGCTTTTGCGTTCGGCTCAATAGTTTTCATCTGTTACATAGTTCAGATTGTGGCTGTGAAGGTAGAAATAGGATCGCTGAAATTTACTAACGCTGTTCTGCCTGTTGCGGCTCTGGCTCTAACGCTTTCTTTGATAATAAACGCCAGAATATCGATTGTCTTTTCAGTCTTGGCTTCAATACTAATTTCGATCATACTTGCTTCTCGAAGCGCTCTCATGGCGGCATTCATCTTCGGAAGTTTGACCGGCGTTTTGAACGGAGTTTCAGTCAGAAGAAGATCGGAACTTTTTATGAGCGGAGTCTGGATCGCAATTGTTGAGGCTATTGTGATTTGCCTGGTTGGGATACTTCACGGAGAACCTTTCGACGCATTAAGAGCAGATCTCATTTCGGTTATTGTATCAGGACTCTTGTGCGCATCGATTGCTCAAGTGCTGTTACTGCCGTTGGAAATGATTTCACATCGAGTTTCAAATTTTACTCTACTGGAACTTTCGGATCTTAATCATCCTCTGCTTCAGCAGCTTTTGAGAAAGGCGCCGGGCACATTTCAGCATTCTCAACATCTTGCGCTTCTTGCTCAATCTGCGGCGAAAGCAATCGGAGCAAACTCTCTTTTGGCAAGAATAGGAGCATACTTTCATGACATCGGAAAGATGGATAAGCCGGAATACTTTACGGAAAACCAGTCTTCCAATGAAAATCCTCACGACAAATTGAAGCCGAGTCTTTCAGCGGCTGTGATACGGAATCATGTTCTCGACGGAGTCGGACTTGCAGAAGCCGCGCGCGTGCCGAGTGCTGTAATCGATTTTATATGGCAACATCACGGAACAGGATTGATAAGCGTATTTTACCGCAGAGCGCTTGAACTTTCGGGAGAGGATGAGAATGTAAACCGGCTCGATTATCAATATCCCGGTCCTAAACCTCAAACTCCTGAAACAGGAATTTTAATGCTTGCAGATTCTGTGGAAGCGGCAATGAGATCTATTAATTCTCCTTCTGCGAATAAGATCGAGCGAATGGTAAAAAAGATTATTGCCGATGTTTTTGAAAGCGGACAGCTCGATGAATGCGAGTTAACTCTGAAAGATCTTACGATGATTGCGGATGACTTTACGAGAACGCTTTGCGCGATGTATCACACAAGGCGTGTTGTATATCCGGAAGCCAACGAGATTTTAGAGGCTGAGAAGAAGAAACAGGAATGAAGTTGGTGATTCAAAATATTTCAGGTCAAAGATTGCCGGGAAAAACATCTGCAATTTTGAATAAGATTTTTAATAAGTTTTTTTCAAAAAAATTGAAGGAAATCACTGTAAGGTTCGTTTCGGACAGACAAATGATTGAGTTAAACGGACAATTCAAAAATAAAAAATATTCAACAGACGTGCTTGCGTTTGATAGCGGAGATATAGCCGTATGCATTGACGCGGCCAAAAGGCAGTGCAGAGAGCTGAAACATTCGTTGCGGCGGGAACTGCTTCATCTTGCCGTTCACGGACTGCTGCATATTGAAGGAATGAGTGATGATACTGAAAAAAAGAGAGAGCTCATGAACATAAAAACCGAAAAGTTGCTGGATGCAAGTGCCTCCAGATGAGAAAAAATATCATTTTGTTGAAAGCACTCTTGTGGAACGTGGTAAAATAATTGAAAAATGAAAATTGGAAAAATAAAATTTTCAATTTGCACTTTCCAATTTGCAATTTCAAATATAATTGCATTGCAATTGGGGGCGTCATGGAGGCACAGGCGCATCGCTCTGGAGGCACAGGCGCCTCGCTCTGGAGGCACAGGCGCCTCGCTCTGGAGGCACAGGCGCCTTGCCTGTGCTTGCTACGCATGCTTATCAGGCACGTGCGGGGGCGTCCATTGACGCGTAGCGCACGTGCCTCCATACTTGCAAGCAACATGCTTATTCCGCATGTGCCTACATACTTGGAGCTCAAGATAAATGTTTGAGACAATAGTATTCATAATTCTCATTGCCATACTTTATGCACTTTCAGCTTTCTTCTCAGGCAGTGAAGCGGCGTTTTTTGCATTGAAGACTCATGAACTTGAGTCTATGGGTTCGTATGGTAAAAGAGCTCGCCAACTCTTGAATCGTCCTCGCAGACTGCTTATTGTAATTCTTTTTGCAAATCTTCTTGTGAATACATTTTCTGCATCGCTTCTGGAATCTGTTTTTGAAAAGACGCTCGGAACCACCGCAATACTGCCCGCAATAGCTATTGCGACGATTTTGGTTTTGCTATTTGGAGAAGCGCTTCCAAAGACGTTTTGCTTTCGACATAAAATAGGATTTGTTTTTGCCGCGCTTCCTTTTATTGAATTACTTGAGTTTCTTCTCAAACCTGTAGTCACCGTTGTTTTTCCGGCTACTCGATGGATGACAAAAATATTCGAAGGCGGGAGATCAGAAGGCGTTACTGAAGACGATATTCGCCATATTGTTTCTAAAAGTGAAGATGAAGGAATTCTCGATGCTCCTCTCGAACGGTGGATTCACTCGATATTTGCGCTCGATAAAAAGCGCGCTGTTGATGTCATGGTGCCGAAGGAAAAACTCATTGCGCTTCCGCGAAATGCTTCTGTCGAAGATGCATTAGAGATTATACGAACGAAAAAATTCTCGAGAATACCTCTTTATGCCGGCACGCTAGATCACATCGTAGGAATTCTTTACGCAAAGGATATTCTGATGGCTGTTGCCAATGGTGAGGAAGCTAAGCCAGCAAGAATTGCTAGAGAACCTATTTTTGTTCCGAGGTGGAAACGCTGTGATATTTTATTGAATGATCTGCGCGCTAGAAAAACTCACATGGCAGTGGTTGTCGATGAGTTTGGAAACACTTTAGGCATTATTGCTTTGGACAGCATACTTGCGGAAATAGTCGGAACTTTGAGGGACATACGAAGGGAAGAAAAAAGATGACGGCGCTTTTGGGATTAATTTTTATTTTCTCGATGATTGCCGCGGCTGGATTTTTTGCCGGAACTGAAACCGGCCTGCTCTCCGTCTCAAAACACAAGATACGAAGTATTGCCGCCCGAGGCAATAAAAATGCAATTTTGATTCAGAATCTTCTCGAAAAACCGACTCTGTTCATTGGCACCGCACTCGTTGGAATTAATCTTGCGCATGTGACTCTCTCTGTGGTCTCGACGTGGTATTTTAATTCAGTTTTCGAAAATCCTAAAATAAGTTCGATCGTTACAGTAGTAGTCATTACTCCTTTGCTTCTCTTCTTCGGCGAAATTCTGCCAAAAGCGATCTTTAGATTGAGACCTCACGAATATACTTTGAAGAGCGCAAAAGTTTTCAATCTGTCTGCTAAAATATTTATGCTGGCGACATCTGCGCTAACGTTTATTGTTGAACTCATTATGCCTCTGTCTTCTATAGAAGAACCGGACAGAGTATCGAGACGTGAAGAGATTCTTTCAATGGTAAGAGAGGGAGAAAAGAGCGGCAGTGTTGAGGGCGATGAGAAGGAGATGATCGAATCGGTATTTGAACTATCGGAGAAGACACTGCGCGAGGTTATGGTTCCGCGAGTTTCAATGTCTGCTATATCTTTGGATATGTCTTTTAAAGAAGTATTGCAGAAAGTGGCCGCAGAGGGCTATACGCGCTATCCGGTAATAGATGCGAATATAGAAAATATCTCGGGAATTCTGCACGTTGCGGATCTTTTGGGACGTAATACAATTGAAATATCGGCATTGTCAAAACCTCTATTCCTTTCAGAATTTACGCGCGTTGACGATGCCTTGGAAGAGCTTCGGTCAAAAGGCGTTCACATGGCGATAGTTGTCGATGAGTATGGAGTTACTGCCGGGCTTGTGACAATCGAAGATCTCTTGGAAGAGATGGTAGGAGAGATCGACGATGAACATGATGAGGCACCGGTGCGATACCGCAAGATTGAAGAGAACAGGTGGATTGTAGATGCGCTCATAGATGTGGGTGAACTTATGTCCGCGCTTGGAATATCGTTCGACGAGGAGCAGTTCGAGGCTGAGACTGTCGGAGGTATAATTCTCGAAAAAGCCGGGCGCATCTTGAAATCGGGTGAATTTATCGATATCGGTCAGATTAGATTCAAAGTTATCTCAGCGGATGAACGAAGAATTATTCGTGTAGAGATTGAAAAAAGGAAAATGGAATTTGAAAAAAAATGATAAAAATTTAGTTCGGGGAAAATTTATGCTGAAGGGCAATATTGGTTTTGTTGCTCCGCTTGATGAAACTGTAGAAGATGTTTTTATTCCGCAGGAAGGAATTAACGAGGCAATGAACGGAGACATTGTGGATGTGTATGTCTCAAGAAGAAATGGAAGAACGTATGGAACTGTCGAGAAGATCTCGGAAAGACGGCACAGCGAGGTCACAGGCCTCATAGATCTACGCCGCAGAGAATATGTTCTTGTCACCAAACAAGCAACTTATCCCATAAAACTTCAAATCGATAAGAAAAGATTTCGAGATGAAATTATTTCTCCGGGATTTTACGCAACTGCAGAGATACTCGAATTTCCTACAGCTTATGCCGCAGGTGTCGGCAGGCTTGTAAATATTATTGGCAAGGCCGGCGATCCTGCTGTCGAGATTGAGGCCGCGAAAGCGTCGTGGGGCATCGGAGCTGAATTCCCGAAGGATGTAATTAAAGAGGCTAAACATATTCCTGACCGTATTACGCCGGATGATTTAAACGACAGATTGGATTTGAGAAACCTTAAAATTTTTACGATAGATCCGACTGATGCTCGTGATTTTGACGACGCGCTTTCTATAAGAACTGTGAATCAAAAAGGCGCGGTTGTTTATGAAATTGGAGTTCATATTTCGGATGTGTCGCATTATGTCAAAGCAGGATCGATTTTGGATCGCGAGGCATATAAGCGCGGAACTTCGGTTTATCTGCCGGGAAAAGTAATTCCAATGCTTCCTGAAAAACTTTCTAACGGAGTATGCTCTCTTGTCGAGGGTGCGGATAGGCTTGCTATTTCGGTTCTGATAGAACTCGATAGAAATTTTGTGCCTGTGCGGCATAAGTTTGCTCGAACTGTGATTCTGTCGCGCCGGAGGTTCACCTACGAAGAAGCGGACGAGATTCTTTCGAGCGGTTCGGGCGACTTCGCCGAAGAATTAGGGCTCTTCAAAAAAATTGCGGAGAAAAGATTTGCAGAGCGTTTGGCTCGCGGCGCGGTTGATTTGGAATTGCCTGAAGACAAACCGATACTCGATCTCGAAGGACGAGTTATCGACATGCACCAGATAGAAAGAACATGGTCGCATCGTTTGGTCGAAGAGATGATGCTTCTTGCAAATGAGCTGACTGCTCGCGCAATGAAAGAGCGCGGGATATTTCGAGTGCATGAAGATCCTGCTCCGGAAAAAATTGTTGAATTTCGAAGACTATCTTCTTTTTTGGGAGGCCCTTCAAAAGGCTCGGTTCAAACTATTATCGAGTTTTTTAGAGGAAAACCGTATCAGCGTCTGATTGAATTTTCAGCGTTGAGAAGCATGCAGGAAGCTAGATACTCGGCAAATAATCTGGGGCATTACGGACTCGCACTTTCTGCTTACACTCATTTTACCTCTCCGATAAGGCGCTATCCTGATTTGATTGTGCACAGGATTTTAATGGGTGAAAGAGTAGGTTCATTAAACGAGGTCGCACGACATTCCAGCATGAAAGAGCGCGAAGCAATGGAAGCAGAGCGTGAAGCTCTGCAGATAAGATATCTTGAATACGCGGCGAAAAAATTAGGTGAAACCGCAAAAGGATTTGTTGACTACATTGCTAAAGACGGACTTTATATTCAACTGGAATCAGGACCGCGCGGTTTTCTGCCTTCAAATGAGTTGGGAACCGAAAAGTTTTTTTATGATAAGAGATCCGCCGCACTGGTTGGAGCAAGAAGCGGAAGAACTATTAGGATCGGAATGGAACTCGAAACGATAATTTCTTCTGTGGATATTTCTTCGAGAAGACTTTACCTTTCGCCTGTAGAAAAGAGTGTGAATAAAATTCAAGGAATAATGAAACGGAGAAATAAAAATGAATTTCGAAAAATACACCACAGGAGAAGACGCAGGTGACCTTCATTGCTGAGAACAGGATCGCCAGACAGCGGTATTTTATTTTAGAGTCGGTGACGGCTGGAATATCGCTTACCGGCACTGAAGTTAAGGCATGCAAAGAGGGGAGAGTTCAGATGCGCGATTCGTTCGCAAGAATAATGAACGAAGAGGCATTTCTTTTGAATTGCCACATCTCAGCATATTCTCACGGCAACATAATGAACCATGATCCTGTGAGAACGAGAAAACTTTTATTGAAGAAATCGGAAATTAGAAGATTGAGCGCCCAAGTCATGCAAAAAGGAATGACTCTTGTTCCGCTAAAGTTTTTTCTTAAGAAGCGGCTTGTGAAGGTGGAGATAGGACTTTGCAAAGGAAAAGAACTCGCTGATAAAAGAGAGACTATCAAACGTCGCGAGGCTGATCGAGAGATGGCAAGAGCTTTGCGAGGAAAGATGTAATTACGCTAGAATGGTAATCGACCGGCAATCGTACGGTAGCCGCAGGCTTCAGTGAAGCTTTTCCTGAAAAATAAGTTTGACATGATAAGATCATTGTCATAAACGTATAAACGATGAAAAATACTGAATGTGAATCTTCGGCTAGATAATAATAAGGAGATGGTATGAAAGCAGAATTTACCGCAATTATTGAAATTGCTCCTGAGGGTGGTTATTGGGCTATCTGTCCCGAGGTCACTGGAGCCAACGGACAAGGCGAAACGATAGAGGAAGCCAAGAATAGTTTACGGCAAGCTATAGAGCTTATTTTAGTAGATCGCAAGGCAGACATTCTTCGCGGTCTGCCGGAGGATGCAATTCAGGATAAAATACTGATTGGATGAAACGGCGGGATTTGGAATGCAGATTACGAATTGCCGGTTGTTATTTAAAGCGAGAAGGTAACTCTCATTCACTTTGGCTCAATCCTAAAACTGGGGTTGTGGAAGCAGTTCCACGGCATAGCGAGCTCAAAGAGCCGTTGGCGAAGAAAATTCTTAAAAATCTAAATGCATAATGAGTAAAAGAACTTGCGGATAAGCGTGAAATAATATTTCGTACGGTAGCCGCAGGCTTTGGCCTGATTTCAAAATAACTCCGCCGCTTCCATAATGGTTTCTGACAGAGTAGGATGAGGATGAATGGAAGAGGCAATATCAGAGATGGTTGCTCCGCAATTCATGGCTACTACAATCTCTGAAATCAGTTCGCCTGCTCCAACGCCAGTGATGCCTGCTCCCAAAATTTTTTCTGTCGCAGTATCTGCTATTATTTTTGTTAATCCGTCCGTCCTTCCCATGCTCATTGCCCGTCCCGATGCTAACCACGAAAATCTGCATATCTTCGCTGAAATATTTTCTTTTTTAACTTTTTCTTCCGTGATACCGCACCATGCAATTTCCGGGTCGGTAAAGACTACATAAGGGATAACGCTTTTTTTGTTTGGATTTTTTCCTAAAATGTTTGCAACGGCTGTTCGAGCCTCTGCGGCGGCTTTGTGCATCAACATCGGCTGACCTATTGCATCTCCTATAGCAAAAATATTTTTGATATTTGTTCTGTAATCGCTGTCGACTTTAATGAAACCTTTTGCGTCTGTCTCGACGCAGGCCTTTTCGAGACCAAGCTCTTTTGTTGCCGGCACTCGCCCTACTGCCGTGAGAATAGCATCGAACTCCAAAGTTTCAGATAAACCTTTTGCATCTGTAATTTCAACTTTGAAGAAATTACCAACTTCGTGAACGGACGTGATCCGAGTTCCTAAAATTATTTTATCAAACTTTTTTTTGAGACTGCCGGAAACATATCGAACAAGGTCTCTGTCGACTCCGAAAAGAATTTGATCAAGCATCTCTACAAGAGTTATTCTCGAACCTAATGCTGAATAAATAGTTCCAAGTTCGAGCCCGATGTAGCCTCCGCCTATGATAAGCATTCGCTTTGGAATTGAATTTAATTCCAAAGCCGAGGTTGAATCGAGAATGTTCGTATTGGAATTAGGGAGGCTGTCAATTTTTGAGGGAAGAGATCCTGATGCAATTATAGCTTTTGAAAAAATTCGCGTTTCTGCTGAAAAGCCGCTGCGTAAAATCTCGATTTGATCTTCAGAGACGAATCGGGCATGCCCATGAATAAATTCTATCGAGTATTTTTTGATAAGAGATTTCAACCCGGTTCTGAGTCGCGTCACTACCTCATTCTTCCAAGTCCGCAGAGATCCTAAATCGATACTCGGAGGATTGAAAGAGATACCGTGTTCTTTTAGCGCTTCACATTCACTTAATACTTTTGCAATATGCAGGAGTGTTTTAGAAGGAATACATCCTCGATTGAGACATACTCCCCCGGGCAAAGGCGAACCGTCGAGATCTGAAGACGAATCGATCAAAGTGATCTTCAAACCTTTTTTTGCGGCTTCGAATGCGGCAGTATATCCTGCCGGTCCAGCGCCTATGATCGTTATTTGCATTCAGCTAGTTTATGTTTTTTATTTCAACCTGCAATCTTCAACTGTCTTCACAATTAGCAGTCACTTCGTTCAGTGTTAGTTGACTTGAATATATTTATCAGCCGCAAGGCCGCAGATTGGACATTTCTGATCAGGTTTTTTAAGTTCAATGTGCCCGCAAACAGGACAGAGATAGATTTCTGATGCATCCAGATCTTTTCCGGCTTTAACAGCTTTTAGAGCTAATGCATAAATCTCAGCGTGTATCTTTTCCGCTTTCATAGCAAAATTGAACATGCGTTTTGCTATATGATTCTCTTTTTCAGCTTGCTCGTGCATTGACGGATACATTTTGGTGTATTCATAAGTTTCTCCGTCGATTGCCGCCTGTAGATTTTCTGCAGTATTTTTTACCAAACCTAGCGCCTTCAAATGACCAAGAGCATGAAGAGTTTCTGCCTCAGCGATTGTTCTGAAAAGCTTTCCGATATTTTTGAAACCTTCAGCTTCAGCCTTTTGACCGAATGCAATATATTTCCTGTTCGCCTGGCTTTCGCCTGCAAACGCTTCCTTAAGATTGTCAACGGTGTTCTTCATAACTACCCTCCATTAATAATTTATCAAAGCGTACTATTTTGATTCTATTTTGTCAATAGATTTTATTTTATCATTTTCTTATACGTGTTAATCAGCCCGTTTGTCGAAGAATCGTGGCTTTTTGATTCTTCGCTTGAGATTAGTTCTGGAAGAATCTTCTTTGCCAACTGCTTGCCTAGCTCAACGCCCCATTGGTCAAAACTGAATATGTTCCATATAACTCCCTGCACAAAAATTTTGTGCTCATACATTGCGATGAGCATTCCCAGAGTTTTTGGCGTCAGCTTTTTGAAGAGTATTGAATTTGTAGGACGACTGCCTTCGAAAACTTTAAAAGGCAGAAGCTTTGCAATATCATCCCCGCTCTTGCCTTCCGCCTGCAGTTCTTGTCGGACTTCGCTTTCAGTCTTGCCGTTCATAAGAGCTTCGGTCTGAGCAAAAAAGTTAGAAAGCAAAATTTTGTGATGCTCTCCAATTGGGTTGTGGCTTATTGCAGGAGCGAGAAAATCGCATGGTATCATCTTTGTTCCCTGATGAATGAGTTGATAAAATGCATGCTGACCGTTTGTCCCGGGTTCTCCCCAGATTATTGGTCCGGTTTGATAATCGATTTTCTGACCGTTTCTGCCGACCGACTTTCCGTTTGACTCCATGTCTCCTTGCTGGAAGTAAGCCGGGAATCTGTGCATGTACTGGTCGTAAGGAAGAATTGCATGGCTTTCCGCTCCAAAAAAATTATTGTACCAAATTCCCAATAACGCAAGAATTACCGGAATGTTTTTTTCGAATGGCTCACGTTGAAAATGAACGTCCATTGCGTGAGCGCCTTCGAGAAGTTCCTCAAAGTTTTTGAATCCGATCGAGCAGGCGATAGAAAGTCCAATCGCCGACCAGAGCGAATAACGGCCTCCAACCCAATCCCAGAATACAAACATATTGTTTGGATCGATTCCGAATTTTTCTACTGCATTTTTATTTGTAGAGACTGCTGCGAAATGCTTTTTTATCGCTGATACTTCATTTGCTTTTTTGAGGAACCATTCGCGCGCGGTATTCGCATTGGTCATTGTCTCTTGAGTTGTAAAGGTTTTAGATGCGATTATAAAAAGTGTTGTTTCAGGATTCAGTTCTTTCAGAGTTTCAGCTATATGAGTTCCATCGACATTTGAGACAAAATGCGATTTGATGTGCGGGTTTCTGTAAGGCTTCAGAGTTTCCGTCACCATGACAGGACCAAGATCGGAGCCGCCTATTCCGATATTGACAATGTCAGTGATTCTTTGCCCGCTGTAGCCCCTCCAACTGCCGCTAATAACCTGTTCGCTGAATACCTTCATCTTTTCTAGAACTGCATTCACTTCAATCATTACATCAATTCCGTCAATTATTACGGGCGTATTACTTCTATTCCTCAGAGCAGTATGGAGAACAGCGCGATTTTCAGTTTCATTAATTTTCTTGCCTCTGAAAAAAGTTTTAATCGCTTCACTTAAATTACATTCTTCAGCCAGCTCACATAAAAGTTTCATCGTTTCAAATGTAATGAGATTTTTTGAATAATCCAAAAATATATCTTCGAATCGTATCGAGAAACGTTCAAATCGTTCAGGGTCCTTTTGGAAGAGCCCGCGCATGCTCGAAATATCGATTGATTTTTTATGAGCTTCCAATGCTGACCAACTCAATGTTTTTGTTGGATTGATTTTATCGAGCATAAAAATTCCTCCTCGAACTAAAATAGATAATACATCTCATGACCGGGAAAGTCGAGATACGTCTTCAAAGAGAGCATTCAGAGCTTTTCCGCGATGACTGCGAATTGACTTCTCTTCTTCGCTCAATTCCGCCGCAGTTTTTCCAAGCTCTTCATCAAAAAATATCGGATCGAATCCGAAACCATTTTTACCTTTCGGTTCAAAAATTATCCTTCCGCACCATTCACCGCTTGCGGTTATTACTTCTTCGTTCGGGAATGCAATAGCCGCCGAACACCAGTAACGAGCTTTTCTTTTTTGCGACTCTGTGATTTGACTCAGATCAGAAAGCAATCTACTGTTTCTTTCCGAATCAGTTGCTCCGTAACGTGCTGATAACGCGCCGGGAGCGCCTCCAAGAGCCTCTACCTCTATTCCAGAATCATCAGAGACAGCAGGCAAACCGCAAGCATTTGCCGCGACTTTTGCTTTGGTAATAGCATTCTCTTCGTAACTCAAACCTTCTTCAGGATAATTCACTTTGATTTTGATTTCAGACGGAGTCAATACTTCGATATTTGGAAAAAATCTTTTTGAAATTTTTCTAAGCTCTTCCGCTTTGGATTTATTTTCGGATGCGATTATAATCTTTGTTAAATTCATTTCTTTACGCTCTTCCATTTTTTATGAAGCCAGAAATATTGTTCCGGAAACTTCTTTACGATATTTTCAACCCTTCGATTGTATTCAGTCATGATTTCTTCTACTGAACCAATTTGAATCTCCTCTTCAAATATCGCGTTATAAACTCCGTCGATTACAGGAGTAAAAGCCGGTACGATAGGAGCACGTGTTCTAATAGCGAGTTCTGCAAGTCCTCTAAAAGTGGAAGCGGTTTTTGAAAAGAAAGGAATGAAAAGTCCGGATCCCCCCGCATCTTGATCCGCAAGAAATCCGACACACTCATTTTTTTTCAGAGCCTTCAGGATAAGTCTGATCTGTATTCCTCTTTTTGCAACTTGAGCTCCTTTCATGGTTCTAATTTTCATAATGTATTCGTCTACGTAAGGATTGTGAATCCTCTGATATATTGTGATATTTTTGTAGCCGTCGATACAAAGCCGGGGTGTTATTACATCGAAACAGCCGAAATGCGCTGTTGCGATTATTACACCCTTTCCACGTAACAAAGCCTTATCCAAATGCTCCAATCCTAAAAGTTTTACTCGATCTTTGAATTCAGCATCATTCCACTTCGTAACGTTAAAAGTATCTACGATGACTTTTCCAAAATGCGAATAACAATTTTTTGCAATCTTTATTCTCTCGGCATTATCGAGTTTTGGAAAAGCAATTTCGAGATTTTGAACTACAGTTTTCTTTCTGATTCCTAAAGCAAAAACAAATCTGCCTAATAAACTTCCCAACCGCATTCGATTTCTTTTATTTGGTAACGAACATAACCAAATAATATTTTTCATAAAAAGATATTCAAAAAGATATCGCAGTTTTTTCATAAAATTCTCGATATGCAAAAATCAATAAGTCCGGGGCAATCGATTCCGGTCTTCAATATTGCGGCAGGGAAGGGCAAAGCTCTTTTGTCGAAGCGCGCGGCATCTTTTTGAGTCATCACGACGATTGCGTCGTGACGCTCTGAAAGCACTTTTACGAGCTCAATCTCTTTTTCTGAAAATCTATGGTGATCCCGGCCTTCATATATTTCTACGATATTTGCTCCAGTCGCAGTTACCGCATTGTAAAATCGCTTCGGCTGAGCAATACCTGATAGAGCCACTACATCTCTTCCAAGCAGAGCTATCGGCTCGACTGTTCCGGGATAAGGTTCAATCCCTTCAATAATTCGGTTGCCGTAGAAAATTTGCGCATCCGTGTATTTTTTTAATTCGGTTCCAGGTTTATTCTCTTCCTCACCGATTTCTCGAACTCGGACAATTGCATGAGCTCGTTTCAAAGCTGAAAGAGGCTCTCTCAGCCTGCCCCACGGTAATAGTCTCTGCCGCTTCGGTTTCGCATTTGCGGGATAAACAACAATATTTATATCACGGTGAACTCTTCTGTGCTGAAATCCGTCATCGAGTATTATTACGTTCGAAATCTTTTCTGCCGCGCGGCATGCTGAAGCTCGATCCGCTCCGATTATTACGCTGACATCTTTTAGTTCGGAAAATATCTCGATCGGCTCGTCTCCGACTTCTTGAGATTTATGCGAAGAATTTAATTCGACTCCGGTCTTTGAAAGTGCCCCGCCGTAGCCTCTTGATACAACAGCAGGTTTCATTCCTCTTCGTTGCAGCGCTTTTGCAATTGCGATTACTATCGGAGTTTTTCCTGTGCCTCCGATATGAATATTTCCGACAGAGATCACAGGGCATTTTACTTTAAATATTCTTGGCGACGGTCTGAGTTTTATTCCAAGTCCGTATAGCAACGAAAGAGGAATCGCAATACCGGTCAAAATATTTGATTCGAAAAGTTTGTCTGAATTATATGTCATGATTTGAATTGAAGTTCGTGCAGATGAGAGTAGAGTCCGCCTGCAGAAATCAGTTCGTCATGAGAACCCTGCTCTACAATTTTTCCGTTTTCCAAAACTATAATTCTGTCGGCACGCTGGACGGTCGAAAGTCTGTGCGCAATAATTATCGTTGTTCGCCCTTGAATTAGCCGTTCAATTGCGTTCTGAACCCTTTGCTCAGATTCACTATCCAGTGAACTTGTAGCTTCGTCCAGAAGAAGTATTGGAGGATCGATAAGCAGAGCTCTTGCAATTGCGATTCGTTGTTTCTCTCCGCCCGAGAGCATTGCGCCTCGCTCGCCGACAATAGTATCGATACCTTGCGGAAGCTCTGCAACAAACTCTTTCAGGTATGAGGCTTCTATTGCTTTTTCGATCTCTTTCCGGGAGGCGCCGGGTTTTCCTAATGAAATATTTGCCGCGATTGTATCATTAAAAAGAAAGGTTTCCTGCAGGACGATTCCAATCTGCTTTCTGAGCGATGCCAGATCTAATTTGCGAATGTCAATATCATCTATGAGAATTCTGCCGAGAGTAGGATCGTAAAAGCGCGGAATCAAAGAAAGGAGTGTTGACTTTCCTGAGCCTGAAGGGCCGACGATTGCAACTGTTTGACCTTTTGGTATCAGAAGAGAAATGTTATTTAGAGCAGTCTTTCGCTCCTCTTTGGTGTCATAAGAAAACGAGACATCTTCATATCTAAGTCCTTTAGTGAATTGGAATTTACGCGATCCGATATTTTTTACGGAAGGCTGTGTGTCTAAAATCTTATAGACTCTTTCGAGCGCCGCTCCAGCTCGGCTTCCTTCGGCGATAGCGTTTACCAAAGTTTTAACAGGTTGATAAGTTGCCATTAAAATCGCCATGAAAGTAAAGAAACTTCCGGTCGATGTCTTTCCCTCAATTACTGCCAGTCCGCCGTAAATGATTATTGCGGCAATTGATATGGCAGTGACAAATTCCGTTATTGGAGTTGCGGCAGCAGTTGCCAGATATGCATGCTTTGCGCTTTTTAGATAAACCGAAACTAGATTAGTGAAACGGTCTTGCATCGCTGTTTCCGCGGAAAAAGATTGAATTGTTTTTATTCCCGTCGCAGTCTCATTGAAACTTGATGCGGTGTTTCCCATATTTGCCTGCATGACTCCTGCGCGCCTGTGTATCGAAGTGCCAAGCTTATTTACAATAACGACTATAAACGGTGTGACTATCAAAGATAGAATTGCTAGTTTGACATCGAATGCGAAAAGTAGTCCTACAAGAAATATTACTTCAAACGGCCTCCTTAAAAAATCCGCCGTTAAAGTTGAAGCAAGATGTTGAACCAGCCCGAGATCATATGTCAAATTCGATATGAGTTCTCCAGTTCGGCTTTTTGAGTAGAACGAAGGCGAGAAACGGAGCAGTCGCTCATAGAGATCGATTCTCAGTTTATTCACCATGATTTCGCCGGCGAGCATCATAGAAAATCGATTGAGATAAAGCGCTATGCAGTAAAGAATTCTGGAAAAAATAAAAAAACCTACTAGCCACATTAGCATCGCAATTTTTGTATCTTGAAGCGAGATATTTATTATAGGAATTGTGAACGACACGTTTCCTGATTTTGTGACGAATATTTCGTCGATAATAGGTTTCAACGTGACGAGAGATACTCCATTAGTTACGACAACGACGATCATTGCCGCCATCGAAATGAGAATATGTTTGTAACCGGGCTTGAACCTTTTAATTGTCCGTATCAGCATGTTGATATTCCCAAAAGCCCCAGACAAAGCTCTGCGGTTCTTTTCGAGCTTCCAGCCGACCCTAGTATTTTTCGAAGACGAATAGACATTTCTTTCGCAGTATTTTCGCTCAGTTTGTCGAATTCCGCTAGTATTCTTTCGACATTAGCAGATGATTGGATAAGTTCAGGAACAATATCTTCGTTCAAGAGAATATTCGGCATAGAAAACCTTCGCGTTTGCACGAGCATTTTTCCAATGAAATATGAGAACCACGAGAGTTTATAAAACGAAACGAATGGAATTCCGAGAAGCGCTGTTTCCAGAGTTGACGTTCCTGATTTGACAATTGCGCGACGTGAAGAGACAAGAAGTTTTCTGGCGGAGCCAGTGTAAAGTTCTAGATTAGTATCTTTGAAGAGATCGATTAATTTCGAATCTGCAACGGATATTATCGGCCTCCATTTCTTTTTAGCGAGTGCAGTCCCTACTTTTTCCATCAACGGCAAATGCTTAATGATTTCATTTCTTCTCGAGCCTGGAAGTAATGCTACAACATTATCTTTTTTTAGTTCAGAGTCTGCTTCCGGAACTTCCAGTTCAATCAGCGGATGTCCTACGAATTCTGCGTTATGGAAAATATTTTCTTCGAACGGAAATACGACGGCAATTTTGTCGATTATTTTAGAAAGTATTCCTATACGGCTTTTGTGCCACGCCCAGACCTGAGGAGCAATATAGTAAAGCAGTTTCGGACGGGGATTTAATTTATTAATCGATTTTGCAAGTTTAATATTGAATCCGGGATAATCGACGAGCACGACCAGATCGGCGCGCTTTGCGGCAGAAAGCGCAATAGAAAAATTTTTAACTATTCCGGGAATATGCTTCAATACTTCGCTGAATCCTGTGACCGATTCTTTTGAAAGATCGGAAAGAATATTTGCACCTGCTGTTTTTAGCGCGCTGCCGCCGAGCGCGGCAATTTGAGCGGCAGGACACATTTTTTTTATTGTGGCCGCTAAAACGGCCGCGTGGCAGTCTCCGGAACGATCTCCGGCAACAATAAGAATTTTTGGATTACAATTATTCATCTTCATTCGACCGGTATCTCGACCGGTAGCCGCAGGCTTTAGCCTGCGTACTCAATGATTTTTTTTTCACCACTTACCCTCACTTCTTCTCGGAAGAATTTTGGGAATTTCCAGTAGCTATCTGTCTGCAGATTTCAAGCGCA
>Ga0066636_10000624_pt1 | contig 20248 bp, 20 predicted proteins | sample CryGeyCG2014_080_2_FD_62736 | JGI IMG/M metagenome (GOLD analysis project Ga0066636, IMG submission 62736) | Groundwater microbial communities from aquifer - Crystal Geyser CG07_land_8/20/14_0.80 | ecosystem: Environmental > Aquatic > Deep subsurface > Groundwater | place: USA: Utah: Grand...
TAGCCATTATAATGTCCTTTCCTGCCATGTGATCCTCCTTTGAGAAGGATCATTATAGCAACTTTGGAACAGGACATTCTTGCTTTGTTAAAACCGGACATTATTGTATTGCGATTACAACTATTTCGATTTTTTTGTTCGTCAATAAGGCTGCGGGATTATAGAGTTAAGAAAGATGCCAAGAGATATTCCCCGGCTGGTATAGACCGTATAGTTGTGCATTGAGATATATGTTATCGGCAGGTTTTATTAAAACCGATCTTTCCCTGTAAACAGCCAATGGGGCTGAACCTTTTATGCTGCTTATCTCCAAATCAATAACATAATTGTCAGGTAATAAATTATGATCCTTTATAACTAACTGGACACACCCTTCCCTTTTGCTGGGAAAATGTCCGGAAAAATGTGAGAAAACCGTAAAACATCTGCAGCCGTCGCGCTTTCTATACACAACTACCGAAAAGGTCGTATCGCTTAATGAATAATCCATGCAATCGTAATTAAAACTAACTTCGATTTGTTGAGCAAAATTAAAGCATAACCCATCTTTTGTATGAGTTGCATTATTGAATTTTACATTTTTTAAAACCGCTTCTCCTCTTGGCTTCGAAGTTGGCACATTTTCTACGCTGAACCAATTCATATTTTTAGATATTTCGTTTTCAAGAATATCTACGACCTTATGCCTTTCTCCTTCGGCAACTATAGCTCCTTCTTTAAGTAAAATCGCTCGATCACAATAATTAATTATGTTGGGCATGCTATGTGAGACCATAATTATAGTAGCATTACTCTTTTTTAAACTATCCATATAATTAAAACATCTCTGCTGAAATGCCGCGTCACCTACGGCAATAATTTCATCGACTAACAAAATATCGGGGTCGACATGCGCTGCTACCGCAAATCCTAAGCGGACGAACATTCCAGCGGAGTATCGCTTTACGGGAGTATCAATAAATTTCTTATAATCGGGCAAGCCGTAACCGGCGAATTCTACGATAGAATCAAACTTCCTGGTTATTTCGCTTTTGCTCATACCAATAACGGCACCATTTAGATAAATATTTTCTCTGCCTGTAAACTGCGGGTGAAAACCTGCGCCTGCTATAATAAGACATGAAACCTTACCTCGTGTAATAACTTGGCCTTTATTGGGTTTCATTATGCCTGCCAGAAGCGTTAGGGCAGTTGTCTTACCGGCTCCGTTCTGCCCTATAATTCCCAACACTTCCCCCTTTTTAACTTTAAAAGAAACATCTTTTAGGGCCCAGAAAGTGCTCTCCTCCTTGAAGCTTCTGTGGTGTTTCAAACGATTCAGCATTAAGGGAATGGCGTCCCTTAGAAGCATGGCTCTCTCGCCGCGCCTAAAGCTCTTCCATACGTTATTAAATTCAACGGCATATTCCACGATTTTGGCTGCCTTCTTATGCTACTTAAATATTCTCCGCAAATAAATGTTCTACTTTATGGAACCACATTAAACCTATGATAAGCAAACTAAAACATAAACAGATGGGTATGGCGATATTAGCCGGATTAGGCCACTTACCAAGCAATATAGCATCCCTGTAAGAGTCGATTATGGGAATCATTGGGTTAACAGCTGTTAATAAACCCTGAAGTTGAGGCGACTTAACTTTTATAGGATAAATTACGGAAGTAATAAACATTAAAAGAGGCATTACGCCTTGCACTATATAGCCGACATCGCGATAAAAAAGATGGCCCATAGAAAGAAAAAAAGAAAGCCCTGCGGTAAGAATCAATTGAATAAGCAATATAATAGGGACAGTCACAATGGCTATGTGCAATTTTACATGGTAAAAACCCATTAATCCGATCAACACGGCAGACGCAATGAAGAAATCGATAAGTTTTGATAAAATGGCAGATACGGGAAGTATTTCCCTTGGAAAATATATTTTATTTATAAGATGTCCATAATCAACCAGGCTAGTCGTTGCGGAATTTAACGAACCGACAAAGAACATCCATGGCAGAAGCCCGCAATACGCAAATATAGGATAAGGTATGCTGCCCGTATCGACATTGATTATTTTCGCCTTATTTATGAAGGTAAAAATCAACATTGTAGAAAGAGGTGTAAAGATAGCCCATGCTATCCCAAAAAAAGTCTGTTTATAATGAACCTTTATACTTCTCGTAGAGAGAGTAAACAATAGCTCTCTATATGCATAAATTTCTTTTAATGCATCTAATAAGAAATTGATCTTATTTCTTCTTCCTCGCGCCATAATAATAGTAATAGTAGTAATGGCTTCGTCGCAAATTGACTTTATTAAAAACAATACCCAATATCTTGCCTTTTACATCCTTAAGCATGCTAATTGTGCGCATAACAGCTTCTCTTGGGGTCTTTTCAGCCATAATCACATTTAATACGCCATCAGCCAATGAGCTCAGTATCAAACCATCGGTAACGGCAAGAATACAAGGAGCATCAAGTATAATAACGTCGAATACGTTTTTTACCTCCTCCAAAAATGCCCTTGCCTTGTCAGACCCTATTATCTCTGAAGGGTTTTGAGGTATAGTCCCGCTTGTAATAATATATAAATTTTCTATACCGCATGACTTTAAAACCCTGTCCCACTCCTCGGTTCCGTATAGCACTTCACTCAAGCCTGGCGTTTTATCCATTCCCAAAATGCCATGCACCGAAGGACGCCTCAAATCGCAATCAACCAACAGTGTCTTTTTTCCTATTTCTGCCATAACTATCGCAAGGTTTACGCTCGTTATACTCTTCCCCTCTTCCGGATGCGCGCTTGTAAGCAATAAGACCTTTGGCGGACGATCTAAATTATAACGTAATATATTTGTGCGCAGAGAACGGTAAGACTCCGCTTCGGGAGAGAGCGGATCGAATAAAACTATAACCTTTTTATCGAAATACGGTATATATTCTTCTAAGTTACTCATTCGTATTGCCTTTTGTTTTTACTTTTTTATTTTTTTCCCGGTTTTGATCATAGGAATCACGCCGATTATTGGATAATTAACGTAATATTCCACTTCTTCGATAGTCTTTAAAGAGGTATCCATATTTTCTTGCATAAATGCCCCCGTGAGACCAAGTATTAAGCCCAGTGTTATTGTAATAAAGGCCGCTGGCGGACCTTTAGGTTTTTCTGGCTTTTTAGGTTCTGTCGCCTGCCGAAACAATCTAACCCTGGTGGCATCCAGCAAAATATCTACGCGAAGCTTCTCTTTTTCTTCTAACAATCTTTCATATGTTTTTTCTTGAAGCTTTAGTTCGCGCCTTAACCCTGTCACCTCGCTTGATACACCTTCTTTCTCGGAAGGCACATCCGGAAACCGCAGCTCTAAAACGCTTTTTATGGTCTCTTCTTTATTCCTAGCTTCTAAAATCTGCGTTTTTAATTCTTCGAGGGGTTTTCTGGTTTCCTTATTGATGGCGTCTTTAGCGTCGTCTATCTTGGTCTGCAATTCAATGACATTCGGATGCTCCTCGGTAAACTGAGTCAGTAAAGTAGCTTTTCCCCTTTCTAGCTCTGCTAATTTATCCTTTAGCGTAAGAAGATTTCCGCTTTTCGACATGATCGGAAACATAAGATCGTCTTTTTTACTACTGCCTAATTTCTCTTCCAGCACTTTTAGCTGTGCCTCTGCCATTTGCCGTTCCAGTTTTGCATTGATATAATCCTGCTGAAGCTTCTCCATCTCACGCTCTTCTTCCGGAAAGGCGCTTCCTTTAGCCTCTGGCAGGGGGGCATATCTTGCAATGGCTTGTTTTCCTTCATTAATTTTTTGTTCTAGAGTCCTCAACTGCCTCTCAACATAGTCAAGCGATGCCTGAGTCCCTCCCGTTATTCCTTTGAAACTCTGATCGACTACAACCTTAGCTATGCTATTTGACAGATACATCGCCTTCTTAGGATTATCGGCCAATACGCTGATACCTAAGTCAGTGCTGCTTTCATCTGACTCAACCGAAACGCATGCTACTAGTTCTCCGATCGTTATATTGAAAACTGACTGGTCGGCAAGCTCTCCGCCGACTTTTAAAGTTTCAGCTTTTTCAAATTCCATAGAACGAATTACTTCTTCAGATAAAGTATTGCTTTTTATAAAGCGCTTTAAAAATTCTACTAGATTCGCGCTGTACGAAGAGCCTTCTACTGCAATATAGGAAGTGGCTTTATAAACCAATGTTTTCGGCGGAGAAAACACAAAACCGGAAATAGTCACAACAAGCACTGAAATAAATATTATTCCTTTTCTTTTTATTATAACGTCTATATAGTCGCGCAGCGTTATTTCTTTTTCTCTTTGGGCCATAGTTTTCCCCTTACATGCTTAGTTCTTCGAGTTTTGCTTTTGCTTTATCTATAATGTCGGGTTTCGCCTTATCGTTTGTAAGGACTTTTTGGAACATTATTTTCGCTTTATCCGGCTGTTTCAATTCTAGATAACAAAGCCCTGTCTGATAGTACTCAAAACCGTCTGAAAAAAATTCTTTTTTGTATAGTAAGTTTTCGTAAGCTGTTATTGCTTCATTAAATTTCCCCTGTTGATAATAGCAGTCTGCTATTTTCTGCAGCGCAGTTAACGCCAAGGGGTGCTCCGGATAATTCTTTTCTACCTTCTCATATTCTTCTAAGGAGTTATTGAATTGGTCTAGCTTTCTATAGATTTCGCCTTTCCAGTATTGGGCGTAAGCCGCCCAATTACTTCTTGGATATGCTTTTAATAGTTCGTCGTAGGCGTTTAAAGCTTCCACGTCGCGCCCTAAAATTTCCAAACAGGCCGCCATGTAGTATTGGGCATCGTTGGTTTTCTCGTTAGAAGGGAATCTTTTTATAAACTTAGAATATGCCTCTATTGCCCTAAAGTATTCTTTTTGGCTGTGAAATAGGGCTGCTTTCTGATATTGCAGCTGAGGGTCATTATTCCTAGCTCTCTGAAGGAAGCTCATAAAAAAAACTATAAATAAAATTAAACCTGCTGCCGCTACTCTCAAAAACATTTTCCTCGCTCTAGCTTTTTCCGGCCGGTAGCGCCTGCTTTGACTATGCTTATGTTCTTTAGTTACAAAACGTCCCGAACTCTTAAGGTCGTCGGGTAAGCGCGTTATCTCCTGCGGGCTTTTTGTCGGGCCTAAAACCTGTTGCGCCCTGATAACTCTGGTATGCGTTTTAAATTGCGATACCTTGTCAACCGGCCCATAGAGGGTCAGTATAAAATCTGTTCCTGTATCAAAAAACCTCGGCTCCCTTAATCCGTTTTGTTTGACTGCGATCTTTATGCGCCTGATACCTGTCCCGAGTTTCTCCATATACTGCCCCGTACTCACAAGTATCTCCGTGAGAACCCTATTTCTTGAATATTGCGTGTACATCATATTCTCTACCGTAACCCCATTGGGAAGGCCTCCCGGCGTATATATTTCGATCCTGTCGTCGAATATAAAAATACGCACTTGAGAGCTGTCAATCGTATAATCCCTGTGAGCAATAGCGTTTGTTATAGCCTCCCTCACAGCTACTATCGGATATTCGGCTATATCATCTCTTTTCATTCCTTCTATGGTTGAGGCTACACCTATATGTTTTATGATAAACTGGCCGGCCTTTTCTATCATCTCCGGGATTACACCCCTCACTTCTTTCTGGTCTATTATTACGCTTCCCGTATCCTTGCCTTGAAATCGCGCGAGCCTTACTCCGCTGGATATCAGAAAACGTTGTGGATTTTTACCGAACATTAAAATACCTCCGGCGGTCGGCACGAGCCTCCCGGAAACTTCTGTTAAGACACCCATATCGCGTAAGTATTTCTCCTCCGAACCGTAAACGCTTTCTCCAAACTTATCTTTTACCTTATTTAAATAATCTTTTATTTTTTTAGCGTCAAGGTCTTCATAGGTAGCGCCTTCCACAGGCCATTTATCGTTGCGCTCTGCCTTGAAACTGCTTTTCTTCTGATACATTTCTTGCATCTCGCTGTGGCTGGCAACATATACTTCTCTTCCTTTCCTAACATAACAATCACCATCCGCGTAATACGGCCTGTTATTACCGCGTTTTATATTTATAATGACAATCTTCTGATTATTTATATCTCCGAACGTAACCTCTGGAGCTACCGGGGGGCTGCAATAATTTTCATCTATTTGCATTACCTCGCGTTGATAATCCCGCTGCTGGCCGATTCCGACAACCGTCCTAGTCTCTTCGTCTGCGCCTAATATTATCATGCCATCATTTGTATTCGCAAAAGAGACCATTAATTTAGCGAATTCCCTCTTATCCATTTCCCTGGCGGGGAGGTCTTTTTTAATATCAACGTTTTGACCTGGACCTTTATTTATATATTGTATAATATCCGTGTCAACCACTTGTTTCGTCTCCATATATTTGAATAAGTTAATAATTTGCCTGCTCTACGCTACTGCGGCAGGCTGCTTTGCGTAGCAGCCTCCCTTGACTCTCTTGCCGCTTCTACTGCAACACTATCTTCTACATACTGCTTCCACGCGTCTGATATTTCCTGAAATAATCCGTAGATCTTGTCTATTGTAATAAGGCCGCTTTCTGCGCTTGCAGCTTGCTGGTTAGCAGTTGTAGTAGTCTCTTCTGAGCCCGGAGCTCCGGGCTGTCCCAGAAGAGTTGTGCCGCCTTCAACAGATAGGGGTTGCGGGTATAAGCTGCTCTTAGAAAACGCCTTATATACATAACCGGAAGACACCCCTGTTATTACACCTATCGCAATTACCATGAAGTATAAAATAAATACAAGAAATCGTCTTTTCTTCTCTGTTCTATGCCCCATTTTTCACCTTCGTTTTTTATTTTTTTACCTTATTTATAATACTTCGAGTCCTTTTCAATTCTAAGGCCCTGCTCGGTATGCTTTTCCATCCAAAATTTTAATTCATTTAAGGTATTATAAAAATCATATACGCTGACCTTTTTCTTCTGAGCGGCCTGTGCGTATAAACTTTTGCTGGAAAACGTGCCGTATATATATCCAAATATGATCCCTATCACAATTCCTACTGAAATTATAATAAAATAGAAATTGGTCAGCAATCTTTTAGTATTATGCGCTAAAGCCGCCAACGGAGATAAAGACATATAATACATACTTATCCCCTTATCTACAAACTTATGTATACCTTTAATAACCTCGGCCCTTTCATCCAGATCTTTTTTAAAAGAAGTCAGCTTTCTCTTCCTCGCCTCTTCTAAGGTTAATTCCCCAGTAAACACCTGTTCAAGGTCTTTGGCGTATGGCAAGATTTGAGGGCGGACAGCGGCTACAATATGCCTTACCAAATGCTTTATATAATCCAAGTCAAAGGGTTTTGTTATATAATCAAAAACTCCCAATCCTGTCGCGTCCTTTACCGAAGCCATTTCTCCAAAAGCAGTTATTACGATAAAGGCCGCACCACTATTTACTTTTTTAATTTTGCGGATAGTCTCTATCCCGTCTATTCCCGGCATTTTTAAGTCAACGATAACGAGATCCACGGGTTTCCCCGTAGCTATCGTTACAGCCTCTTCCCCGCTGGCTGCGCTCAAAACTTCATAGTCTTCTTTTGTAAAAACTTTTTCGAGGAGCCTTCTGACCGCGGCTTCATCATCTACAACCAATATTCTTGCACGCGCCATGCTAAACTCGCTCCTTATTTTACGGCAATTGCTGGAAACCTAATTATAAAAGTAGTCCCTTTTCCAGGTTCTGATTCGACTTTTATGCTTCCCTTATAATTACTGACTATCCTCTGGCATATGGATAAACCTAACCCTGTCGATACGGGTCTTTTTGTAGTAAAGAATGGATCAAAAATTTTATCTATTATCTCCTTCGGAATTCCGCATCCTGTATCGGAAAATATGATATCAATAGCCCCATCCGATTTCATATCTTTTGTCGCTATTGTTAAAGTCCCTCCTGCAGACATGGCTGATTTAGCATTTAGCATGATATTTAAAAAAATTTCCTTCAATTCGTCGGGGTTTATAACAACCTTGGGTAGTGATGGCGCTAAATCAAGATTGATTTTTACATTTTGTTTTATAAATTGATTATCTACTAACTCTGTCACTTTTTTTGCAATATCACTCACGTCTACGGGTTCTTGGTTATAATTTGCCGGACGACAATAATTGAAAAGCCTTTCTATTATTCGCGAACACAGCTCGGCTGCTTCTTTTATCTCCTTAAGCTCGGTCCATCCGTAACTATTTTTTGACATGTTTTCCATAAGATACTGCACATTTCCGATTATTACCGTTAAGGGATTATTTACTTCATGGGCAATTCCGGTAGAAAGCTGCCCTAACGCTACCATTTTCTCCCTTGCTATAAGCTGTTGCTGCGTCTCCAAGAGCTCCTTATTTGCCTTTCTTGCATCTTCGTATAACTTCACGTTCCATATGGAGATGGCCGCCTGGTTGGCTAGAAGCGAAAGTACTTTTAGATCTGATTCCGAAAACGGAAATTCGGAATATACGTTGTTGAGATTTAAAACTCCTATTACTCTATTTTCCACTTTTAGCGGAACTGAGATGGCTGATTTTATCTCTTTCTTCCCATCCAAATGACTGAAGCGAGGGTCATTTTTTAAATCTCCTATTAAAAGCAAAGGCTTGCCTTCTTTTGCCACCCAGCCCGCAACCTTTTCTCCTATCTTAATGCTTACATTCTCTACAACCTGCTCGTTCAGGCCTCGGGCAACTTTTATCTTCAAGTCTTGCGCATTTTCATCTACTAACATCACTGAGCCTGTATCTGCTTTTAAAAAATCGATAGAGGTATCAAGTATCTGTTTCAATAATTTATCCAGATTAAAGGCGCTTAACATTTTGGTTGTTATCTCAAGCAGCTCAGTTAAGTACTTCAGGCTTTCTTCGTTAAACTCTAACCTGCTTTTTAAGGCTTTGTCATTTTGTGGCATTTTCTAACCTACTTTCAAACAATTACTTGCTCTGTTGGCCTTGAAAAACATCGGGGGATAAACCACCGATCCCACTGGATGATTGCGGGAGGGCATCTACTATCTTACCGCTTTGAACATCTTGATAATAATACCCGCCCGTGACGCTCTTCTTTAAATACCCTCTTCTTATGCCTTCGGCATCATAGTACGTGTAAGCCCGTCTCGACTTCGTGCTTTTTTTAAGGGTCCCTACCTTGTTGCCCTTGCTGTCATAAAAGGTATAGCCGCGTCCGGTTGACGCTGAAGAGCCTTTTCTTTGGCCTGAAGAGTTATAAAAATCATAACCGCCTGATGAGTTCTTTCTAACGCCTCCGGTTCTTTGATATATGGTCCCAGAAAAAGCTTTACTTGACAAAATAAAACAAAAGATTATAATCGCCGCAATCAAAATAAAGCTGCTTTTTGATAGTCTCATCTCTTATCCCATTAGCTATTCGATAATGAACCCCATGTCTTTAGCAAAGAATCTTCGTTTTCATCATTCTTTGCCTCTGATTTTGCCTCTTCTTTTTCTGTTATGTCAACGGGTCCTTCTATGTAAAAATAAGATTCCTTCATAAAATCGACTATTTTTCTATTCTTAATCTGCTCACTTAAATGGTTAAACATCACATGAACCTTAGGACTTAGCGGATACCCTTTATTCGCTTCTATAACTATACCTATTTCACCGGTGCTCAGCTTAACCCAGCTGCCTACAGGATATACGCCTATATTATTTACGAATGTCTTTATAACATCTGCTTGAAAGCTTAGGCCCTCTTTTTCTATGATCTCCCCGATTGCCTTATGCGGCGCTTTTGCCTTTTTATACATCCTAGGATGTGTTATGGCTTCATATATATCGGCAAGACCGATAATATGCGAAAACCTAGGCCTTGGCCCCCTATAATGGTGGGTCTTTACTGACAACAACCCTTCCTCGTTCAGGTAGTTCGTGGTTCTTAAAATTTCTTCACTATATTCCGGATGTTTTTCAACTTTCATACGCTCTGCCATGCCGAGCCTGCCCTCTTTCTGCACTATGTCTTCTACTTTAATCATACCTAGATCATGAAAAAGCGCAGAGGCGATCAGTTCGGTAAGCTCTGATTTATTCAAACCTAACCACATGCCTATTTTGGTTGATAGAATACTAACATTCATAGAATGACTTGGTAAGTAATTATCAGCTGAAATTATCTCATAAAATCCTGACAGTTGCTCGTCGCCTTCTATCAATATGGTATCCAATAAAGTCCTGGTAAAGTCCAAGGCTTGACTAAAATCAATATTTTTGTTCTCTCTGATTTGATTAAACGCATCTGAAATTAAAGTAATACCCCTATTGTATAATTTGGCCATTTCTATTCTATTTGCTTCGACTTTTTGTGCTATATTGGTTATGTCCTGTGATATGATCTCATCGTTTTTTTCTTTTCCGATTTTTTTGAGCCCGCTTGATTCGGCCATTTTTATAATATCGCTCATTCGTATCATACGTAAACCTCCCCTAGTATCTTCTCTACGATATTAGCGTCAATAATAGTTTTATTTTCAAACATCCCCTGCAACAGGGAGAGTTCGCAAATTGTATTTATCTTCCGCGGAATACCGCTAGTATGGTCAGCTATTAGTTGCACGGCCTCTTTACTAAACAACTCGTCTGCGCGTCCCGCAACTGAGCATCTATAGTTTATATAACTTAAAACCTCTTCTTTATCCAGGCCGCTTAAATGATACCCTATAGCCAGCCTCTGCTTAAGCTGGGGGATTGTGTCTATCTTGACTTTTAATTCGGGCTGGCCGACAAGAAGCAGAGTAAGTAAAAACCTATCGTTCATCTGGAAATTTAAAAGCAGCCTTAATTCTTCGAACATGTCGTTATTTTGAATAGCTTGAGCTTCGTCGACTATCACAACTACATTTTTATTTTCTTTCACACTTCTATATAATATGTCATTTAGGCTGTGTATCAGATTAAGTTTGCTGCCATTTTCAGAGAATTTATTTTCCAGCTGGAATATTATTTCCCGCAAGAAATCTTCGGAAGAAAATGATGGATTAACAAGTAACGCAACTTTATATTTGGCTTCTTCCCGCATAAGCTCTTTTAAGAGCACTCTCGTCAGAACAGTTTTACCGGAGCCGTATTCCCCCGTAAGTATAGCAGCACCTTTTCTCTCTTTTATGCAATAAACCATCCTCATCAGCGCCTCGTCATGACGCGGAGATTTGAACAAGAATCTAGGGTCAGGCGTATTTTCGAACGGCTTTTCTGTGAATCCCCAATAAGTTAGATACATCTATTTAATATTATCCCCTTTATATTTTTAGGCATATCGCCTCTAGCGGTCTCCGGCATGGCTTCCGGCCTGTTTATCGAGATTTCCTTCAGATGAGACTTGGAAGTTTTTCCGGCAGCATAAATTATAAAAGCGGCGTCACACGCTGATATTAAAGTAGCTGCCTCGGCGCTCGCAGCAAATGACGGTCCATCTAACACAATACAATCAAAACGCGTTTTAAGCTCTGCTATCACAGAAGTTATATCAGCGGATCTAAAAAACTCGCTTGGATCTGACACATCAGAACCGGCTGTTATGAGTTTTAGCCTGTCCAAACCTTTAAATTTTATTGCCGTGGCTAGGTTCATGTCGCCTAATAATATATCGCTCACATCCCTAATTGCAGAATCGATTGTTACATTTTTGCTCACTATGTCGGTAAAGCCTGGGATTTTGGTGTTAATTCCAAAGAGTGCATGTACTGAGGACTGCGCTAAATTTGAATCTATAAGCAGCACATTTTTCCCGCTTCTGGCTATAACTAAGGCTAGATTGGCGGCCGTTATGGATTTGCCTTCCTGGGGAATGAAACTAGTCATGATGATCGATTTACCCTCTAATGTCCCATTGAATATGTTCGATTGAATCCTAGTATATAAATGCCTATAAGGCTCTATTATCTCCGGAGAACCCTCATAACTTAATATCAAATTACTTTTTCCTCTTATTTTAGTCCTCTGCAACAACTGCCCTTTAATATAAGGCAGATTACCGAGCACTGGTACGCGGGTGAATGCCTGCATTTCGTCTTCGGTTAAAATAGATGCGTCCAAAAGAATTGAAATTAGCCCTACAAATAAAGAAAAAACTACGGCGATCACGAAACCTAATAAAAAAGTGATCTTTCTGCTTATAAAGTCGGAAAGCGGGGATGCCTTTTCAGAATACAGCACAACGGTTGATTCGTCAGGAAGAACTCCGGGCTCCTCTATCTTATCTAAGCTCGCCTCATCCCATTTTACCTTTAGGGCTTCGTATGTCTGCCTGCTATCTTTCAATTCCCTATCAACTTTGAGTTTTCCGTCGGGTTCGGTAGGAATAGAATTAACATAAGTTTTTAAGCTTTCTATTTCGGACTCTAATTTCACAACATCAGGGTGGACGGTAGTGTAAACCCTTAAAAGAGCTGAACGCTCAAGCTCTATCTCGGCTAATTTATTCTTTAAAGAAGAGACTCTTGCCTTGTTCTTATCTTCCTTCGCGCGAGTTGATTCTATCTCCTTTTCGCAATCTTCCAATCTTTTTTTTGCCACAGCTAACTTTACCATCAGGTCTTTTCTATATTCTTCCATTTCTATTCTCTTTTTCTTTATAAGCTCATCTTTCATTTGTCGAGACCTGGTATTTATCTCATCCACATAGACGCCGGCTATTTCATTGGCTAGTTTTATGATTTCTTTTGGCTTTCCTCCGACTACCGAGATCTCGGTCAAGCCCGATATGGAATCCTTGCTTGTTGATATCTTATACCCTGATGCTGCCAAAGATTCTAACGGGTTGTTTTTATCTAATAATCCTATCGTGCTCAAAGACTTTGATAAAATATCATTATCTGTCGGCTCTATGCCGAAAGAATCGGTTATTTTTGCCCTTGTCGTAGCTTGATATAATGGTTTTTTAGTAGATATGTATACCAGGGTGAAGCAGCAGATAATTACAAAAGGTATAAGAAAAATCATTTTTTTCTGATTCACCCGGCACATAAAAGTCTTTAATTTATCACCCATATTGCCCTGCTTTATTTACCTACCGTCAATCTTAGTTCCGCGGCTAGGATGCAGCCAATAGCCGCCCACTTTTCTTCGCCAAGTTTCGCCGTAATACTTCTCGCTATAGTTCATGACAGGACCGAAGACATTGTCCATGAAAAATTTAAAGTCTGCAATAAACGCCCTTGGCACATAAATTATATCGCCGGAATGCACTAAGATGTTCTCCTTTAAATTCGCATCTTTAAGAATGCTATTGGCATTTATAACTATTATTGTCGGATCATCCAAATAGGCATCCCGTATGATAAATAACCTGTCCTTGTTTGCCGTGTCTCTAAAATCTCCGGCCAAGCCTATAGCCTCTATTATTCTTGTGGGCGAGCTGAACCTTATAACACCCGGCCCCCATATTTCTCCTAAAATAATGGCTTTTTTACCACCAAATTCTATTATATTTACAGAAACCTGCGGAGATTTTATGTAGACTTTTATTTGGTCAACAATGTCAGACCTTAATTCTTCAATAGTCCTGCTCTGCGCCTGCACATCCCCTATTAAGGGAAATGATATCTTGCCATCAGGCCTAACCACAACTTCTCTTTGCAGATTTTCTATTTGCCAAACTGAAATTTCGAGTATATCACCTATCTCGATATAATAATTTTCTACACCCCATTGGTCATCTTCAAGGTTTGAGGCCTGAATAAATTTTATCTTCCTGCGCTTTTCTTTTTTGGTTTCGGATTGGTCGGGCTCATTAACTGATTCGCCGCCTTTTCCGACTTTCCCGCCTTCTTTGCTAGCAGCGCTGGCTTGCTCTAGATCTATATATAGGTATATAGGTTCTAGGTATATAGGTTCTTCCTTGTTTTCTGCAGCCCCTGCAGGCGCGTTGACTTCCCCTGTATTGCCTTTTTCTTTGGATGCAGCTATTTCTTTTTCAAGGTCTATTGCCTCGGGGACTCCTGCCGCCCCTTCCGTATTGCTCGGCTCAACACTATCTTCTTTGGCTCCTGCTGCTGCCTTCCCTGCATCAGGCTCTTGCCCAAAGACAGAATAAGCTATAGCAAATAAAAGAATAAATATAAATATCAGAATTTTAGCTTTTCTTTTTATCATTTTTATCGGCATAGTACTCATAACTGTAGTAATAGTAGTAATATCCACCCTTGCTGGTCTTCACGTAATTCAGAACCCCGCCCAACATATTAATCCCTGCGTTTTTAAGTAAAAACACTGCCCTTTTACCTGCTTTTTTGGCAGTCTTATTTGTAAAAAATGTAAAAATAACCCCGTCTGTCTTCTTTGCTAAAATTAAAGCATCACTAACGGTAAGTAGCGGAGGGGAATCGATAATAATTATATTACAGGTACCTTTTAAGTGCTCTAGAATTTCTTCCATTCTCCTTGTTCCCAAAATCTCATTCGGGTTCGGAGGAATAGGTCCAGCAGGTATAATTTTTAAATTCTCAAATGCAGAATCAGCTGCTTCGAACTCATCTAAACTGCCGTCGCCTATAAGCAAGTTGCTTAATCCTTTCTGATTCTCTATACCAAAATATTTATGGATGGTGGGTCTTCGCAAATCTGCGTCTATCAAAATAACTTTTTCACCTGAATTGGCGATTGACAACGCAAGATTTGAAGAAATAAAAGATTTGCCTTCCTTTGGCCCCACGCTTGTAATAACAATAGATTTTATATTCTTGTCCACGCACACAAACTTAATGTTTGTTCTGAGCGTGCGAAACGCCTCACCCATTATGGATTTTGGGTTACGCGCCACCACTAGGCCGGCATCTTGTCTCTTTGCGCTCTTGACTTTTGCATCTTTATTTTCGGTCTTTGGTTCCCAAGATGGAATGGCTGCAAGCATTGTAATACCTATAATATCCTCTACATCCTCGACATTTCTTATGCTTATATCAAGGACTTCAAAAAGAAATACACAGGCTATGCCGCAAAGTATTGAGAAAAAGAAAGCCATTGTGCAAGATCCTGAACGTGGGTTTTCCGGGTTTCGTGGCATGATAGGAGAACGTACAACCTTTAAAAAACCTGTGGATAGCAACTTTTCATATGTATCAAGCTCTTCAACTTGTTTTACTACGCTGTTATAAATTTCCTGCTTAACCTCAACATCTCTATGCAGAGAAGAATATTCTACCATTTTATCGCTTAATCCTTCTTTAATGAGAGTGCGAAGTTTTTCTTCTTCTCTTTTTAATGTCGCTGAGCTTCTATCCAAGCTTTGTAGGGCCCTATCCAATTCCATGCTTATTTTTTTCTTTGCTTCATCCACTTCACCTTTTGCTTCAACGGCATCCGGATGCATTTCACTTTGAGTCAACAAAAGTTTCGATAGGACTCTTTCCTTCTCATAAAGTTCATCGCGTAATTTTTCATCAACAAGCCCGCCGTATTTTTTTGAAATAATACTAAGCGTAACAACTTCGTCCTGCTGCCTGTTTTTCTTGACTTCTTCCAGAAACTGCTCTTCATTCAATCTTTGGGATTTTAACGCTAAATATTTCTCGTTTATCTGAGGGCCTCTCCAGACTTCCACTCCCGGCTTTCCGCCCTTTAAATCCGAACCCACTTCAATTCCTTTAGCGATAATGTCATTATCTATTATATACCTTGTAAGCTCCCTCTCTGACTCTTCCAGCTGTCTATGTTTTTCTAAGAGCTGCGAGCTTAGAGCATCATACATTTCTTTAATAACTCTTTTCCTATATTTCCGAGTTTCTTCAAAAAGGATTTTTATGGCTGCTTTTGCTACTAAATATGCTTTTCTAGTATCCGTGTGTATAGCTGAAATTAGTATAAGATTATGCGCATACGGATTTTTTGTTCTTTGTGCCGATGCTGCAATGAACGCAATCATTCCTTTGACCTCTCCGGGGCTTATCAATACTTTTTCTTCGATTTCTATAGTTTTTGATATCTTTTCAGGGATTATATCGCTTCGCATCAGCTCGAATGCTACCGCTACATCATATTTCCCTCTGATGTAAACGGTGCCTTGTTGGTCCACGACTTCAGTAACCGGTGAACCAATCATTATCTCTGTCGTCGCTCTATATTTTAAAGGTACAAATAAAAAAATTACAGCTATGCTCCCGATCAATGCGATAATAAAACCTACTACAAAGACAGTTTTTCGTTTTGCTACTATTTCTAAATAATCCCGCAGAGTGGCTTCAAGATTACTATTTTCTTCCATTATTATTCGTTTTTCTTTCCTAAATTAACAAAACTAACAATTTTTTTCCTGTCTTCTTCTTTTATATTTATGAACATAGCGCCGATCTTATATGTTTTGCGAGCTTTATTTTCTTCAAATCGAACCACTTTGGCTGATACGTTAGCGACCCATTCAAGAGGCGGTATGCTTATTTCCATTTCGAGTTCGGAATTCATCGGCAAATATTCTTTAGATTTAAACAAGACGCCTCCGCCGCTTATGTTTCTTAATGAAGTGATACTTTGCGCGTAAGTTCCGTGTTTATTCATGCCCCTATATTTTAGCAAGCAGTAGTAGTCTTGTCTTTTATATTGCCTTTTTTCTATAATATTCTTTTTAAGTCGTACCATTAGGATCTTTGATCATATTTTTATAAGCAAGGATATTCTTGATGTCCTTTTCTGTAAAAATTCTGAAGTTGTTTCTATCCCTAGCCACATCTTCTAATTTTTTATCCCTGAACCATTTATAAAGCGTGGCCCGGGAGATACCTACTATTTTTAAGACTTCCTTAGTTGCATATATTTTTGTTTCTGCTGAATACATCTGAATTTTTCCTCACTTGCTATATTAGGTGTTTTGCACTATGCTTAAGCATATCAACTTGTAAGTAAGCTTACATTCAAAACTAACTTTTGTCAAGGCGTTTTATTTTTTTACCTGCCTAACGCCTGAAAAACTTCGGGCGGTATTTTAACTGGCTTTTTTTCTTTATTAACAAAGGCGTGTGTAGTGCTGCCTATGGCAATCAGCCTATCCCCTAGAAATATTTCGTATTTAAATCCAAGGCTGCTTGATTTGATATAACTTAGGATTGTCACCATTCGGATCTGGTCATCGTATTTGAGCGGGGCTTTATATCGACAATTAGCTTCAGCCACTACAAGATATATGCCTTTCTTCTCAAGCCCGCTGTATTCTATGCCTAAGTTACGAAAATACTCTGTCCTGGCAACTTCAAACCATACCAAATAATTCGCATAATAGACGACTCCCATTTGGTCGGTCTCAGCGTATCTCACCCTAATAGTAGTTTCGTGGAATTTAAAATCTTGTTTCATATTAAATTATTGTATTACAATCTTTCTATACCCCTGCCTCTTTTCTTCAGGGCATGCTTAGTACTTATAGGCGAAACTGCTTTTCGGCATGAATCGTAAACTAAAACTAAATTTCCTCTAAAGCTACTTATCTTCAAAAATTGATTTTTTATATTCACGATTTCTTTCTTTGACAGCGGCGCGGTCTTGTTGGGTCTGGTGGGAGTGTTAATTTGAACTTCATCGGGTTTTATTTCCTCAATTATCGAGGCCCATTCGATAGTAATTTTTTTATTCAGATCTATAAACATAATCTGCAAACCTAAACGACCCGCATAAATACGTCTGAATTTCTTTATCCCTTCTATAATCGATCCGAATTTAATATCCCGCATCGGTTTATCTATTAAGTTGAATAGACGATCCGAAGGCGCGTCTATCTTCGCTACGACAAAATCAGCCAGCGCCAGTTCATTTCTCACGTCTTGCCGGTTCATTAAAGAGGAGTTTGTCAAAACCGCAATTTTTTCTTTCCGCAGCTTTTTGATTGCTTTTATTAAAGCGCCTAAATTTTTTGCGAGTGTAGGCTCACCTCTTCCAGAAAAGGTAATGTAATCGATTTTAAGATGAGGCAAAGACTTTATTTCATCTATTATCTTTTCTGTTTTAACGTAAATTTTTCTTCTTTTGGAAAATTTTGTTGCGCGTCCAACTTGACAATAAATGCAGTTAAATGTGCAGGTTTTCTTGTTTGATGAAATCGGATCTATGCCCAAAGACCTGCCTAAACGCCATGAAGATACCGGGCCGTATATATATTTAAATCTCTTTCGCTTAGGCTTTGATATCACTTGCCTTCTGCCAATTCTGAAAATATTTTAATAGAAACTATATTCTTTGCTTTTGGACTTTTCGAGAATATTTCGACGCTTAATTTATTCGGCGATTCTTCGCTAAAGAATATGCCGACTTCTGTGGTATCAATACACCCTTTAATTTTCATAGCTACGATATAACGCTCTTTCTTGTTCTTCGCGTATACAGTAGCTTTCATTTGGTCTAGGGTATTTAGGGCCCGCTCAAAACCTTGGTCGTAGGATATATCGAAAGACTGCTTAAGAGCATCCTTGCGTGCGCTCATAAGTTCCATAGCCGGATAGCCCGCCCCCTCTCTTGTCCAGTCTATTAACATTCCGCAACCTGATACAGGGAAAGTTAAAACGATTACAGCTATTATATAAAACAGCCTCATCATTTCCTCGTCTTATTTTGTTTTCACGGAGAACCTGCCATAATAATAGTCGGCCGGGTTTTTACCTTGCGCAATTAATTTTTTACGTGTTTTTTTTCTAAGTAACTTCTGTTTTTGACCTATCTGGTATTGCGTTTTTCGGCTCATGATATTTTATTTGTTCTCCTTTTCTTTTATTTTCCCTTCGTATTTTACCATACCTTTTACCGTCACACAAGGACTTATATATACCTAACTCAAAATATTACTCTGCCGCCGATAATAGTATTCTTGACGTTAAAATTTCTATCTATTACAGCTATATCCGCGTCCTTACCCCGCTCTATGCTGCCCTTAGCCCTGTCAATGCCTAACGCCTTAGCCGGATTGAGAGATGCGGCCTCAATTGCCTCGCTTACAGTTATTCCGGTCATCTCGATCATACGCTTTGCTATGTCGCGCAACATGAGAGCTGTTCCTATCAGGGTGCCGTCATGGTATCTTGCCGCGCCCCTGTGAGATCTATATCGGAGACCATTATAAAGATAGGAGCCGTCAGGCAGGCCTGCGGCAGACATCGCATCAGTTATTAAAACAATCCTTTTAATACCGACGGCCTTAAGGAGAAGCCTAACTACCGACTGATGAATATGCACTCCGTCAGATATTAACTGCACAAAGCAGTTTTTATTCTCAAATATAGCGGCAAGCGGGCCTGGTGATCTATGGTGCAGCTGGGGCATTGCGTTAAATATATGCGTAACATGGTTTATGCCGGCTTTCAAGCCTTGGCGGGTCTGCTCATAAGTCGCGTTTGAATGCCCGAAAGAAACGACTATTCCGTTTTTCTTTAAGAATGATATCGCCTCCAAAGCGCCGCTAAGTTCTGGGGCAAGGGTCATCATTGATAATTTGTTCCTGCAAAGTTTTATAATTTGCTTTAGCTCTTTGGCTGAGATTTTCGTCCTTATATTTTCTTTTTTTATCATACCTTTGCGCAATGGATTTATATAAGGACCTTCTAAATGTATCCCTAAAAGATTCGCGCCCCCGGTACCGTTTTTTATGGCTTTACCCACAACTCCTAAATGCGCGGATTTCCTGTCAGTCACAACCGTGGTGGCCAAAAAGGATGTTGTGCCGTTTTTAGCCAGGGTTTTCGCTATTGTTCGCAGCGCTTTTTCGGTCCCGTCCAAGGTATCAGCCCCGCCTGCGCCCTGTACATGAACATCTATAAAACCCGGGATAACCATATTGCCACCGGCATTTAAAACCTTGGCCTTGCCCTTCATATTCGGAACCGTGCCCCGGATAACATCGGTTATCTTGCCGCCTGAGATCAATACGCTCCCCCTCTTAATTATTACATGGGGGGTTATAATGGTACCGTTCTCTATTAATAAATTGTTATCCATATGCCTAATATAGTAGCACACCCGCCTAAAAAGGGCAAGAGTAAGCGTGCTTCGACTTAGCACTTATGGTAGCAATAGGGGTTCGCAGCTCAAGCACACCCTTACTGTCCTGTTTTCACCTGCCCTTCGTTCAGTCAAAATTTCTTAACGCTTTTTGACTGGTCAGAAATCGGGGATGGGCATAACTCACCCGCCACTGATGCAATGGCGGGTTCGGACAATGCCCATCCTTTTGGAAACCGATTTCTTCCTTGTAAAAAGCTTCCCGTCTAAACTAATAT
>Ga0066636_10000627_pt1 | contig 20208 bp, 18 predicted proteins | sample CryGeyCG2014_080_2_FD_62736 | JGI IMG/M metagenome (GOLD analysis project Ga0066636, IMG submission 62736) | Groundwater microbial communities from aquifer - Crystal Geyser CG07_land_8/20/14_0.80 | ecosystem: Environmental > Aquatic > Deep subsurface > Groundwater | place: USA: Utah: Grand...
TGATGATCCGCCGGCTGAAGGCGGCAATGTCCGGCTCGTGGGTCACGAGGATGATCGTGATCCCCGACTCCCGGTTGAGCTTCACGACAAGCTCCATGATCTCGACGCTGGACCGGGTGTCGAGATTCCCGGTGGGCTCGTCGGCCAGAATCAACGGCGCCCGGTTCACCAAGGCGCGCGCGATCGCCACCCGCTGCTGCTGACCGCCGGAGAGCTGGTTCGGATGGTGGTGCTCCCGCCCTTCCAGGCCCATCGCCTTCAGGGCTTCCATGGCCCGCTGCCGGCGTTCCCTTGGAGCGCACCCGTCATAGAGCATGGGCAATTCCACGTTCTCCAGGGCGGAGGTGCGGGGAAGGAGATTGAACCCCTGAAAAACGAAGCCGATCTTTTTATTGCGGATCTCCGCCAGTTCGTCCCGGCCCCGGTCGCCGACATCCATTCCGTCCAGCAGGTATTGCCCGCTGGTCGGCACATCGAGGCAGCCAATCACGTTCATGAAGGTGGATTTGCCTGAGCCCGAGTGACCCATGATGGCCACGAATTCCCCGTGCGCCACCGTCAGGGATACATCGTCCAGCGCGCGGACGGCGCTCTCTCCCAGTTCGTAAACCTTCGTCAGATGCCGCGTCTCGATCAATGCCATGTCGTTAGCCTATGTTTTAGCGGAAGAGCCCCGGCCCGCCGGCGGGCGATGAAGCGCCCTTTTTCGCCTGTCCCGTCGCCTCGATGATCACCGCATCCCCCTCCTTGATCTCCCCGGAGAGAACGGCGGTCTCATTCCCGTCGCTGATCCCCAGGGTCAGGGACGCCCGGCGGGGTTTCTGCCCGTCGAGAATCCAGACGCCCTGCGTCTTCGCCCCGTTCGTTGCGCGGACCGCTTGCGGGCGGCCCGCACCTGCCGCCCCCGCGCTTCCCCGGTCCGGCGAAGCGCCCGCCGGCTGCCACTTGAAACGGAGGGCGGCGTTCGGGACTTTGATAACACCTTTTTCCAAAGCGATGATGATGGAAACATTGGCCGTCATGCCGGGTTTCAGCTTCAGCTCCGGATTGGCCACCTTGACGACGACGTCATAGGTGACGACGTTCTGGACCGTCGTGGGCGCATTCCGGATCTCCGATACCCTGCCGGGAAAAGTGCTGTCCGGGTAGGCATCGACGGTAAACTGGACGGACTGCCCGACCTTGACCTTGCCGATGTCCGCCTCGTCCACGTTCGTATCGATCTGCATGCGGGTCAGATCCTGGGCGATGCTGAAGAGGGTCGGGGTCTGGAAGCTCGCGGCCACCGTTTGTCCGATATCCACGTTCCGGGAGATGACGGTCCCGTCCACCGGTGAGAGGATGCGGGTGTAGTTCAGGTTGGTCTCTTCCTGGTTCAGCGCCGCCTTCTGCTGTTCCACCTGCGCCTTCGCCACTTTCAACTGGGCCAGCGCCGAGAGCCGGTTGGTGTCTGCCGTATCCAGATCGCTTCTGGCAATGAAATTCCTGGCAAAGAGGGTCCGATTTCGCTCCAGCGTTCGGTCGGCGTCCGTGAGGGCGGCCTCCGCCTTTTCCACATTGGCTGCGGCAGCCTGCAAATTGGCCCTGGTCTGCGCCACCTTCGCCTCGGAAAGCTCCGGATCGATCTGGGCCAGCAGTTGCCCTTTCTTGACCGGGGAATTGTAATCCGCGAAGAGCTGCTTGACCGTCCCCGAAACCTGGGTGCCTACCAGAACGGTCGTCACCGCGCTTACCGTTCCCGTGGCGGTCACCGTAGCGCGAAGATCCCCCCGGGACACCTTCGCCGTCTTGAATTGGACGCCGTTTCCCCTGTTCTTCAGCAGGTAAAACCCGCCCAGCGCCAGAACAGCCGCCAAAACAACCGAAACCAGGATCTTCTTTTTCATGGTTCTCCCGCCGCCTTCTCCAGGCTGGATTGCGCCAGTTTATAATCGTAAAGGGCCGAAATTTGCGCCGTTTTCGCATTGCTTGCCGCCACGAGGGCATCGGTCACCTCGATGGGGCTGCCCACCCCCGAGGCGTAGCGGCCGTTGGCGAGCTCCAGGTTCTCCGCGGCCTGACGGACAATCAACTCCGCCGCCACACCCCGGTCCGCCGCCTCCTGCAGGTTCAGCCACGCCTGCCTGACATCCTGATCAATGGTCTGCCGGAGCAGGGCATCATTGGCCGCAAGGACCTCCAGATTGGCCTGCGCCTCCGTCACCTGGTATTTTGTCGAGTATCCATTGAACAGCGGGATGTTCAACTGGGCGCCGAAACTCCAGCCCTGATCCAGCGGGAAACTTCCCCCGCCCCAGCCGTAGCCGGCATTGCCCGTAACAGACGGATAATAGCCCTTCCGGGCGAGTTCGATGCTCTGCTCCAGGGATTTTCGCTTCACGGCGATCGCCTTCAGGTCCGGCCGGCGGTCATAAGCCTTCCGAAGGATTTCATTCAGATCGATCTCCGCCCGAAGCGAGGAGAGCTGATCCGCGACCTCGTAATCCGGGGCCTCCGACAGCCCCATGGCGTTGTTCAGTGCGACGCGGGCCAGCCGCAAGGCGTTTTCGGCTTTGATAAGGTTCAGTTTCGCGTTGGAGAGATCGACCTCGGCCTTGGTCACGTCGAATTTCGGTTTGGCGCCGACCTCGAAAAAAGCCCTGGCCTGATCGAGGTGCTGCCGGAACTGTTCCACCATCTCCCGGGAGACATCCCGGTTCCGCCCGGCCTGGAGAAGTCCGAAGTAGGCCTGCTTGACCCCGAAGCTCACCTGGGTGCGAATGTTGTCCAGATCCGAACGGAAGGAATCCCGGTTGAACTCCTGGATCTTCACCTGGGTGGAGGTCTTGCCGAAGTCGTAGAGATTCTGGCTTAGAGAGACGCTGGAGGAGTAGCTGTCATAAACCTGCCCTGCGGACGTCGTCGGATCCGTCCGGCTGTATCCGGCCGATCCGTTCAACTGCGGATAGTAACCGGAACGGGCCTGGCCGATTCGGCTGTCGCCCGCCCTGAGGGTCCCGGCGGCCGCCTGGATGCCGGGATGCCTTTCCATGGTGATCGCGATGCAGCGCTGAAGATCCAGCGTCTCGCCCTTGCGGATCAGCTCCTCCGCGTCGGCCGCCGGCAGCAGCGACCCCAAACAGACCCCGAAACAGACAAGGAACAGAAGAAATTTTTTCATTTGAAAATGCACCTCAAATCCCCTTCAATTCCCCTTTGTTAGAGGGAAACTTTATTATTCCCCTCTTTGGCAAAGAGGGGTTAGGGGAGATTTTCATTGTCCTCTGTGACGGCAGGCCGTCATGAGAGTTTCATATCGGATCCCATCTCCTGCCCGATGTTCTTCACCGCCTCAGAGTCTGCAAGCAACATGCCAGGATCGGAGAAGGCGCATCTCCCTGAAATCATGAAGATCGAATTCCCTCTCCGCTTTTTTCTGCCAACAAAAACCGGATACTTTATATTCACCTCTATATCCAGGTGGATAAAAAGTATCCGCCGTTACGATGGTCCCGACCTCGGCGGGAAAAATCGCCCGCATATAGGCTACGACGCTTGCGGACCACCCGTCAACACACCGGGGAAGCGCAAGGCTTCAGAAAGATCCGACGGCTCAGAGCCCTGCGGCTCGCTTCCGTGGAAACGTAACACATGTATTATAATATCATCACTTTGCTCGTTCTGTCCAACAAATAACGAAAGGTCATCGAGGATTTCCCGGCACATCGCCTCCAGATGGAGGCTTTCCCCCCCAAACCTGTAAACGCCTTGATCCATCACGACCTCCATCACCGGCTCCGTAACGGCGTTCATTTTGCGGCCTCGAATTGATTGACATATGGACTCGCTTTTGCTTATGCTTCGTCCACGGAAACGCAATATATCCCGAGAAAGGCCGCGGACGATGCCCACCTGAAATGGGGCGTGTGCGGGGCATGGCAATCCGGATGAAAAACAGGTTTCGCATCGATCGCCGGCTTGAACCCGGACAATACCAACTGACGGAAGTGTTTGCCGATATCCGCAGCTATGGGATTCTGTCCGCCATCTTTGCCGACGCGGAAGAAATCGATCGGGTCGTGGCGAACACCAAGATGTTTGTGGTTGACCAACCCTACGAGATGTACGTCAACAACAACGATGCCTCCATCACCATTGGTCTGACGCACCTGCGTTGCGCCTCGGACGAATTCCTCTATCTGGACATCATCCACGAGCTGTGCCATGTCAAACAACACCTGCAGGGGAGGAATCTATACGATAGAAGCAAGGCCTACGTGGATCGGGAGACCGAAATCGAGGCCTATCGGATTACCGTAGCGGAGGCCCGCCGAATCGGTTTGAACGACGACGCCATCGCCAACTATCTCCACGTGTCGTGGATCACGCCTGAAGAGCACAAACGGCTTGCCCGCAGCTTGGATGTGGGTGGAAGCCTGGATGCGTGAACGCGGACTACCGGTGAACCGCTTCGGCAAGCAGGGCCTCGATAAACCGTACGCCCGCTTCGAACTGGGCGACGGGGATTTTCTCCTTCAGGAAGGAGATCGGGATGGATACGTTTACGGAACTCTTCCGGCCGGGCAGTATAAATCTTCTGGAGATGAAGAACCGGATCGTCATGGCCGCAGTAGGCAGTTCATTGGCCGATGCTGAGGGCTATGTCACCGATCGCGCGATCGATTATTATGTGGAGCGGGCCAAGGGGGGTGTCGGCCTGATCATCGTCAAGTTGACCTCCGTGATGAAAAATGCCCGCGGCTCCAAAAATCATCTGGCCGCGTATGACGACAAATTCATCCCACGCTTACGCGACCTCTCCCGTGCGGTGAAAGGGCATGGCGCACGGATCGCCCTGCAACTGGGGCATCATGGCAACAATGCATCGCATCCGCGGCGACAGCAGGGATTTCCTCCCGGCGAGCAAGTGGTCGTGGGACCCTCGCCCGTAGCATATATAGAGACCGGAGTGATCCCCCAAGAGCTGACCCGTGCTGAGATCTGCGAGCTCGTCGGGGCTTTTGCCTCGGCTTCCCGGAGAGCCAAGGAGGCGGGGTTCGATGCCGTTGAGTTTCACGGCGCCCATGGGAAACTGATAAGCCAGTTTTTATCCCCTTACTACAACAGGCGCACCGATGAATATGGCGGAAACGTCGAGAACCGGGCCAGGTTCGCCTCCGAGATTCTGGCCGCCGCCCGGAGGACGGTGGGACCGTTCTTCCCCCTGATCATGAGGATGGACGGATGGGACGGGTATGAAGGGGGATTTTCTCTGGAGGAGGCGGTCGCGACGGCCCCCCTGTTCGTCGAGGCCGGCGCCGACGCCCTCCACGTCTCCGCAGGCGCCAACGAAGCGACTCACTGGCAATTTCTGACCTATATGCAGGAATCCGGCGGGCTCGTCCACCTGGCTGAAGCGGTAAAAAAAGTCGTCACCGTGCCGGTCATCACGGTGGGTAAACTGGGGGATCCCCTGCTGGCGGAAGAGGTGTTGAAACGGGGCAAGGCGATTTCATCGCCATGGGTCGCCCCCTGGTCGCCGATCCCTGCCTGGCCAACAAGACCCGGGAAGGCCGCCTGGAAGAGATTCGAAGTTGCATTTACTGCAACAATTGCGTCGGCTCGGGGAGTTATAAAGGATGGTCCTGCACGGTAAACCCGTCTGTATTGCGGGAGAGGGAATATGCGATAACGCCTGCTCCCGTGCGCAAGAATGTTATGGTCGTCGGCGGGGGACTTGCAGGCATGGAAGCGGCCACGGTGTGCGCGCAGCGGGGCCATACGGTAACCCTCTATGAAAAAACCGGAGAGCTGGGCGGACAATGGAACATCGCCTGCCGGCAGGAACACAAACAGCTCTTTGCCGCCGTGACCCGGCGCCTCAGGCAGGAGATGGACGACGCGGGCGTAACGGTGGTCCTCGATACCGAGGTTACCACGGCACTGGTCGAAAAGCACCATCCCGACACGGTCATCATCGCCACGGGGGCAACCCCCGCAAATCTTCCGGTGCGCGGGGCAAATCGGAAAAACGTGGTTCAGGCCAATGATGTAATCCGCGGCGCTGCTCCGGCGGGTGATCGGGTTGTCGTCATCGGGGGGCGTCATGTGGGCATGGAGGTAGCCATCGCCCTTGCCCGGCAGGGGAAGGATGTCTCCCTCATCACCCGCCGGAAGGTGGGCCGCGACGTCCGGAAGGCCACCCGGCTTGCACTGCTGGACATGCTCATGGAACAGAAGGTGAGGCTTTACCCCTATTTTGAGGTTGTGGAAATAAGGGATGGCGGGGTTATGGCGGTAAATGAAGGCACTCTTTTCTTCCTCAAGGCCGATACGGTGGTCCTGGGGGTCGGGGCCACTCCGGAGAAGAGACTGATGAACATGCTCCGCCCGGTTGTTGCTAAGCTCCACGCAATCGGTGACTGCGTTGAGCCAAAGGACGCCCTGGCCGCGATCAGCCAAGGCGCTGAGGTGGGCCGCATCGTATGAACCATTTTCTTGTCTTTTTGCACGCCTCATACTGATCGGGCCGGTCAAAAAAGTCGTCGACAGGTTGAAAAAAAGCTGAAAAAAGCTTGACATCCGTTACGGAATTTGGATACTAAACATAAAAATTGCACACAAAGGAGTTCATGATTTTGGGTGCTGTCGATCTTGCCTACGAAGCGTTAAAATCAAAAATCCTCACCCAGGAATACCTTCCGGGCATGCAACTCAAAGAACTGAAAATCTCAAAAGAACTCGGCCTGACACGCACCCCTGTCCGTGAAGCCATCATTCGGTTGGAACGAGAGGGTCTGGTCAAGACCGTTTACAACCGGGGCGCATTCGTTACGGTGTTTTCAAGAAAAGAAATTGAAGACCTGTTTGAAGTACGGGAGGCATTGGAGATCAAGGCACTATACCTTGCGACGAGAAGGGCAAGCAGGGATGATATCGATACGATTGAAACAGCGCTGAAACAGAGGGAACTGCTCATAAAGACCGGGGTGGCTACGGTCGACTTTCGCGATGCGGGCTTGGACTTTCATCTCGGAATCATAAAACTCAGCAAAAACGAACGCTTGATATCCACATGGCAGACGATGCAGAGCCAGCTCTCTCTGGTAAGGGTTACATCGACCATGATCAAATCGCGATATTTAAAGGCATTCGAGGAGCACAAGAAAATCCTGGCGCTGGTTGGCAATGGAGATTTCAAGCGGGCGGAGAAACTCCTTAAAAGGCACATCTCATTTGCCAGAAATAACATGCTTTCATCACTTTCCGATGATAGTGAGTATCACCCGGATGCAGGGAAAATTGAAAGATCTCCGCGGCAAGCCGCGGGGAATGGGCTCGCTAACGGATTCATCTAAATACTGGAGGTGCAGGTATGATCAATGGAGCACGACGCCTTCGTGAACTTCTGAGCCGGGAAGGCGTCCTTCTGTGTGCCGGAACCTACGATTGCGTTTCGGCCAAGGTTGCGGAACGCGCCGGTTTTCCGGTCCTGTCCATCAGCGGCGCCGCGCTGGCGGCAAGCGTTCTCGGGTATCCCGATGTCGGACTGCCGACCATGCCCGAAGTGTTGAACCAGGCGCGGAACATCGCCCGGTGCGTGGAGGTCCCCGTCACCGTCGACGCCGATACGGGCTATGGAAACGCCCTGAATGCGATGCGTGCCACGCGGGAATTTGAAGCTGCCGGGATCGCGGGCATGATGATCGAGGATCAGGTGTTCCCCAAGCGGTGCGGTCATTTTGAAGGGAAGAAGGTCATCCCCGCCGAAGAGATGGTCGTCAAGATCCAGGCGGTGTGCGAGGCCCGACGGAACGAGGATTTCGTCATCATCGGCCGCACGGACGCGCGGGCGATCCACGGCATAGACGAGGCCATTCGCCGCGCCCTGATGTACTGCGAGGCCGGGGCGGACATGATCTTCGTCGAGTCTATGATGAGCGTGGAGGAGATGCGGAAGGTAGCCAAGGCCATCCCGAAGCCTTTGAAGGCCAACATGAATGACGGCGGGAAGACCCCTCTGGTCCACTACAATGAGCTCTATGCGATGGGTTACAAACTGATCAACTATTCCGGCATGCTGCAGCGGACGGCCATCCGGGCGATGACGGACGTGGCGGAGATCCTCAAACGGGAGGGTACGACCGCATCAGCGTATCCCGAAAAAATATGTGACATGACCGAACGCAGCGAGCTCCTGGGCCTGTCCCAGTTCTACGAACTGGAGGAGAGGCTCTACGGAAAGTTTCTCGAGACCGAGGGAAGCTGGCGCAGGGAACTGGACGAGCGCTCCGCCGCCCGGAAGTCCGAAAGCCGGAAGATACCGATCTGAACGAGAAACTCCCGTGGTTTCGGAGAATTCGTGAGGGCAGGAACTTTTTTCCAACACAAGGGGTACCGACATGGGGAAGACCATCGCGGAGAAGATGCTGGGAAAGCACGCCGGAAGGGAAACGACGGCAGGCGAGATCGTCATGGCCGATGTGGACTTTATCATGTCCGTCGACGGCAATCGCCCCCTGAGCATCCAGGTTTTCCGGGAGATGGGCGGCAAGAATCTCTTTGATCCCAAGAAATTTGCGCTGGTGATCGATCATGCCCCTTCCTCGCCGACAGCCACCGTAGCCAACACCCTCAAACTGGTAAGGCAGTTCGCTCATGAGCAGGGCTGTATCCTTTACGAGGCGGGAGAAGGTTCCTGTCACCAGCTCCTGCCGGAGCGGGGCCACGTCCTGCCGGGAGATCTGGTCATCGGCACGGATTCCCACACCTGCACCTATGGCGCTCTTAATGTCTTCTCGACAGGCGTAGGCGTAAGCGACGCTGCAGCGACCATGATCTCCGGCAAGCTATGGTTCAAGGTTCCGGAAACCATCCGCTTCGTCCTGAAGGGGCGCCTGCCCGCCGGCGTATATGCCAAAGACCTGATCCTCCATCTGATCGGCAGCGTGACGGCGGATGGGGCCACTTACAAGGCCGCCGAGTATGTGGGTGAGTCCATCTCCGCCTTGAGTATGGATGGGCGGCTGACCATTTCCAACATGGCCGTGGAGATGGGGGCCAAAGCGGGCCTGATGGAGGCCGATGAGAAAACCCTGACCTGGCTGAAGGGCCGTACCAACCGCCCCTTTGAACCGGTCGTCTCCGACCCCGATGCCCGGTTCGTCAATGTCCTGGAATACGATGTTTCCAAACTCACCCCTCAAGTGGCCCTGCCCCATCGGGTCGATAATGTCGTCCCCGTGGAAGAGGCCCTGGGCAAACCCATCCAGCAGGCCAACATTGTCGCCTGTACAAATTCCCGTTTGGAAGATCTTGAAATCGCCGCCTCCATCCTCTCCGGTCGGCGCGTCCATCCCGGGGTGAGGCTTTATGTAGTCCCTGCATCCAGGCCCGTTCAGATGGAGGCTCTGCGACGCGGTATCCTGCAGGCACTCTTGGAGGCAGGCGGCATTCTGGGAGTGCCCGGATGCGGCGCCTGTTCAGGAGGGTCGCATTTCGGCGTGGCCGCCGATGGCGACCATGTCATTACCACCGCCAACCGCAACTTCCGGGGACGCGTGGCCAATCCGGAGGCCTTTATCTACCTGGCCTCTCCGGCCACGGTGGCTGCCTCGGCCCTGGAGGGCAAAATCGCCGACTGCAGAAAATACGTGAGGTAAACCATGCTGCTCAAGGGAAAGGCCCATCTTTTTGGAAACGACGTCAATACGGACGACATCATCGCCAGTAAATACAAGTCTTCCACTACGGACATGCTTGAGATGTCCAAGTATCTCATGGGGAACGTCGATCCGGATTTTGTCCGGAGGATCGCGCCGGGGGATTTTATCGTGGCGGGAAGCAATTTCGGTTGCGGCTCATCCCGGGAGACGGCGCCGCGGGTGATCAAATTGGCGGGGCTTTCAGCCGTGCTGGCCAAAGGATTTGCCCGCATCTTTTTCCGCAATGCCATCAATGTCGGATTGCCCGTGGTGGAATGCGACACCGGTGGCATCGAAGAAGGCGACGGGTTGGAAGTGGACCTGAGCGCCGGCCTGGTCCGAAATCTCACTCGGGGAACGGAAGTCAAGGTAGCCCCGCTCCCCGCTGTGATGCTGGAACTGCTCCGCGATGGCGGTTTGTCGGAGCATTTCAAGAAACATGGAACATTTCACCTGCAAAGCATTGATGAAGGCAACTGACGTTCAGATGATACTGGCGACACCCCGTGTGGCCTGCCAGACGACTTAAACCCTTTTCAAAAGGAGGTAAACGTCCATGCTAAGCAAGACTTTTCGTGTGGCCCTGGCTATCCTGGCCGCAACCACTTTGGTCCTGGTTTCAGAACAGGTCAATGCGCAACAGGCGTACCCCACAAAACCCGTTCAACTGGTGCCTGCGGGCTCTCCGGGCGGCGGTCTGGATATCCACGCCCGTGCGATCGAACAGGCATTGACCGTGGAAAAGATGTTGGATAAACCCTTCACGGTCCTGCACAAGGGCGGCGGAGGGGGAAACCTCCTGACATCCTACCTGGTCAACCAGAAGGGAAATGGGTACGTGATCGGCATCAACAGCAACCGCGTTCTTCTGAACGAACTCATGGGGACCATCGAATACGGCTACAAGGACTTGACGCCCATCGCGCGCCTGACCACGGAGTACGAATGCTGGGCCGTCCGGGCCGATTCAAAGTACAAAACAGCCTTAGAAGTCATGGCCGATTTGAAAAAAGACCCCACATCCGTGACCTTCGGCGTCGGCACCGTTCCCAGCGATGATCAGTTCAATATCCTGCTGCCCGCCAAGAAGAACGGCGTCGATTACAGCAAGATCAAGATCGTGGCATTCGACGCGGGGGGAGACGCCATGGCCAAGTTGCTGGGTGGTCACGTCCCTGTTCTGTCTACAGGTTTCTCGGAAGCGATCACTCAGGCAGAAGCGGGGAAGGTGCGCATCCTTTCCGTATCTTCCCCAACCAAACTTGATCGTGTACCCAAAGTTCCGTGCTGGAAAGATCTCGGAATCGACGTTGCCATTTACCATTGGCGAGGGATCTATGGCCCGCAGGATATGCCCAAAGAGGCCTACGGCTATTGGATCAAGAAATTCGCGGCCTTGGTCAAGACAAAGACATGGAAAGGATCACTGGAAAAGTTTGAGCTGTTCGACGCCTTTCTCCCCGGTGAGGAGTTCAAGGAGATGCTTGCGAAGGACAATGAAATCTATCGTGAATTGCTTGGCCCCATGGGCATGCTGAAAAAGGGGAAGAAGTAACGATGAAGAATCCGACAAACCTTTCGGAAACGCTGCTTCCGGCCCTTCTTCTGGTTGTAGCGGGCCTCGTTTTCATCGGCGCCTGGCGTCTTCCAGACACGGCAACTGCCGATCTCGTGGGGCCGAAGATGTATCCCGGGGCGCTGGCGATACTGCTCGCCTTCCTTTCCGGGCTGCTTCTCATGGGCGCTGCACCTCCGCACGGAGGGGATGCGGGCATCAATTTCCCCGGCATCGTGCGACGGTTTCTCCCCTTGGTGCTTTTCTCGACCCTGTATGTGCTCGCATTACCCCTGTTGGGTTTCATGATCGCCACTACGGCGCTGCTGATGGCCTGCTTTTACCTCCTGGGGGAACGAAGGCACTGGCTGAATTTCCTGATCGCGGCCGGCTGTACCCTTGTGACTTACCTTCTCTTTGCAACGTTGCTGGGGATACAGATGACTGCATTCCCCGGGTAGTATCTGTATGTTGTCAATACCCACTGGCCTTGCAAAGCCAGTGGGTATTGACAACGCATTTGTTGATCCGCCGAGATCATCGATGACCAATCGTGGAGATCAAAAAAATGGACGCCATCCCTTTGTTAATGAACGGCTTTTCTCAGGCACTGACAGCACCGAACCTTCTATCGGCTCTCATCGGATGTTTTTTGGGAACGGTGGTGGGCGTTCTGCCGGGCATCGGCCCCTCCACAACGGTAGCGCTGATGATTCCCATTTCCTTTGCCATGAATCCTGCCACCGCCCTGATTATGATGATGGGCGTTTACTGCGGTGCGATGTATGGCGGGGCCATCACCTCCATCCTGATCAATGTCCCCGGAGAGGCATCTTCGGTGATGACCGCCGTGGATGGTTACCCCCTGGCCAAACAGGGGCGGGGCGGGGTGGCAATGGTGCTCTGCCAGGTCGGATCATTCATCGGCGGCACGCTGTCCATTGTGGGTTTAATGATCGTGGCCCTGCCCCTGGCGAATCTCGCCCTGCAATTCGGGCCTGCAGAGAATTTCTCGGTCATGTTCTTTGCGTTGATCCTCGCCGCGACATTGATCAGCGAGTCCATGCTTCGCGGAATAACCGCCTTGATCTTGGGGCTCATCTTGGCCTCCATAGGAACCGACCTCCAGACGGGCATAGGACGACTCACCATGGGGGTGCCCGAACTGCTGGATGGCATCGATAACGTGGTCGTGATCATCGGTGTGTTCGGCGTTGGCGAAGTGCTGTGGTACGCGGTTTCCACCTACGGAAAAGCTGAAGCCACCCTCGAACGGATCGGAGCGGGTCGCTGGATTCCCAATCGCAAGGAGTGGCGGGCGGGTTTGGGCCCCATTTTCAGGGGTTCCCTGACAGGATTCCTGACCGGCCTGCTGGCCGCAGGCTCTGTTCTCGGTTCGTTTCTGTCCTATAGTTTCGAGAAGCGTCTATCCAAGCATCCTGAACAATTCGGCAAGGGGGCGCTGGAGGGAATAACCGCCTGCGAATCGGCGAACAACGCCTCCACCGGCGGCGCGCTGATCCCCCTGTTGACGCTTGGGATCCCCCATTCCGGAACGACTGCCGTTCTGCTGACCGTGCTGACGATGTATGGATTGAAACCTGGTCCGCAAATGATGATCGATCAGGCGCCGCTCATGTGGACGGTCATTGCCTCCCTCTATATTGCCAACGTCATCCTGATCGTCATGAATCTGCCGGCCGTAGGAGTCTTTATAAAAATTCTGGATGTCCCGTTGAAGTTTCTGATGCCGATCATTCTGGTCTTCGCCTCGGTCGGAGCCTTTTCCATCAACTCGTCTTTGACAGACGTGGTCCTGGTCCTGCTCTTCGGCGTCATTGGATTTTTCATGCGCTGGTCAGGATTCACGCCGGTCGCCTTGGTGCTGGGAATGGTCTTGGGTGAGCGGCTGGAGCAGTCGCTCCGCCAGGCCCTCATGATATCGTCCAACGGCGGGCTGATCTTCCTGACCAAACCGATCAGCCTCGTATTTCTGCTGCTGACCGCGGCCATTGTGGCTGTGGATCTGCTGACCCGCAAAAAAGGGCGAGTCGCCGATGACAGTGAAGGATAGGAAGCAAAATGCCGGTGCAGGCCGGTTCACGCCGTGAATCAGTCCGGTCATGGTTTTTCGAAAATATATTCCGGAGGTGTTGAATGGATAAGAGACAGAAGTTGGCTGAACTCGTTGAACGTCCCGGCGTCGTCGTGGTGCCGGGCACGTATGATGCGTTGACCGCCAGGATAGCGGAGCGGGCCGGGTTCGAGGCCATCTTTGCCACGGGAGCGGGGATTTCCAACGCCCATCTGGGCCTTGGCGACGTCGGACTTTTGACCGTGGACGAATTGCTGCGGACAATCAAACCCATGTGCGAGCGCACGAGCATCCCGCTGATCGTGGATGCGGATACCGGTTTCGGCGGCTATTTGAATGTTCAAAGAACCGTCCGGGAGCTGGAATATGCGGGTGCCGCGGCCATCACGCTGGAGGACCAGATGTTCCCCAAGCGGTGCGGCCACTTTCGGGGGAAACGTATGGCGGCAGTTGGGGAGATGGTCGGCCGTCTGAGCGCCGCCGTCGATGCCAGGGGTGATCCGCATTTTCTGATCATTGCCCGAACCGACGCCCGGGCGAGTGAAGGTCTGGAGGCGGCCATCGAACGCGTCCACCGGTACTTTGCGGCGGGCGCCGACATCGGTTTTGTCGAGGCGCCGCAGACCGACGAAGAGGTTCGCGCGGTAGCGGACGCCTTCAAGGGAAAGCCCATGCTGCTCAATCTGGTGGAGGGAGGAAAGACGCCTCTCTTCTCGGCCGCCGAACTGGGCCAGATGGGATTCAAGATCATGCTCTGCGCCAACACGGCGTTACGAGCCGCCATCAAAGCCGTCGGACAGGCGATGGCGGCGTTGAAAGAGGATGGCGCCCAGACGAGGGTTCAGGGCATGATCTGCACCTGGCAGGAACGGCAATCCCTCGTGGAATCCGAATCCCTTATGGATCTGGAAATCCACTACGATCAGATCGCCATGGGGGAGGATCCAAAAAAATAGAGGAATACCGTTCATGGGACAGAATCTCACTTGTAAAATCATCACGGAGCATCTGGTTGAAGGAGAAATGATTCCGGGGCGGGAGATCGCTATTTCCGTTGACCAAACGCTGACCCACGACCTGCAGGTACTCGGCTGGCGGCAATTCGAGGCCATGGGCCTGCCCGGCGGCCGGACCGAACTATGGGTCAATTATACGGACCACAATATGCTACAGGCCGATTTCCGCAACGCCGACGATCATCGCTACCTGCAGTCCGTATCCGCCAAGTACGGGGCGCTTTTCTCCCGGGCAGGCAACGGCATCTGCCACCAGGTGCATCTCGAGCGTTTTGCTGCGCCGGGCAAAACGATGGTGGGTACGGACAGCCACACCTCCACCGCCGGCGGCATGGGTTCCCTTGCCATCGGCATAGGGGGGCTGGATGCGATAGCCACGACCGGCGGTGGACGGCTCTACATTGCCATGCCCAAAGTGTTGGGCGTGAAACTGTCCGGTAAACTGGGGCACTGGGTCGCGGCCAAAGACGTTATTCTGGAGATGCTGCGTCGCCTCACGGTGAAAGGCGGCGTGGGTAAGGTCCTCGAGTACTACGGTCCCGGCGTAGCAACGTTGAGCGTGACGCAGCGGGGAACGATATGCAACATGGGAGCGGAACTGGGGGCAACCAGTTCCCTCTTCCCCAGTGATCAACGAACGAAGGCCTTTCTGGAAGCCCAGGATCGAGTTCAGAGCTGGAAACCCTTGTCTGCGGATGGCGACGCGGCTTATGATGAGGAGATGGAGATCAACCTCAGCGAGTTAGAGCCACTCATCGCCAAACCCCACAGTCCGGGAAACGTTGTCAAAGTGCAGGAAGTGGAAGGCATCACTGTAAATCAGGTGTGCATCGGTTCTTGTACCAACTCTTCATACGAGGATCTGATGTTGGTCGCCGCCGTTCTCAAGGGCAGGACCATACACCCTAATCTCACGCTGACCATAACCCCGGGGACCAAGCAGGTGTACACGATGATCGCCCAAAATGGCGCGTTGGCCGACCTCATCGCCGCCGGGGCCCGTCTCCTCGAGGCGTCTTGCGGACCGTGCTGCGGTCAAGGCCAGGCGCCGGCAACGGGCGCCGTATCGCTGCGCTCCTTCAATCGCAATTTTCCGGGTCGCAGTGGTACGCCGGACGCTCAGGTTTATCTGGCAAGCCCTGAAACCTGCGCAGCCACAGCTCTATACGGAGTCATCACCGACCCTCGCACATTGGGCGTCCCCATTGTCATTGAGTCTCCCAGACACTACCTCGTGAACGACAACATGATCCTGGCCCCGGCAACGGATCCGGAATCCGTGAAGATCGTCTGCGGCCCCAACATCAAGCCGGTGCCAGTCGCTCAACCGGTCCAGGATACTCTGCGACACCGCGTACTGATCAAGGTCGGAGATCATATCACCACTGACCATATCCTGCCGGCCGGAGCCCACATTCTCTCCCTGCGTTCCAACGTCCCGGCCATTTCTGAATACATGTTCACTGCGGTGGATCCGGCCTTTGTCCGGCGGGCGAAAGAGTGGGGAGGAGGATTCGTGGTCGGCGGTCTCAACTACGGCCAAGGCTCAAGCCGGGACCACGCCGCGATGGCGCCCCTGTACCTGGGCGTCAAGGCCATCCTTGCCAAATCCTACGCCCGTATTCACTACACCAACCTGATCAATTTGGGCATCATGCCTCTGACCTTCGCCGACTTGGGCGAATGGGAGAACCTGGAGCTGGGCGATGAGCTGGAGATTTCCGGCATCCGTGAGGCACTACGGGCAGGAAAGACATTGGAGGTCAAGAATCTGACCAGGAACAAAACCTTCCAGCTCACCCATGGATTCACCAAGCGGCAGGTGGAACTCATTCTGGCTGGCGGGTTGTTGAACTACATCAATCGGGATCGAGGCGTCATCGCGTAACCGTGACCCCCATAAGGGCATGGCCCGGATATGAAGGTCACGGTAATGCGTCTCAGGCTGCGGCAACCGCTTCCATGAGCAGGGCTTTAATGAACATGACACCCGCTTCGAGCTGGGCGACGGGGATCTGTTCCTTCGGCGTATGGGGATCCGCGGCGCCGAGTCCCAGACCCACGCAGACCAATCCTCGCAAGTTGAAGACGTTGGCGTCCATGCCGCCGCCGGAGGTCCAGAGACGGGGTGCGATGCCCAGGGAGCGCGCCGCACGAAAGGCGTTGGTCACAACCGGGTGGGTTTCCGGAATGGTGAAGGTTTCAAAGGAGGTCTCCCGCCGTACCGTCAGGCGGGCGCCGGAGGCGGCCGCCGCTTCGTTAAAGGCATCGAGGACCGCCTGGACTTCCCGCTCTAACTTCTCCAAATCGGTGCTCCGGACCTCGATAGCCACATCCGCGCGATCGGGAACGATGTTCCGCGCTTTGCCCCCGCTGATGACGCCGACGTTCGAAGTGGTCTCAGCATCGATGCGGCCGGTGCGGAGTCGGGCAATGGCCGAGGAGGCGGCAACGATGGCGTTGATCCCGGTATCGGGACGCCCTGCATGGGCGGCCTTTCCTTCCAGAACAAAATCGAGGTCCACCTTGGAAGGCGCCCGGTTGATGATATTGCCCACCGGCCCGTCCCCGTCGAGGATGTAGCCGAAGTCCGCCTTCAGATCCGCTTGCAGATATTTGGCGCCGAAGAGCCCCACCTCCTCCTGAACGGTGAACAGGATCTCGATCGGGCCGTGGGGGATCGCGTCCGCCTTTAGCCCCGACAGGGCGGCCAGGATGATCGCAATCCCCGCTTTGTCGTCCGCCCCGAGAACCGTCTCGCCGTTGCTGTAAACCACGCCGTCCCGGACCACCGGGACCATTCCCTCCGTGGGGCCGACCGTGTCCATGTGGGCACAGAGCAGGATGGTGGGTCCGGCGGCGCTGCCCGGAATCCGGGCAATGAGATTGCCTGTGTCGCTCCCCGAACGGGCGGCCGAGTTATCCACGGTCGCATCAACGCCTAATTCCCGGAGCCTTGCGACCAGATATCCGGCGACCCGACCCTCCCTGCGGGAAGGACTGTTCAGCGAGGCCAGTGCAATAAATTCATCCACAACCTTGATCTTCATCGTTTCATCTCCTCCAATCGTATGCGCCCGATACCGTCAAACCGGGCTCTTTTAACCCATAGCCTAATTCTTCCCCTTCAGCACCTCGATGAAGGCGTCGATCCGGGTTTCGATCTGGCCCTCGGAGAAGTTCCGCTCATCGACCATGTCCGCTTCGATCATGAGTGTCGGCAGCCCCTTCTGCTCCCGGATGATCCGCTGGATGTCGTACTGCCCGAAGGAGTAAGGCTTGCAGCTCCGGTTAGAGTGCATCACGATGCCGTCCACGTCGTATTTGTCGGCCATTTCCATCACCTGCCGGGCCATCTCGTCCACGCCGATGTTGAGGTAGATCCGGGTGTGGCACTCGGCCATCGTCCCGAGAAAATCGTTTTCATCGACGTACCGGAGGGCGCCGCACCAGGCCGAAGTGTAGGTGTCCGCCACGAGGCATGCGTCCTGGGAGGCGAACTTCTCGGAGAGCCACTTCGTCCGGTACCAGACGGGGAGGTTGTCCCAGAGGAGCCGGTATTTCTCGCGCGGAACGGCGCCGATCCCCGCGGCGACGCGCTCACGCATCTCGGCCAGCAGCATCTTGTAATAGTCCACGGTCTGCTGCGTCCCGCGGAGTGTCACGATCAGGGCGAGGTGGAAGAAGGCATCGAAGGCGCTGATCGGCGCGGGCCGGTTCATCGCCGTGTCGAGGATCTCCTGCCAGAGCCGCTGTCCCTGGACGGAGAGGCGCCCAACCTCCTTGATCCGGTCATAATCGAACCTCTTCCCGCAGGCCTTCTCCAGGAATGCAATGTACTCGTTGATCTGCCCCTTGACGTAGCGCTTCGCCTCCGCGGAAAAACCGGTATGGCAGACGGGGGTGTCGAGGATGAAGAGCGGAACCTTGAAAAACCGGGCCTGCACCTCGTACCATTTCATGACGGTCCCGCAGATGTTGTTGCAGCAGACGAGCATGTCAGGCCGCGGGAGGCCGCCGATCGGCCCGCCGTTGATCGGGGCGCAGGCGATATCGGCGCGGGCATAGGAACAGAGGTCGCTCGAATAACCCATCGCCTCCGCCTTCCCGCAGAGATCCGCCCCCATCTTGCTCGCCCCGACCATCGCCCCGTGGTTCTCCGGATAGACGGGGATCACGTCCATTGCGATCAGCGGCTCCACCGGACCGCCGCTGGTGATCCAGGCGACCTTTTTCCCCGTCTGCCCTGCGGTTTTCGCATCGATATAGTAGGCCGTCATGATCTCCTTCATCTTTGCGACCGTCTTGATCTTCCGCTTTTCCTTCGCCTCGTCTTTTTCCGCCATCGTTTTCTCCTGACTCATTGACGACTTCGTAAGAAGTCGGATCTTGCTATTTTTTGTCATTCCCGCGAAAGCGGGAATCCAGAGTGTAGGGTGCGTCTTGACGCACCGCTCATTTATTGGTGCGTTACGGCTTTCGCCTAACGCACCCTACTTCTGCTTTCGCTGCACTGCGACGGCAGGGCACCCGAAAAATGTTTCAATCGCGCTGCATGAAACCCATTTCGATCATTTAAATTCATTGGATCATCTCGACAAACGCCTCGAACCGCGTCCGGAGCTGCCCGTCGGCCGGGAGCCGGTCCTCGACCTCAAGGAGCAGGCTCGGTACCCCTTCCCGGTCCAGCGCCTCCTTGAGATAAGGGTAATCGAAGGCGTGGGGGTCGCAGAACTTCAGCAGAAAGAAGATCACCCCCTGCGCCTGCCTCTCCCGGGTGAGGCGGACGAGGTAGTCCGCCCGGTCGGTAAGGCCCCGGTGCTTCGCCGGACAGACAACCCGCTCCAGGTAACGGTCGGCGATGGCCGTCACGGGATCGGCGTTCTCGTCAATGAGTCCGCTGAAATAGCGGGAACCGGTGCAGAGGTCGTCCCCGACGACCGCGCCACCCGCCTCCTCGATGATCGTGTAGATGTCGGGGTGGTTGCAGACGCCGCCGGACAGGACGATCCGCTTGGGCGCCGGGCCTGAAACGGCAGTTCCTTTTTGCGCTAATCCTGCGACTGCCTGCCCCGTGCCCTTTTTCGCCAACTCCTCCGCAACCTCCTCCAGAAGGGACGCCGCCCGGGTCCGTTCCATGATCATCGCGGCTCTGGTCATGGCATAGAGATCGCTCCCCTTGAGGATCTCCGGCCGCTCACTCTTCAGATTATAGATCCGTGTGAGGGCGGCGCGGATCCGGTTGCAGGTCCGGATCGCGGCCCGGAGCTCTTCGTCGGAGATCGTCACGCCTAACTTCTCCCCCAGTTCCCCGCGGAACCGCCTCAGCACATCGATCATGTATTGCCGGGCGCCTTCCGTATCCAGCTTGACCGGCAAGACCAGGTCGAGATGGAAGCAGGCGGGGACGTTCAGCCGCCAGATGTCGGAGAGGCGCTGGATCGAGTCGCAGGTGTGGGGAAAAACGACGCCATCGAGGAACGCGAGACGACCGCCGAGGGCGTCCTCCAGCGCGCCCCGGACCAGCGAGCAGCAGTAGGACTGCAAATGGGCCTCGGCCAGCCGGATCTTATCCCCCGAACCGAAGAGCCTAAAGGGGTGCGCCCCGGAGGCGAGGATGATTTCCTCCGGCGCGTAGGAGCAGAAGGTCCCGACAACCTTCCTGCCGCTTTCCGCCTTGAATCTTTCCACGTAACCGTTTGGATCTTTCAGAATTTGATAGCACTCTTCAATCTGCTTCATCAATTTGGTCTCCTCGTCCGGAATCGAAAAATTCATCCTGTTCTTGCATGCATCTCTCTCGTTACCTTCGCAGTAAGGTTGGTCAATTAAACATCCTGAAGATTTACGAAAAAAATG
>Ga0066636_10000631_pt1 | contig 20165 bp, 29 predicted proteins | sample CryGeyCG2014_080_2_FD_62736 | JGI IMG/M metagenome (GOLD analysis project Ga0066636, IMG submission 62736) | Groundwater microbial communities from aquifer - Crystal Geyser CG07_land_8/20/14_0.80 | ecosystem: Environmental > Aquatic > Deep subsurface > Groundwater | place: USA: Utah: Grand...
TAGCAATAACCGTGAGGATATACCTTTTTTATTTACATTTCAAAGAACTTTTAAGATTAAAACCGTCCAAAATATTTTACACTATCATTAATTAGCTCAATAAGTTATAAGAGTTATCCACAGCCAAAAGCCAGCTTGTTAATAAACGTCACTCTTAACATCAAAAGTTAGATGTGGATAAGCGTCACTCCTAACAAAAAATCTGTTGCTGTAACTGCTTTATTTCATTGAAGTTATGACAATAAAATTTCAGGAACCATAAAAAATAAAATTTTCCCTTGCTTTTTTACAAGTCGTATGGCATACTTATGCTTGGATGACACGAGCGCACTGATCCGTTCTCGGATCGAAAAAAGTTCAAAAAGGCTTGTGCCATCCTCTTTTTTTGTCTATTTTGGATTGTGGAGCATAGGGACAAACATGACTTCGGAAATGCGGCGTTGGGTTATTCCCCCGTTTTTCTTCTCTACCAAGATAAGGCTCTGGGGATAGCCGTTTGAAAGCGGTAAAACCATCCTTCCCCTATCTTTCAATTGCTTAATAAGATTCATAGGTATATCCTCTGGCGCGCAGGTCACTATTATAGCATCAAAGGGCGCATTCTCAGACCACCCTAAGTAACCGTCGCCTATTTTTATTTTAATGTTCTTGTATCCCAGATTTTTTAGCGTAGACTCTGCCTGCTTTGCCAAGGCTGGTTTAATTTCGATAGAATAAACCTCTTTGGTTAATTCGGCTAATATAGCTGCCTGATAACCGCTGCCGGTACCTATTTCCAATACTCTATCGCTTTCCTTGAGGCTTAGCGCGCTTGTCATGAGGGCGACTATATAGGGCTGGGATATCGTTTGCCCTTCTCCTATAGGAAGCGCCTCATCCGAATAAGCTAATCTATGAAATGGCCATGGCACAAATTTGTCTCTTGGCACGCTTCGCATGGCATCCAATACCCGCTTATCCCTGACCCCTCTTGCCTCTATCTGGCTGCTGACCATTTCATTTCTTTCTTTGAAAAACGGAATTTCTACTGAATGGATAGTTTTTATTAGGCAGGGATTTAAGAAGATTATTATAAAAATGATGAAAAATATGTTGGGCTTATGCATTACCTTATTTATTACGCCCTTAGATCTTTTTTTAGGATCTTACCGGTGGCATTTTTCGGAAGGCTTTTTCTGAATTCAACGCATTTCGGCACTTTAAAAGACGCTATTCTTTCCCGGCAGAAATTTATTATTTCTTTTTCCGTGAGATTAAAGCCTTCTTTCAAAGCTATAAACGCCTTTGGCACCTCTCCCCTGTGTTCATCTTTTATTCCGACAACCGCTGCTTCTGCCACACATGGATGCTGATAAAGTATCTCCTCAACTTCCTTGGGATAGACCTTAAGTCCGCGCACATTCACCATATCCTTCTTGCGATCCACTATATATAGGTAGCCGTCTTTGTCTTTTTTAGCCATATCCCCGGTCTTGAGCCATCCTTCTTTGATGGTTTCATCCGTATCCTTAAATAGCTTAAAATAACCTTTCATAACGTTAGGGCCTTTAACTAACAACTCTCCCACTTCTTCCGGCCCAAGCCGAGTGCCGTCTTCCGAACAAATAATAACATCTATATTCTTTAATGGCACCCCTATTGAACCCGGTTTTCTTACGCCTTTCAGCGGATTTATCGATACGACGGGAGAGGTTTCGGTAAGGCCATACCCTTCCAATAATGGAACGCGAAATTTTTCTTCAAACTTTTTTATCGTTTCAACAGGCAGCGCGGCTGCGCCTGAAATACATATCCTTAAGGGGTTTAAAAATCGTAACGGCCTTGTCATGAATATTTTAGGGATGTCAATGTCTTTTAAGACATTATAAATTGACGGGGCGCCCACAAAAACCGTTACCCTTTTGCGGATGATCGTTTTTATTACATTTGAAAAAGGTTTAAGAGATTTTATTATTGTAATACGTGCCCCCTTTGAAAGAGGCAACATTATACAAGCGGTGCACGCGAAAGAATGGAACATCGGAAGTATACATATAAAATTGTCGCGCGAAGTCGCTCCTATAGCCTCGGCGGATAGCAAGGCGTTCGATAACAAATTATAATGCGTCAGCATGGCACCTTTTGGCTTGCCTGTCGTGCCTGATGTATAAAGGATGGCTGCTACATCATCTCTTTTAACATATTCCCCAGCTTCAGTAGCGGTATATTTTCTATAAATGTCACCCAAATATATGGTATGCGGGATATTTTTATCTATGACTACGATATGCGATAAGGTTTTAACATAAGGGCGCAATTTGGCAATTTCTTCGCAAAACTCGGATAACGTGATCACGAGAAATGTTTCCGAATCGTTCAATATATGTTTTATTTCTTCACCCTTAAGCATATAATTTAAAGGCACTGCTACGGCGCCAAGCTTCGCTATTGCGAAATAAGCTACGACAAATTCCGGAGAATTAAGCAAAAGAATGGCGACCTTGGTTTCTTTTTTAACTCCAAAAGCTCTAAGTCCATTGGCTAATTTATTGACGTGCTCATTAAGCTCATCATAAGACATCTTTTTATTCTCTGAAATAAGCGCTGTACGCTTTCGATATCTAGCCGCATTCGAGCTTAACATTTCTCCCAAACTGTGTAGCGTTTCTATCATTTTTTTATTTCCTTAAAGCTTATTTTTATTTGTTTGGCTTCGTTCAAAACTTTAATCATGTCCGAATGTATCTTACCGTTTGAAGCCAGGATCTCTTTATCGTACTGGGAATATGGTTTCCCTGAAAATTTGGAAACTATCCCCCCGCCCTCTTTCACGATAAGGCTTGCTGCTGATGTATCCCACGGATACAGGTCAAGTTCCCAGAAGCCATCAAATCGGCCGCAGGCGACATAACATAAATCTAATGCGGCTGACCCTGCGCGCCTCACGGCGCGTGCGTGCATTATGAAATTTATGAAGTTCTCCATGTTGGACCTGTCAGCGTTTTTAAAGTCATAAGCAAAACCTGTGCCAAGCAATGAATTTTTAAGCTTTAAAGTTTTTGATACGCGTATTTTTCTTTTGTTTAAGAAAGCGCCTCTCCCCTTTTCGGCGCAAAACAATTCTTCTCTTATCGGATCATACACGACGCCCAGGATTATATCGTTTCCTTTTTCGAGCGCGATAGATGTGCAAAAAAAAGGAAAACCATGCATATAGTTAGTGGTCCCGTCTAAAGGATCTATTATCCACCTGTAATCGTAGTTTGCCGACCCGGCTCCCCTTTCTTCAGCTAAGAAAGAATAGCTAGGAAAAGATTTTTCGAGCTTCCTTATTATAATATCTTCAGCTTTCCTGTCGACATTGGTTACAAGGTTGATTTCACCCTTATAACTTACAATCTTTGGTTTTGTTAAATTGGATTTGATAAATTTTCCGGCTTTGACGGCTGCTTCTATGGCGCAGCGTTTATGTAGGCTCATGTTCAAGTGGCTGCAGGATCGCATAATTAGATAAATCGTTTATTAATTTGTTGGCGGAAAGTAAAATAACCTCTTTTATAATATAATATTATTTCGTTGCCTTGAGGTTATAGTATTCGATATTTTGATTCGCGATCTGTTGAATTTTGGCTATCTCTTGCTTGCCTTTTTCATCCTTGAAAAGATGAGCAAATCTTCCCTGCGGCTTAAGATATTCCTCCACGGGCTTGATGGTAACGAGCTTTCTTGACGAAACTAGCTTTCCGTATTCGTACTCTACCATCGGGAATAATGCTGTTTCAACGGCAAGTTTAGCGATATTTATGGTAAGATTTGATGGGTGGCGCCACCCGAGCGGGCACGGCACATGCAAATGTAAATATTTTGGGCCTCGTATCGAAAGTGCTTTTTTAACTTTACTTTGTACATCAAGCGGAAAACCTACGCTAGAGGAGGCGGCATATGGTATCCTGTGCGCGGCGCAGATCTCAACCATGTTCTTTTTGGGCAACGGATTACCGGAAGAAATTTTACCTGCCGGGCTCGTTGTAGTATTTGTATCGAACGGGGTAAGACCGCTCCGCTGTATTCCTGTATTCATATAAGCTTCATTATCATAGCAGACGTAAAGAATGTCGTGCCCCCTCTCCATCATCCCCGAAAGCGCTTGTAATCCTATATCAGCCGTTCCGCCGTCTCCGCCCTGAGATATTACGCGTATAGTATCTATCTTACCAAGGTGTTTCAGCGCAGATTCAACCCCTGAAGCTATTGCGGCTGAATTTTCAAAAAGCGAATGCAACCAAGGGACACCCCAGCTCGATTCCGGATATCTTGTACTAAACACCTCTAGACATCCTGTTGCGTTTGTGACGATAGTATTCGGTCCGGCCGCTTCTAAAACAAGCCTCGCGCCAAGCGACTGTCCGCATCCGGCGCATGCCGTATGACCGCAAGCAAATAATTTCTTTTCAGTAATTAATTTCTCCGTCATTATAATTTAAGGCCTATAAACTTATTTGTCGGACCGAATTCGGATATCTGATCTATAATCTCCTTCACCGATTCTTTAGTTACATCTCTGCCGCCAAGGCCGATTACAAACCCATTTATGCAAGGCGATTCTTTCTTACCCTGGAACAGGGCCTTTATATCTGTATAGAGAGGCCCGTAAGCGCCTAACGATATTGATTTTTCCACAATACCGACATATTTGGCCTTCTTTAAGGCGTCAAATATAGCGTCTTCGGGAAAGGGGCGGTGCGATACTACTTTAAGAACACCTATTTTAACACCCTTAGTCCTTAAATCATCCACAACGTCCTTTAATGTCCCGACTAAGGACCCTTTTGCCACCAATATTTTTTCAGCATCATCTGTTTTATATTTTTCTACCAACCCGCCTGATAGCCGTCCAAAAGCCTTTTCAAAATCACCGGCAACTTTCGGAATTAACTTTAGGACATCTTTCATAGTTTCCTGTATAGCGTAGCGTGTTTCCATATAGCAATCCGGGTCTCCAAGGACACCCATTGTTATAGGATTTGCAACATCTAATTTATAAAGAGGGCTAAAAGGAGAGAGAAATTTATCCACTTCCCCTTGGGATGGCATATCTACTACTTCTCCGCAATGCGTCAAGAGATAGCCGTCTATACAGATCATAACAGGCAGTTGTATATTATGATCTTCGGTAATCTTATATGCCTGGATATGAAGATCGCAGGCCTCTTGTACCGTTTCGGCATATAGCTGTATCCAGCCGCTATCTCTAACCGTCACGGAATCCTGGTGATCGTTCCATATGTTTATAGGCGCGGATATCGCCCTGTTTGCGCATGTCAAAACTAACGGAAGACGCATTCCGGCAATATTAAACAATACCTCGGTCATCAGTAATAAGCCTTGAGAACTAGTAGCGGTATAAGCTCTTACTCCGGCCGCACTGGCGCCTAATACTACAGAGGCTGCCGAATGCTCGCTTTCTACGTTTATAAACTCTGACTTTAGCTCCCCGTCGGCTACGATTTGCGCTAAACCTTCTACTATATGCGTTTGAGGAGTTATGGGATACGCTGATATAACGCCTGGTTTGCACAATTTTATGATCTTAGCGATAGCATATGAGCCTTCTATAAACTCTTTCATTCTTTTTCCCCCTCAGGGATCATGATTATATCTTTCTTTGGACATATTACCGCGCAATTGCCGCAGCCTTTACAATATTGATAATCGCAGCCGTAAGTATTTTTCTTATCTCCAAAAATACACCCTTCCGGGCATACTAAACGGCACATCTTGCACCCTATGCAATTCTTGCGCAAAAACTTTGGCTTTACCTCTGTGCGCCATGAGCCGGTTTTATTGCTAAGGCTGGAACCCGGCTTTGAGGTCAAATGCTTTATCATTTTTTCTCCTTGGATACGGCTTCAAATCCAGCTTTGACCGCTTCGGCGTTTTTCTCGCCCATCTTTCCCGGGAACCTCTTAACGACTGCTGCCTCTAAACTTTTTAATTCTACTTCGCCGGTAGCGGCCGCAAAGGCGCCCAAGAGCGCCGTGTTTCCCAAAGGCCTGCCAAGTATCTTTTGCGCTATATCATTTGCCGGGATTTCGTATATTTTAGCGTCTTTAATTTTTGGGGCTTGGATCCCTTCTCTTTTATTTATGATAGCGATCCCGCCTTTTTTGAGGCCTTTAAAAACATCAAAACCTCTCAAAAGCGTAGCGTCAACGACAATTATATAGTCCGGCTCATATATTTGGCTTCTTAAACGAATAGGTTTATCGTTGATGCGAACGAAGGCATTCATAGGAGCGCCCATCCTGGCCGCGCCGAAATAAGGAAACGCTAACGCATATTTATCCTCTGCGAATACAGCCTCTCCTAATAACATAGCGGTCGTTATGGCCCCCTGCCCTGCTCTTGCGTGTATACGAATTTCTTTCATCTTATCCTTCCTGCTAAGAAAACAGTCCGTATTATATTATATAAGTCAAAAAAAATCAAAAGAAATCTTTTGAATGGAATATCAATGCTTTTTTACCCTTACTTACGCCTTGCCCTATTACCTCACCGATAAATATACTGTGGTCGCCTGCCTTAAAAGAGCTTAAGAGCTTGCAATCCAAATAGCCGAAGCATCCTTCCAATATAGGCGATCCTGTATTTTTGGCTTCGAATTTTATGTCTTCGAACTTGTTCTTATTCCTTCCGGACCCAAAACCAAAATGCTTTCCGAGCTCGATCTGATTATCAGCCAGTATATTAACGGCAAAAATATTGCTCTCTTTAATCAATTCATGCGTATAGCGTTCGGGCGCGATGCTCACCATGACCATTGCCGGATTAAAAGATGCCTGGGCTATCCATGCCGCTGTCATGCCGTTAATTTTATCTCCGGATTTTGTAGTCACGACTGTTACCGGACTTGTTATCATATCTAATATGCCGCCAGCCATAACTAACCCCTTCGTTTTTGCAGTTCTTGTATCTTATCCAAAAGAATATTAATACCGTCAGCGATGGATTTTAAATCGTCTTTTTTGCGGACCTTTATTCTTTTGGAATACTCGCCTTTTACTATTTGCGCGACCTCCCGTTCCACCCGGGCAATAGGCCCTGCCAGGCGGCTTGATAATGCAAAACCCCACATAATGAGAATTATTACCATAGGAATAAAGCCTGCTACTAGTATTATATTTATCTTGTTCATAACAGGAAAAAGATGCTTCGCGATAACCTCAGGTATCCCTAAGTCTTCTGCAAGTATCGTAAACATAAGATAGTAAAGGCAAGCGCCGACAAATACCGCCGGTAAAAGAGTCGATATGAGCAACAGGCTTAAATAGCGAAGATGCAATACCCCGCCTATAAGACGAATTCTTCTCATGATTACTCCCCCTCTTTATATTCTATCTTAATATCATCGTAAAGGGCCTGCGCCTTTGTGCCTGTGCTGTCGGAATCTGTCATGAAAACGATTGCGCCGGCTTTGATTTTAGGTTCTACTCCGAACGCGGCTACATAGTCCTCATATAAATCCCTTTTTTCAGAGACCCACTTTCCTATTTTTTCTCGCCCGCGCTCTATGACAATAAGCTGCAAGTTTGGAGAATATGGGCTCGGTGAAATTGTTCCTTTTGGAATAGTTTCAGTCCATATATATTCCAATGCCTTTGCGCCTGTCGGGAGAAAGCCTGGAAATATTATATACATCCTTCCGCCGTAATCATCCACTCTGGTGTTCTTTAAATCATCGCCTTCTATCTTTGTCGGAAATTCAGTCACATTCCACCGCCAGCTCAATATCGGGTGCTTCTTCATATCTATCTTGATTTTATAATATAAGGCTGAGGCCGTGTTGTCGCTGTCGGCTGAAATAAAGGTATCTTTGCTAGTTTTTTCTACCTCATAATTTACGCGGCCTTTAAATATTTTTTCTTCCCACTGTTCCAGGTCTTCCTGCGTAGTGAAAGAGAATGATTTTAAAAGATGCGGCCCCTGCGCAGGATTAGGCTTATCGTCTTTTGCAAAAGATATTCCTATACATAGAAAAACAAGTAAAATAATAAATAGCCCGAATTTTATCTTCTTGGACCTGAGCATATGCCCCTTTTTGAATTTTTTATGAAATCTATTAAATGCCTAATCTCGTCCGAAGGTGATAACTTTCCCATTTTTTCCACGGCTTGAGATGTGTTAAGATCTGAACGGTAAAGTATTTTATAGGCCCTTTTTATTTCTTCCTTTATCTCTTTCGGAATAGAGCTCCTCCTTAAGCCCACAACATTCATCGACATGATCTCCGAGTCACCTTTTAACAACATAAAAGGCGGCACATCCTTATCAACTCGTGAATTGCCGCCCACCATTGCAAGACGGCCTATCCTAGCAAACTGATGAACAGCGCTATTTCCTCCGATGAACGACTCATCTTCTAATGTAACATACCCTGCCAAAAGGACGCTGCTTACCAAAGTAACCTTATTCCCGATTATACAATTATGGCCTACGTGTGAACAAGTCATCAGATAATTTTCATCACCTATTATAGTGCATGACCCAGCGATTGTGCCTCGATGAATAGTAACATATTCGCGGAGAATGTTTTTCCTTCCGATCTTTACAAATGACGGCTCATTTTTGAAAGCCCTGTCTTGCGGGATATCTCCTATGACGCAGCCTACGTGAATCTGGCACCCTTCCCCTATCTCGGTACCGTTATATATATAGGCATTGGCTTCTATTTTTACACCTGGGGCAATCCTTACGCCTTTTTCGATTACAACATAAGGGCCGATTTCCGCATTTTTTGAAACTTCAGCGCCTGTATCAATAACTGCCGTTTTGTGTATCATAATAAGCCCTCATTCGCTGTACAGCTCGGTGCTGCTCCTGTGGGATATGTTTTTTTCAATGAAATCTAATATTATCTTCTGGTTCTCATGTGTTATGTCTCTAAATTCCACTCCCATGCCTGGAGATGCGTGTGGCTGTATTTCCCTATCGGCACCCCATACTACAATTCCTCGCACATCTATTATACCATTAATTCCGGGAAGGTTAAGCTGTAATTTTAATTTTGCATTCATCGGAAATGTATCTTTACTGTAGATATACATCCCTGAGCCGCTTATATTTAATACCTTGCCTTCGTAGGACACCTCCGGCCTAGCAAAAAGACTATATGTCACAGTTATCCGCACATCAAGCCTGTCAAACCTGCGCCTTAAGGCCTTTTTCTCAACCTGCGAAATGGCTTCGTTAAAACTTTTTATAGCTGCCTTTTCATTCGGATATATTTCAAATATGGAATCCAGATGGGCTACTTTTAAAAGTCCGATCACCTGCATTGAAATATTGCAAAACCTAGCCCTGTAACCGTGATTTAATATATTCTTATAGGCTATGACCAGAATGGATAGGCCGTTATAATCTATACTTTCGACTTCTTCGAAATTAAAAAGTATATCCGTATTCTTGTATCGCAAAAGTTGACATGTGACTTCTATAATTTCGGCAGAATCTATGTCAATACTCCCGGAAATATCTAAAATGCTTATATTCTCATTCGTTCTTACCTGTATTTTCATCATACGATCCTGGCTTTTTTATTGTTTTATATATCCATTCAGGGGGTCAACGGCCTTGCCGGCATCCACTATTTCAAAATGCAAATGCGGCTGCATACCCCTTACGCTTGCATTGCCGCTTTTCCCGACTAAGCCTATGGTCTGGCCCTGTCTAACAAATACATCTGATTTAATCAGCCAACCATCCAAATGCCCGTAAATAGTACGAATACCGTCCGGATGAACGATCTTAACATATTTGCCCATACCTCTAGGCTGGTAATAGCAGATAGCTCTTCCGCTTTTGGCGGCATGCACAGGCGTTCCTATATCCGCTAAAATATCTATTCCTCTATGCCTCCTGCCGCCCCTTCTCTTAGCGCCGAAATACCCTTCACCCCATATATCCCCTCTTAATTCAGGATCTTTATTTTTTATAGATATCGGCATTATAAAGTAAGGTTCTTTCCACTTATACCACTTAATATATAGAGGCCTGTACGAGAGCAAGCAAGTATTTACGATTATAAAGCATAAAATCGTTACTATAAGAAATTTTAGAGTTTTCAGGAACCTCATCAATGCTTTCCAAGGCTTAAGACAAAAGCCATATTTATATTTTAAAAGATAAATATGGCTTTTGAAAAACTATGCAATTTAAATTTAATTGGTCTTAATTATTCTATAGACGTTGCGTTATTTTACGTCTGCGCTTGTTCCTTCTACAATCTTATCTGCTTCTTGAGCCGCTTCAACCGGCATTTTCACCGATCCTTCAACGGCTGTTCCTACAGTTTCAAACGAACCTTTTACTGGCTCGACTACTAAATCTTTCGTCTTCTCTAGGTCGCCTGTTGCCACACCGGCAGTAGCCTCACCTGTCTTAACTACCATCTCTGCGCTCTTCTGCGTAGTCTTAGCCGCCACTTCAGCCGTCTTTTTTGTCACGGTAAAAGGGTATACGAAAACTTTTTTGAAAAAGTTCGCGACCTTATTACCCTGCTCTGCTTGAGCGATACTCGGCATGAGCATAGTGAACATAGCGACTATTGCGACGAAGGCTATAGCACTTATAAGTCCTTTTCTCATTTCTGTCTTCCCTCCTTCCAATTGGGGATATTTCTAAATTATTGTACACTATAAAGCTTAAAAAGCAAGTATTTTCTCTACTTTGTCTCCCATAGTTCGCTGACTAATTTACTTACTAATTTACCATCAACGCGACCTTTGGTTTTCTCTATAACGGCCTTCATGATTTTGCCGAAATCTTTCTTATCCGTAGCTTGGAGTTCTTTAGCAGTGTCTTTTACGATTATCTTTAGCTCTTCTTCGGAGAGCATTTTCGGCATATATATATTTAAAGTGGCCAGCTCTTCCGTTTCCTTCTTTACCAAATCTTCCCTGCTGCCTTTTTTAAACAATTCTATAGATTCCTGATGCCGCTTTATCTGCTTTTGAATAATGCCTAATATGTCCTCATCTTTTATTTCTTTCAATAACTTCTCTATCATGTAGTTACAGATATCGGCTTTTACCAGCCTAAGTATGCCGACCTTTACAGAATCTCTTTGCTTTAATGCGCCTTTCAAATCTTTTTCTATCTTTTCCTGGAGCATATCACGACTCCTTGCTTTATCCTCTTAATTCAGGCCTACTTTTAACAACACTCGAAAGTAAGATGCTAATCTCGTAAAGCCCAACCAGCGGAATTGCCAGTAACGTTTGCGTTACGGGATCGGTGGTTGGGGTAATAACCGCACTTACTATAAAAATAGCCAATATGGCATATTTCCTTTGTTTTCTTAAGAAACTCGGACCTATAATACCCACCTGGGATAAAAAAACTATAACAACCGGCAATTCGAATAATATGCCAAAACTAATGAGCAACATCAGATAGAATGTAGCGAGATTTGAAAAAGTTATCATGGGAATGATTTTATCTGTTTGAAAGCTCAGAAAAAACTTTATAGCCCACGGCAAAATTAAAAAATAGCAAAATGCGAGCCCTCCCATAAAAAGAAAGAAGCTGGAAACCCAATAGGCGAGAAAATATTTTCTTTCTATTTCAGTAAAGGCGCCTTCTACAAAGCGCCACACTTGAAACATGATTACAGGAGAGGCTAAAAGCATTCCGGAGAAAAGCGCGATTTTAATATATGTAACAAATGCTTCTTGGGGGGATATAAATACAACTCTATCTACAAACCTTGTGAATAAAAACAATATTCTGTCTATGTATGTGTAGCTTATTACCCCACATAATACTAGAGCAATTATACATACTAAAAGACGCCTTCTCAATTCTTCCAGGTGTTCTATCAGGGTAGCTTTTTTTTCTTGCATGACCTTCTTGTTTAGAGTTACTTTTTTTCTTTCTTATCGTCAAGTTGGCCCTCTATGTCCGAGGCCCCTTTTTTAAATTCTTTTACGGCCCTGCCCAAAGCCCTGCCTATCTCAGGCAGTCTGGCGGCACCGAAGATAAGAAGAGCTATCAGCAAGATTATTACAAGCTCACCTATACCGATCCTTCCGAGCATACGTATCCTCCACCGGTTGAAATTCTTCTGTATATGCTATTAGCCTAGTTTAGTTACGTTCTTAGCTTGTTCGCCTTTAGGAGAATTCTCAATTTCAAACTCGACTTTTTCTCCTTCTTTCAAGGTCTTAAAGCCTTCACCTTGAATGGAAGCGTGATGTACGAAAACATCCTTTCCGCCGCCGTCAGGCGTTATGAAGCCGTAACCTTTTTTGTCATTAAACCATTTAACTGTACCCTGAGCCATTGTCTCACCTCCTTTCTTTATACTATCAATAAAAAAACCATGAGCGTCTATCTCATGGATATTGTTTAACGATATTGATATAAATTATTGAAAAATACTAACAAAAATTACCCTACCTTTACGATCTTATTATTTTCGTTTACTATTACTATGCGCGGCTTAAATTTGTTCACTTCTTTATCATCAATATACACATATGCTAAGATTATCAATAGATCTCCGACTGCGCCCAAGCGGGCCGTTCCGCCCTTAAGAGACGCGCCGGAACCCTTTTTCCCTTCTATGGCATATGTTTCAAAGCGCGCACCTGTATTGATATTTATAACCTGCACAACTTCATAAGGAATTATGCTGCTTGCTTCCAATAGTTCCTTAGCGATAGAAATAGAACCTTCATAGTGCAAATTAACTTCTACTACTTTTACGCGATGAATTTTTGCCTTACACATTAGGCGTAGCATATCACTCACCTCTATTTATATGTCGAAATAAACTTTTCAACTGACCGGTCGTAAGTGCCTTCTGCCAACCCATAGGTGCAATTGCAGAATTTCATATTTTGCTCTCTATTGGCGCATTTTTCCATATTCAATCTAATCTAAGCCAAACATAGGCGTAAAAAATATATAATACGCAAGCGAGCCGACTGCTAACACTACGGCTGAAGTAATGCAAATATGTTTGCCTAGTATTTTCGTCTCAGGATTCTTTCTTGAGAGGAGAATCAAACCAATCACAATCATTATATGAGGTACTGCTACAGAGCAGATATAATATAACCAACGGCTTTTGCGCATACTAATAAAAATATCTTATTCATGAATTTGGACCAAATTGTTTCCGTCGAAATATAGATACTTTGTTTTCTTCATGTATCCTTTACTTACCGGAATAGGAACGTTCGAATACTCAGGATAGTACGCCCACTCTTCTTTCTTTGTGCCGCCTAACCCTTTACTCAAACCCGCCTGATTTACAACGTCCGGCTTCCCCCAAATAGAAACTACCTCATCCTTTGTCATGCCTACTCTAAGAGGATCTGTTCCAAGAGGGTTATTTATGACTTGTTCTGGCGTGGGGGGTTCAATTCCGGCGCATCCTACTAGAAAAATACTTAAAATACAAAATACTACCAAAACTTTCGTCATTACTTATTCTCCAAACAGCGTCTAAGGCAAACGTATTATAACATACTGCTTCTTTATATGTAAAGAAAATTTTATAATTTATTTATGCCATTAAAAAATAGAGCAGAGTGAACTCCACCCTGCTCTATCATATATATGCAACCGAATAATATATCAATCTTATTCGATTATTTATCACCGGTTACCATTGTGGGTTTCATGGGTTGTTTTTCATAGCTACCCATTGGAGCTGATACCACATCAGCTGACCCTGATACCGTACGGGCGAATGCGTTAAATACGCCTTTCAGGGTACCGAATGTAAGACCAACGAACATATTCTTTTCCTTAGAGGTATCATAAATAGTTTTTGGTATTTCAGTCCAACCCAAAGCTATATTTTTTACGCCTCTTTCACCTTTTGTATAAGCGGTGTTCTTACCATCATCGGCACCATATGTAAGTGAACAAAGACCCATAAACATTAATACTATTATGCCACCTGTCAACAGCTTCTTCATCAAATTCACCTCCTTTTATTCTGAAATTATATTATAATAGCTATTGTATGTGATATGAAGTATATCATACGATTATAAATTTGTCAATCTTATTTGTAATTTTTATCCTACTACATTATTTGCGATTTATACGTCTCCCTTATGGCGTTAAAAAGCCCTATGTATTCAGCACTTCTGTAATCAGGATAGGTATGGTCAAGTGGCCTAAAACTATTATCCTTAAAAGCCAAAGTGACCTCGGCGAATATCCCTCTGCCTAAATATATGCGATGAGTATAATCTTTTGTTGTTAACAACACTACTTTGCTTAAGTTTAAATAACCCGGATCGATGTTTATTGTCCGATTTTCATTACTTGAAAATCTGGTTTCCAGTTTATTGGAGAGCAATTTTATAATCCAAATCTTTTCTGGCGCAATCAGCCGCTCGAAACTTATAAATTTTCGTTTTAAATTATCGCCCATTTCTTTTTCATAGTATTTGGTATGGGTAAAAAGAAAAGTTGGGCTTATTTTATCAATAGGACCGAATCTCTTGGCAAGCAGATCTTCTACTTTTTCAAGGATTGCGTCATCTTTATAAATAAAACCTACAATTAACTTGCTCTTGTCTAATTTTTTTATTATTCCCATAGGGGTTCACTGGGCCGAGAAAGATCCCTCAATAAACTGTGATAATTTCTTTCTTTCGTGGGACTTGATATTAATAAACCTTACACCTGCCCCAAAAAGCCTTTTATCGGACGGCTGGCTTCGCGGGATGTCTTCTATCCATGCTACCTCGGCTTGGGCTATTATAGGTTTTGTCATGCTCGGAAGCTTTACTTCCAGTAAGATAATACTGCCCTTTTCTAACTTTTCTTCAATATGTATCTTTGCGCCACCTATGCTTATATTTTCTGCGCGCACCTTGCTTGTTTGACTTTCTCTTTTTTTGTTTGAGTAAGAAATGCTAAAATTCGTGTCTATCCTTACCGCCCTTCGCCTTTCTTTGCCAAACCATATTTCTTCTAGCGTCGCATGAGGTTTGTGTTGTCTTGAATCCCGCAGCTCGCTAACGTAAACAACTATGAGCGTGCAAGCTAAGATTAAAATAATTAATGTTTGTATTAATAAAATCATTATCGTGGTTTGGTTTACGTAAAAGTATACCCCTTTTTATAAATATTTTCAACTTAAAAAAATTTATTCAAACTAATTAATTTCGAATTTGGGCTTGCGGGCCAAAGAGGTGCATGGAGGCAGGCGTATTGCCTTGCAGGGGTTAATCAAACTTAAATCCTTTTTTAATAAAAAGGCCTACGCAAACAGCTACTACCTTTGGATCGTATAATGTATTGGCGTTTTGCGTTATTTCTTCTAGAGCTTTATCAATCCCGAGCGCTGGCCTATAAGGCCTATGAGAAGCCATTGCTTCCACAACATCAGCTACTGCTAGAATTTTTGCTTCCAATAGAATTTCGTCTCCGCCAATACCTTTAGGGTATCCGGTTCCGTTAATTCTTTCATGATGCTGCAGAACGATTTGGGCAACAGGCCAGCTGAATTCCTCTGTTTTTAATATATCGTAGCCTGCCTGAGAATGGGTCTTTATAAAATTCATCTCTATTTCCGTTAGTTTAGAAGGCTTGCTTAAGATTTCGGCCGGCACATACATTTTCCCTATATCATGGAGCGTCGCTGCGACTTCCAGGCCCTCTAACTGGTCTTTGGGAAATCCCATCATGCTGGCAATGGCGCAGGCGAGCCTGCTGACGCGCCTCTGGTGGCCAGCAGTATAAGGGTCCCTCATTTCGGATGCGATTGCCATAGCCCTTATATTTCCAGCTATGGTTTTTTGCAATTTAACCAGGCTAAGCTTAAGTTCATCTTCTACTTTTTTCTGTTTCGTTATATCGCTTAAAAAACTCAAAACCGCCGGTTTGCCTTCCCATGTCACCGGGATAGAATTACTCCTTATCCACTTGATATTATTCTCTTTATCGATGACCTTAAAGGAGTGAACTGTGGAAGATTCACTATCCTTCATTTTTTTAAGGTTATATGTAGCGAATCCCTGCCTATCGTCGGTATGGATAAATTCTAGAAAGGGTTTAGACATCAATTCTTCCTTTGAATAACCCATAAATTCGACAACCTTAGGGTTGACATATTTAAGCATCCTATTCTGCGCTACGATAATACCGTCATTCGCGTTCTCCACCAGAGCTTTGTATTTTTCTTCTGATTTGCGCAGGGCCCTTTCCGCCTGCTTACGCTCTGCTATGTTTCGAAAATTTCCTATTATATAACTGGTTTCTTTGACTTTATGAAGCGTTCCGGCGCCTTCGACCTTTATTCGCTTTCTGTTTTTTGTTATAAATATAGTTTCTCCGATAAAGTTTACGCCATTTGTTAAAACCTTGTTAAACCCGTCTATTATCTTATCTATTTCGTCGGGGGGGTATATATCGTGGACGGAAAGTTTCAGGAACTCCGTTTTTGTGTATCCGAGCGTTCTGCAGGCGACCTTATTTGCATCAACTATCCCCCCGTTTTCGTCGGTTAAAATAAGAATGTCAAAAACCTGATTAAATAGAATTCTAAATTTATTCTCGACTTCCTTAAGCCTGTCTTCCGCGTGCTTTATGTGGGCCATATCAATGGCCATCTCATACCTGACAATTTTTCCGCTAGACAGCTTAATCGCCTTATCTATGCAATAATACCATCTGTTCGTAACTTTATTTTTAAACTCCCAAATATATGATTTTCCCACATTTTCGCCTAAGATGTATTTATTTGTGCAGAACAAACAAGGAGAGGTTAACCCCTGAAAGGCCCAGTAGCATTTTTGCCCTATGATGTCACCCATCAGTTGCTTTATGGCATTATTGACGTATAGAATTTCGTAGGTTTCTGTATCGGAAATGTATACAGGCTCATCAATGCTATCCCACAACTCGACCAACTGTTCACATTCAAATGTTAAGCACTTGTCCATATGATGCGCCCCGTTATCTTACGATTATCGATCCATAGAATGTAATAACTCCTGTTTTTTATTAGGCTAACAAATATTTAAGCCGAACTGCTATCCCTTAATCTTTATTTATTAATAATAGCAATTCGGCTTTATAGAACTCACTACAGCGGATTATGTTTATATATAATGCCGCTTGTCCTCAATATAAAGTATGCCTGATTTTTGACCAGATGTCAAGGTATAACTAATATTATAGGTGTGCAATGCTGCTACAGAGGACTATTACTGATTGATTTTGATCATTTTTTATTCAATTTTTTGGAATATGCCTTCTGCTCATGGGATAGGTCGTCAACCTTTATATGTGTAGGCCTTCCAAACCTTGAGGTCCTATCAAATACGTTTTTGGGGTCAGGGGCGTGAATATGAATTTTAAACTGCTCTCCTTCACCTTTATTCAATATTACCGCATGCCCTATTTCGGTTAAGGTCTTCATAAGTTTATTCTCATCTATGTTGCTTCCCACTAATATAAATTCAACGCAGTACTCTTCCCTGGAGCTTTCTTTTACATTAGGGGCCTTGAGGGGAGAGCCTGAAGCTGTCTTATTTATAGGTTGGGCTAGGCTATACCTGAGCATTCCTTCGAAAAAATATACCAAACCGCTAGCGCCGGCATCAACAACACCTGCCTCTTTCAGCGCAGGAAGCTCTTCTGGTGTCTGCGATAATGCTAATTTGGATTCTTCATGCACTGCTTTCAAGACATCTAAAAGAGTTGCCTTGTTCTCGCATATTTTTTCGGCTGCCGCTGCCAGCTTTCTGGCCACAGTAAGTATAGTGCCTTCCTTGGGTTCTGCCAATTTTTTGTAGGCTTCATCAGCGGCTACGCTAAGACCTTTTGCAAAATCCTGCGGCGTAATGACATCTTTTTCTTTTACCACATTTGCGAATCCTGTCAATAAGCTTAAAAATATCATGCCTGAACAACCCCTAGCTCCCTGAAACGCTCCCGTTGCTGCGGCATGCGCCACCTTTCCGGCTGAAGAGCTACCCGTTTTTCTGACGGATTGCCAAGCGGCCAGAAGCGTATAGTGCATATTCTTCCCGGCATCGCCGTCAGGCACAGGGAACACATCTATTGAATCGAGTTCATCTTTGCGTAACTCGAGCATTTTGATGCCTGACCTGATAAGCGCCTTCAACCTTAAACCGTCACACTGTGTTAAATCCAGATTTTTAAATTTTCCCATTTTTATTCGTGATCATCCCGGAGGCCAACCGAACTTTCTTCCTCCTATTAAATGCAAGTGTATATGAAAAACCAGCTGTCCTGCATCTTGGCCGCAGTTCCCTACGATTCTATATCCGGAGCCGTTCAGCCCATTATCCTTTGCTATTTTATTGGCGGCTAATAACATTTTTCCTACCAGCTCCGCGTCCGTACCCTTAAGAGAAGATAATTTATCTATATGTTTCTTTGGCACTATTAACACATGCGTCGGCGCCTGAGGTTTTATATCATTAAATGCAAAAATATCTTTATCTTCATATACTTTTTGCGAAGGGATTTCACCGCTTGCAATTTTGCAAAATAGGCAATCTTTCATTTTTTTTATTCTCCTTTGACCCTATTCTTTAACGACCCGATCCCATCTATTACAACTTCTACCGTATCACCCGCTTTCATAGGCCCCACGCCTTTCGGCGTGCCGGTAGAAATAACATCGCCTGCTAAAAGAAGCATTGTGCGCGATATAAAACTTAATAGTTCATATGGTGAAAATATAAGGTTATCCGTGTTGGAAGATTGCTTCAAAACACCGTTTTTATATAACCTAATACCTAGGCCTGATGGATTAATATCTGTTTCGATAAAAGGGCCTATTGGCGCGAACGTATCGAACGATTTTGACCTTGTCCATTGTATGTCAATGCGTTGCAAATCCCTCGCCGTGACATCATTAAAACATGTATAGCCTAATATATATTTATACGCCTCTTTCTCTTTAATATCTTTCGCTCTTCTTTTTACTACAAAAGCTAATTCTGCCTCATAGTCAAGGCGTTTAACCAGCTTGGGATATATTATATAATCGCCGTTTCCTATAATACTGGTAGGCGGTTTTAAAAATATCACGGGTTCCTTAGGGAGCCTCATGCCTAATTCTTTGGCGTGATCTTTATAGTTAAGGCCTACTGCTATGATCTTGGAAGGAAGGGATGGCGGAAGGATTTTTATGTCTTTTATATAAAAAATATTCCCTCTTTTTTTACTTGCTTCGCGCGGCTCAAATATAGAGCCCGCATACTCTATAACGCTGGTGCCGTTGAGTATGCCCGCCCTAATCTTATTCTTATATAAAAACCGAACTAGTTTCATGCTTGCGGCGTAAAAAGTTTATCAAGCCTTCCCTGCATCCTGTTGTTCTTTTTTCTCCTCAGGCTTAGGCGCAGATTTTGCCTTTTCGGCCTGCCAACAGTTTTTACTGCAATAATACTTACCGTGACGGTAGTACCACCATCTATCCTTGATGGTTTTGTTGCACTTAGCGCAGTTAGTTGGCCTTGCCTTTTCCGGGACCTTTTTCTCTTCCGGCTTTTTCTCTGCGACAGGAGACTTATCCGCTTGCTTTTCACCAGCAGCTTGTTCTTTAGGCGCTTCGGTATCCGGCTTAACCTCAGCAGCTTTTTCTTCCTTTTTTACCTCATCCACAAAAACCTCCTTAATTTATAATAATAAAAAAGGGGTAGATAGTAGAAAAGATATTATCTACCCCTTAAACCATCTATCCTTACAAATGAACCTTTATTGTCCTCTCTACTTAGTTTGTATAACAAATTCTGGTTCAACTATCGGCTTATAATCTTCCGGGAGAGGAACAGGGAATGTTGCCGTTTCGTACACGCCCACCACAGTTCTCATAACCGTCATACCTATGCCTTTTACGAGACCTAATGTAAGTCCGGCGAATACATTGCTTTCCACGCTTGTATCATATATATTCTTTGGCACTTCTATCCAACCCGTCAGTATATTTCCTACGCCTCTGCCGAGCTTTCGTGTCATATCCTGGGCATAACAATTGGAAACTACACTAATAATCATGAGAGCAACAATTAATAAAACTAGACCTTTTGCTTTCATTGATTTCACCTCCTCTTTATTATTTTCAAACTGAATATAGCACATTTAAAGATTCTTGTCAAGGGCTTTCATATGGCCAGTAGTGT
>Ga0066636_10000641_pt1 | contig 20093 bp, 17 predicted proteins | sample CryGeyCG2014_080_2_FD_62736 | JGI IMG/M metagenome (GOLD analysis project Ga0066636, IMG submission 62736) | Groundwater microbial communities from aquifer - Crystal Geyser CG07_land_8/20/14_0.80 | ecosystem: Environmental > Aquatic > Deep subsurface > Groundwater | place: USA: Utah: Grand...
TCAAGAAAAGGGCGCGCTCATCCCAGCATAATCAGGGCAATCTGCCGGTAAAGCGGCATGAGGATAGCCCCCAGGATACCGGTGTAAAACAGGATCAGGATGAGGAAGAAGCCCACCGGCTGCAGGTGGCTGTAGAGCCGGGCGAGCTCCCGGGGCAGCACCAGGGCCAGGATGTGGGAGCCGTCCAGGGGCGGGATGGGGATCAGGTTAAAAATGGCCAGGATAATGTTGATGCTCACGCCGAAGTAGGCCAGTTGCATGAGGCCCGGGTTTTCGAGCCCCAGACGCAACAAGACGGAAAAAATCGCCGCCAGGGCCAGGTTGCTCAGGGGCCCGGCGGCGCTCACCGCGAACTCCCCCCAGCGGAAATTGCGGAAGTTGAGGGGGTTAACCGGCACCGGTTTGGCCCAGCCGATGAGGAAGCTGGATTGGGAGATCAGAAGCAGCAAGGGTACCAGAATAGATCCCACCAGGTCGATGTGGGGGACGGGGTTCAGGGTGATGCGACCCATGATTCGGGCCGTGGGGTCGCCGTTTAACAGCGCCACGTAGCCGTGGGCCACCTCGTGGACAATGATGGAAAACAGGAGCACTACGACCACGAGGGCCGTTTGCAAAATATAGGGGAAATTCATGCCGGGCATGCTCAGGTTTCCCGGATCAAGGCTTCTCCTGCGCCCCGCAGCCGCTCCAGTTGCTCAAGCGACGACGCCTCGAAATAGAAGCGCACCACCGGCTCGGTGCCGGAGGGCCGGAAACACACCCAGCTGCCGTCCGCCAGCAGGTACTTGTGCCCGTCCAGGGTGATGTGCTCGGCCACGGCCAGGCCGGCGAACCGGGCCGGCGCGGTCTGAAGGCGCACCAGCAGCCGCTCTTTGACTGCCGGCGTCAGGGAGAAATTGAGGCGGCGGTTGTAGACCGGCCCCACCTTGGCAAACAGGCCGGCAATGAGTTCGGGCAGGCCCTTGCCTTTCCGGGCCACCATTTCGGCCACCATGACCCCGGCCAGGATACCGTCCTTTTCCGGCAGGTGGTGCTTCATGGAGAAACCCTCGCTCTCCTCGCCCACCATGACCACCTGGCCGTTGTTGATATATTCCCCCAGGTGCTTGAAGCCCACCTTGGTGACGTACACCGGGCGGTTATACCTGGCGGCGATCCGGTCCAGCAGGTGGGTGGTGGCCACGCTGCGGGCCACGCCCCCGTCCCACCCCCGGGTCTCGATGAGATAGTCAAAGAGCAGGCCCAGGACGATATTGGCATCCCGATAAACCCCGGCGGCGTCCATGACCCCGAAGCGGTCGGCGTCGGCGTCCACCGCCAGACCCAGGTGCGCCCCGGTGGCCCGGATGCGGGCCGAGAGATCCTGGAGGAATTCCTCGGAAGGCTCCGGCCGGTGCCCGCCGAAGTAGGCGTCCCGATAGCCGTTGAGGAGCTCCACCTCCACCCCCGCCTCCCTGAGAAAGGCGTCCAGGTAATCCCGGCCGGTGCCGTAGAGCACGTCCACCACCACCTTGAGGCCCGAGCGTCTCAACACCTCGAGGTCCACCAACGTTTTGAGGTGCTGGAAATAGGCGGCCCGGGGCTTTAGGTCGACGACCAGGCCCTTTTCCCGGGCTGCAGCCACGGGCATGGTCTTGACCGCGGCGGGGCTTAAGTTCCCGATGAGGGACTCGATGGCGTTGGTCACCTTTGATGGGGCCGGCCCCCCGGTGGCGGGGGAGAACTTGATGCCGTTGTACTCCGGGGGATTGTGGCTGGCAGTGATGTTGATGGCCCCGGCGCGCTTGCCCTCCCTGGTGGCAAAACTCACCACCGGCGTGGGGCAATCCCGGGTGGTGAGATGGCTGGTGATGCCGTTTCCCGCCATCACCTCCGCGGCGGCGGCGGCAAAGGCCTCGGACCGGAAGCGGGTATCATAGCCGATTACCACGCCCTGATGGGTGAGGCCTTCTTGGTTCAGATAGCCGGCAATAGCCTGGCACACCAGGCGGGCGTTGGCGAAGGTGAAATCTTCCGCCAGGATACCCCGCCAACCCGAGGTCCCGAATTTAATTTCCGTCATCCTGGGCAAGTCCTCGCGATGAGTGGCCAGCAACCGGTATTCAGGAGCCCGTTAATAACCATTTTGCTTCTGACCACTGACCACTGGCAACTGGCAACTATAAATTACGTTCCCAAATCGTAGGATGCCAGATATTTTTCCTGTTCGGGAGTCAGGGTGTCGATATCCACCTGCATCGCCGCCAGTTTCAACCGGGCGATTTCTCTATCGATATCTTCCGGCACCGGATAGACCTGTTTCTCAAACTTCTGATGGTTCCGGGAAATGAATTCCGCCGACAGGGCCTGATTGGCAAAGCTCATATCCATGACCGCCGAGGGGTGGCCTTCGGCCGCGGCCAGGTTGACCAGGCGGCCTTCCGCCAGTACATAGAGGCAGGCGCCGTTTTTCAGGGTGAATTCTTCCACCGCCTCCCGAATCTGACGCCGGGCGGTGCTGAGGCGCTCCAGGGCCGGGATGTCGATTTCCACATTGAAATGCCCGGAATTGGCGAGGATGGCGCCGTCTTTCATAAGCACGAAATGCTCTTCCCGGATGACCTTGATGTCGCCGGTGAGGGTGCAGAAGATGTCGCCGATCCTGGCGGCCTGCTCCATGGGGAGGACTTCGTAGCCGTCCATCAAGGCTTCCAGGGCCTTGAGGGGGTTGACCTCGGTGATGACCACCCGGGCCCCCAGGCCCCGGGCCCGCATGGCCAGGCCCCGGCCGCACCAGCCATACCCGGCCACCACGAAGATGCCGCCGGCCATCAGCCGGTTGGTGGCCCGCATGATGCCGTCGATGGTGCTCTGGCCGGTGCCGTAGCGGTTGTCGAAGAGATATTTGGTCATGGCGTCATTCACCGCGATGACCGGGTAGCGCAGCACCCCATCCTTGGCCATGGCCTTGAGGCGGATCACCCCGGTGGTGGTCTCCTCGGTGCCGCCGAAAATATCGGCGAGCAGGTCCTGGCGTTTGGTATGGATGGTGAAGACCAGGTCGGCGCCGTCGTCCATGGTCATCTGGGGCTTCACTTCCAGGGCCTGGTGAATGTGCCGGTAGTAGGTGTCGCCGTCTTCGCCTTTGATGGCGAAGGTGGGGATGCCTTCGTGCTTGGCCAGGTAGGCCGCCACGTCGTCCTGGGTGCTCAGGGGATTGGAGGCGCAGACGTGCACCGTGGCCCCGCCGGCTTTCAAGGTGGCGGCCAGCACCCCCGTCTCGGTGGTGACATGGAGACAGGCGGCGATCCTGACCCCGGCCAGGGGTTTTTCCCGCTCGAACCGCTCCCGGATGGCGTTCAAGACCGGCATATCCCGCCGGGCCCACTCCACCCGCAGGCGGCCTTTGTCAGCCAGATTGATATCCTTAACATCGTAATCCATGCGAGTCCTCATTTAGATTTAGCTTTGGCAACTTGCGGCTGGCAGGTGCAGACGGGAGAGGGGCCTTTGAGCCCGGCCTTTTCCCGCAGCACATCAATTTTGCTGATATATTCCCAGGTGAAGTCTGGATCGGTGCGGCCGAAATGGCCGTAAGCCGCGGTCTTCTTAAAGATGGGGCGCTGGAGTTCCAGATACTGGATCATGGCCGCGGGCTTGAAGCAGAAGGTGCTCTTGATAATGTCCAGGAGCTTGTCCTCGGGGATGACCGCGGTGCCGTAAGTATAGACCATGATGGACAGCGGGTCGGGCAGCCCGATGGAGTAGGCCACCTGGACTTCACAGCGCTTGGCCAGCCCGGCGGCCACGACGTTCTTGGCCACGTGGCGGAGCATGTAAGAGGTGGTGCGATCCACCTTGGTGGGGTCTTTGCCCGAGAAGGCGCCGCCGCCGTGATAGCCCCGGCCGCCATAGGTATCCACGATGATCTTCCGGCCGGTGATGCCGCAGTCGGCCATGGGGCCGCCCACCACAAACCGGCCGGTGGTGTTCACCAGGAATTGCGTGTCCACCAGCAGGTGCGCCGGGATGGTCTTTTTGATGACTTCCTCGACGATGGCTTCTTTCAGATCTTCATACTTGACGTCGGGGTCATGGTGGGCCGCCACCACGACGGTGTGCACACTCTTAGGCATGCCGTTTTCATAGCGCACCGTCACCTGGGTCTTGCCATCGGGACGCAGAAACGGCAACCGGCCGTCTTTTCTGACCCTGGCCAGACGCTCCGCCAACCGATGGGCGTACCAGATGGGCATGGGCATCAGGTTTTCGGTGGAGGTGGTGGCATAGCCGAACATCAAGCCCTGGTCGCCGGCCCCCTGCTCCGGGGTCAACCCCCGGCCCTCAACCCCCATGGCGATATCCGGTGACTGGCGGTCCAGGGAGGTGAGGACGGCGCAGGTTTCCCAGTCGAAACCCATGGATGAGTCGTTATAGCCGATCTCTTTAATGGTTTCCCGGACGATAATGGGGAAATCCACTCGGGCGGTGGTGGTGATCTCTCCGGCAATCATGGCCAGGCCGGTGGTAACCAGAGTTTCGCAGGCCACCCGGGCGAACTTATCTTGGGCAATGATGGCATCTAAAATCGCGTCGGAGATCTGGTCCGCTACTTTATCGGGATGCCCCTCGGTCACGGATTCCGAGGTGAAAAGAAATTCGGATTTGGCCATCCTAATAGGACTCCTTTACAAGAATAATCGCGGCGCGGGGGATACCCCGCGCCTATCCTGCTAAATTTAACCGGATATGGAGAAAAAAGCGAGAGGTTTTTCAGCCGAGGTGGTATTTTTGAGGCGATTGTGACGGTCCACCAGGACCACCTTGGGTTGGCGCCGTTCAAGCTCCGCGTCCTCGTAGGTGGCGTAGGTGGTGATGATGACCAAATCTCCGACCGCGCCCTGGCGCGCCGCGGCCCCATTCAAACAGATCACCCCGGAATTCTCCTCGCCGGCGATGGCATAGGTTTCAAACCGGTTGCCGTTGGAGATGTTGTAGACGTGGACCATCTCGTACGGCAGGATGTCCGCGGCCCGCATCAGTTCCGCCGATATGGTGAGAGACCCCTCATAGTTCAGCTCGGCCTGGGTGATGGTGGCCCGGTGGATTTTGGATTTCATCATTACACGCAACATAAACGGGACTCCGATAACAAAGTATTGTCAATGAGGCGGGTCTTATTGACCCACACCGCCAGCAACAGCCGGGCCTCGCCCCGGATGGCCTCCACGTCCTGGAGGGTCGCAGGATCCACCAGGGCCGCGTAGTCGATGCGGGCGCCGGGCGCGGCGTTAATAATCTGGCGCACCGCGGCCAGGATATTCTCCCGGCTCCGGGCCCCTGAGGCCACCAGTTCCCGGGCCGCCACCAGGGCGCGATAAAGGCACAGGGCCGCGGCCCGTTCTTCCGGGGTGAGATAGGTGTTCCGGGAACTCATGGCCAATCCGTCCGGCTCCCGGACGATGGGCCGGCCGACGATCTTAATCGGCACATCCAGGTCGGCGGCCATCCTTTTGACCACCATCAACTGCTGGTAGTCCTTTTCCCCGAACACGGCCACCTGGGGCGAAACCTGGTTCAGGAGCTTGAGCACCACGGTGGCCACCCCCCGAAAATGCCCCGGCCGCGAGGCGCCGCACAGTCCCTGCGATAGGGACTCCACGGCCACAAAGGTCTGATACCCCGGGGGATACATGGCCTTGGCCTCGGGGGTGTAGAGGCAGTCGACCCCAACCTCCCGGGCCAGGCGCACGTCCCGGTCCAGATCCCGGGGGTAGCGCCCTAAATCTTCCTGGGGCCCGAACTGGGCGGGATTGACAAACAGGCTCACCACCAGGCGGTCCCCGATGGTTTTGCCATACTCCATCAGGCTTACGTGGCCCCGGTGGAAAAAGCCCATGGTGGGCGCCAGGACGACCTTCAGGCCCAGGCCCCGCCACTGCCGGGCCCGGCCTCGCATATCCTGGGGGTCGCTGATTATTTCCATAAAAAAACCCCAGACCGATTCTCCGGGGGTTTATTAGCCGCCCGTCGAGTCTCAGTCCGCCGCTTCGCCGGATCCAAGCTCTGGGTTAATTAAATATTTTTACCATTTTTTCAACAAATCGTCAATAATTCATATATACACCAACGGCGGCTCGTTATTTTTGCGCGGCGCGATCTCGCCGATCACATACCCCTGTTCGTGGAGGCCCTGGAGGCGCAGCAGCACGTCGGCCACATGCTCCTCGCCCACCACCACTACCAGGCCGATGCCGTTGTTGAAGGTGCGGAGCATTTCCGCTTCGGGGATGTTGCCCTTATCCCGGAGGAGTTGAAAAATGGGAGGCACGGGCCAGGACTGCCTTTGCACGACCGCCTGGCAGGCCTTGGGCAGGATGCGGGGCATATTGTCGGTCAAGCCGCCGCCGGTAACGTGACAGATGCCGCTCAAGGGGAAATCCCGCAGCAGGTTGAGCACCGTCTCCACATAGATGCGGGTGGGTTTGAGGAGTTCCTCGCCTAAGGGGCCGCCCAACTCGGGGATCACGTCATCCACCCCGTAACGGTGATCTTCAAAGAGTACTTTGCGGACCAGGGAGTAACCGTTGGCGTGGAGGCCGCTGGCGGCAAGGCCGATTAACCGGTGGCCCACGGCGATATCCGAGCCGTCGATCACGCTGTCTTTTTCCACCACCCCCACCACAAAGCCGGCCAGGTCATAATCGCCGGGCTGATAGATGCCGGGCATCTCCGCGGTCTCCCCGCCGATCAGGGAGCACCGGGCCTGCTTGCAGCCGTGGGTGATGCCTTCGATAATGAGGGTGGCGATTTCCGGGGACAACTGCCCCATGGCCAGGTAGTCCAGAAAAAACAAGGGGATGGCGCCATGGACCACGATGTCATTGGCGCACATCGCCACCAAGTCGATGCCGATGGTATCGTGGCGGTTCATGCGGACGGCGATTTTAATCTTGGTCCCCACCCCATCGGTGGCGGACACCAACACCGGGTCGCGATACCGGTCCGCCCCCAAATGAAACAACCCGCCAAACGAGCCGATCTCCCCCAGGACCCCGGTACGGTAAGTGGATTTCACCAGGGTCCGAATGCTTTTGATAAAGGTGTCCGCTTTATCGATATCGACCCCGGCATCTTTATAGGTGCTGATGTCGGCCATCCCCTGTGTCTCCCCCTCAAGGGTATTCGGGCCATCCCTTATGATATACTTTAAAAAAACCGCCGCGGTTACTTTTCCGTCTCCGGTGGGCTCTCGTCGTCTCCGGGGCTTTGGCAGGTGCAACATTCTGCGGCCGGGTCCCCCGGTTCCTGGATAGACCATTGCCCGCAGTGCTGGCAATGTTGCCCCACCCGGTAATCGCCCCCCTGAATGCAGATCGCCTTGCCGTGCACCAGCGCCTCGGCCACCGCCCGATGAGCCCGGGACAACATCCGGGTCACGGTGGGCCGGGAAACTTGCATCTGCTGGGCCACCTCTTCCTGGGTCATCTCCAGAAAGTCGGCCAGGCGCATGGCCTCCAGTTCGTCCACCGTGATCACTATCTGCTGCAGGGATCTCAGGGGAATGCCCCGGGGCTTAAAAAAAGTCACCCCCGGCTCAGTTTCCACCCACCGGCACTTTTTGGGTCTGCCCATTTTTTTACCTCAACCGTGATGCTCTATTTTTAAGGTAATCCGGCAAACTGTCAAGGATAAAGCGTAAATCTCCCTTGGGACATTCCAGCCATTGACGAAGCGGGTAACGCGACGTATGTTTAGAATACGATTTTGTTCTCCCACGGGATAATAGAATTAATGTGACGTCGGGGCGGGTTTTAAACCCGCCCCTACAGCCGGGATTTGAAATGGAATGGTCGAAAAGGAGTCGGAGGTGAGCCGCACATACCAGGAGCAGGTGGAAGAATGCGTCCGATTCATCGCCCCCCGCCTGACGGCGGAGCCTTCGTGGGGGATTATCCTGGGGACCGGGCAGGGCGTCTGGGAGGCCCGGCTGGAGGGCGGGGGCGGCCTGGCCTACCAGGAGTTGCCCCATTTCCCGCCGGCCACCAGCCCCAGCCATGCCGGCCGCCTCGGTTGGGGCCAAATGGCCGGCAAAGAGATCATGCTCTGCCAGGGCCGCTTTCACGCCTACGAAGGCTATTCCCTGCGCCAGGTTACCTTTCCGGTGCGGGTGATGGCGAGCCTGGGAGTCAAGACCCTCATCGTCACCAATGCCGCCGGCGGCCTCAATCCGCTCTTTAAGGCCGGCGACCTGATGCTCATCTGCGACCACATCAACCTGATGGGGGACAATCCCCTGACGGGGGAAAATATCGACGCCTGGGGCCCCCGCTTCCCCGACCTGAGCCAGGTCTATGACCGGCGCCTGCGGGAAAAAACTGAGGCCGTAGCCCGCCGCCTGGGTATCGGCTTACGCCAGGGGGTATACGTGGCGATCAAGGGCCCCAGCCTCGAGACCCCGGCGGAAACCCGGTTCCTGCGCCAGATCGGCGCCGACGCGGTGGGCATGTCCACGGTGCCCGAAGTCATCGCCGCGGTGCATGCCGGTCTCCGGGTCCTGGGAATCTCGGTGCTCAGCAATCTCAATCTGCCGGATGCCATGGCCCCCATCGCCATTGAGGCCATCATCGACACCGTCGCCCGGGCCGAACCCCAACTGGTGGAGTTGTTGCTGGGAGTGATGCAGGAAGTTTCCTGACGATTAAAGCGGTTAACTTTTCTTTTTTTTCGTCCTTTTGGGTTTCTTGGCAGGCTTGGTCGCGGCATTGGCCTCAGGGGACGGCGCGACCGGTTGACTGGCGGCAGCCTCCGCCGGCGGCTTAGATTTGGCCGGGCCGGCTGCCGGGGACGGCGCCGCGGCTGGCCCCATCACATAGACCCGCTGTGCCGCGGGAAGCCTGTCCAGGTCTTGCCCACAATAGGGACAAACCCTCAAGGGAAGGGGATTTTGCGCTTGGCACCCCGGGCATTTCAACCACAACCCCATCGTTTACCTCCAAGGTTTTTTCCTACCTTTAGCAAAACGTTACCGATTCTTCAAGCAATTAATGTTTGCCCGGCTGCGCCGCGGGCTACCGCACCGGTAAAACCATGACGGGAGGCAACCAAGACCATGAAGAAAATTGTCATTGAGACCGACCAGGCCCCGGCCGCCATCGGCCCCTATACCCAGGCCCTGGCCGCCGGCCCTTTTGTGTTCATCTCCGGACAAATCCCCCTGGACGCCAACGGCCGCCTGGTGGAAGGAGATATCGTGGTGCAAACCGTCCAGGTGATGGCAAACCTCAAGGCCATTCTCGCGGCCGTGGGATTGGCGCTGAAGGATGTGGTGAAAACCACGGTCTACCTGGCGGACCTGGCCGATTTCCAGGAGATGAACCGGGCCTACGGGGAGTTCTTCCCTCAACACCCGCCGGCCCGGACCACCGTCCAGGTGGCGGGCCTGCCCCGGAAAGTGTCCGTGGAAATCGACGCCATCGCCGTGAAAAAGGAATGGCACGTTTAGAGTTTCTGAGGAGAGGGCTGGGGGACATTTTCCCTATTTTCCCTGGGGTTATAACGGGTCCCCCGGCCTAAGGCGCAGCAGGCTGTGCCCCTTGGGGCGGCCCTGCGAGTCCGTCCTAATAGATGGCCGGCACGCCGGTCGGCCCCTGGTGTATGCCGCCTACGGGTTCCTGGTATCTGGAAAGCTCCTGAGATATGAATAGATAGGCTTCATCGTCTTACCCGGAGAGAAAATAACTTACCTTTCCCCAGGAGGAGCACGGCGCGCCGTGCCCTAAAACGAAGCCAGAGGAGGCGCTTATGGGATCGGCCTGGCGCATCGTCGCCTTTCCGGTAATTCTGCCGTGGCGGGAAGAGTTCTGGACCTTACCGCTGTACTTCCCTGACTTGAAGGTGGGAGTTACCCCGGGGTGGCCTGAACAACTGCCGTACCAGGGGATGCCGTTGCCCTCGGAAGCCGGGGTCCACCCCCGGGAGTTGCAGCATTATAAACCCGGAGACCTGCGCCAGTGGCGGGCTTTCGAAAATTATCGCCGGGACCAGGAGGGGGAAGGGGAAAATGTGATCCAGGCCATTCGCGGCTATGGGCAACCCGCGGTCCCGGCGCCGCAACCCCCCTCACCCAATGCCTGGTCCCTGGCCTGGCAGTTGGAAAAAATCCAGGCCGACCAGGAAGCCAAACTCCTCCTGGTGGACCAGGGGCAAGACTGGCTGCAAGATATCCTCAAGCCGGAACCCTGGGACGATGGGGTGTCCTTCGGACCCGTCTCCGGGGTCGCCGAAACGGTGGACCCCGAACTGGCCAAACTGCGCTACCGTCTGTGGCGCCGGGTGATGGCCCCCGAGGCGACGGACCAGTCGGTCCCCCTGCTCCTGGGCCGCGCCTCCCGGCCCCTGTTCCTCACTTTAAAAGGCTGGCCGGATTGGACCGTCCTCCGGACGGCGCCGCTCTCCTTACCCGGCTGCCGGAATGGGGGCGAGTGGTTGGAGGTCGCGGGCGATGCCGGCCAGCCGCCCTGGCAGGAAAAGTTTGTAGATCTGCTGGCGGACCTGCTCACGGCGGCGGCCGATAACCAGGAGCTTAAGGCGGCCTCTCAAGAACTTCAGGAATTTGTGGACGATGAGATCGCGGCCAGCTGGCCCCTGCCCGCGGTATGGCATGGGGACCTGGAGATCTGGGGGCCGGATGACGCGCCGGAAGCAAATGGTCCGGTGCTGTGTTGGGGAAGCGCCGGCGCCGGTATCCTGCCGGGATAAATAGGTAATACCAGGTTGGTGCGCCAGGCTAAGCTCTGGCGGTTCTGGATAGATGGAAGGTTCTATCCATGGTAATTGCCTGTTCACCATGAAGTCACGGTTCGGCATTAGGGGTAGCCCGAAGTGTCAAGCAAGCCGGTCAAGGTCATGTGACCGGGACAGGATGCAGGCCGCAGCGCAAGCGAACTCGATGCGGCCTCGTTAGTATAAATCTTGGCGGCGGGGTGATCCCGCCGCCTGGGACTCCGGGGTCTTTTGCCGGGACTGGTGATCCCGTTATTATCCGGGAATCATCACGCCTTGCCGGTGGCATAGACCGGATAGCCGCCCTCCCAACCCCTAATGGTAATCCGGCCCTCCTTGGCCATATCGGTCAACATGGGGGTAATCTTTTTCACCGCCTCATTCATGTCTCGGGCAATTTGGGGCGGGTTGAGCGGCCGGTCATGGATGGACCGGAGGATCCTGGAGGCCAGATACTCCTCCCGGAGCACGTCCAGCATGGTCTCATCCGCGTCCACGGCGTTGACCTGCCCGCCGGAGAACTCCTTCTCGGTGGGCCTTCTCAGAGACGTCCCCAAGACCCAGCGCACCCGGGGGCGGTGGAGCGTCGCATGGATAGCCCAGAGTTTGGTTTTGGTTGACTCGTCCCGGTTGATGGGGGGCAATTGCGCCATCCCGTCCACGTGGGACTCCACCATGCTCACGAAGGCCTCCGGCTGGTTGACGTCCACATACCCCATGGTTATCCGCCGCCGTTCCAGTCCGGCCAGGGAAAGGAGCTTTTTCATGACATTGACCCGATACCAGGAGTGGTCCACCCCATAGACATAGTGGCAGGAGGCCGTGGGCGTACAGCCGGCCAGGAGAATGCGGTTAGCCCCGTTGACAAAGGCCATAGAGAAGATGGTGGGATCAATGGAACCCAGGCAGTTAACCGGGATGAGATAGACCCCGCGGGAGTAGGAAAGGCCCTTGACTCCGGCCAGATCGGCGGCGCCCATGCCTCCCCAATTGCAAATAAACCCCAGCGTCTCATTTTCCTTCATCCTGGAAAGCACCGTCTTGATGCGCGCCTCCAGTTGTTGGGCGGTATTATTGAGCATCTTGACGGCTTCGTAGGGACAGGTCGCGGCGCACGTCCCGCCGCCACTGCAGAGGTGACTGTCCGCCTGGTGGGGCGCCGCGCCGCTGCCGGGTTTATGATGCTGCACCCCGCCGCAAGGACAGATCTCGCTGCATAAACCGCAGCCCTCGCAGAGTTCCTGGTCGATGGTGACTACCACCGGACTCACCAGGGCGCCTTTTTGGGCCTTTTCCCGGAGGTGCAACGCCCCCCGGGCCGCCTTCTTGCCCTGCTGCAAGACCTCGTTCAGGTCCTGGAACTCACTGGCTGATCCCGTCAGAAAGATGGTCTCATCGGCCAACTGCTCCGGCTTGAGTTTCAGTTGCGTTTTTCTGAGCTGGCCGCCGCTTTCCCGGTACACCGGCAGCCACCGGAGCAGTTCCTGGGTCTTGGGCACCGGCTCTCCCGGCACCATGGAGACCACCAGATTGTCCCATTGCAGTTCGTGCTCCAGATGGTCTCGGGGGCTGAAGTAAGTCATGTATCCGGATTGAACCACCGGATGGACCTCCGGGGCGTAGGACTGGAAGGCAATGCCGGCCCCCCGGGCCTCCACCAGGTCGCCCCCGGTCAGGGGCAGGGGGATGTTCGACGGATAGAGCACGGTAGGTTTAGCCTCTGGATAATTCTGGGCCAGCATCAGGCTGTTCCTCCAGGCGGCCATGGTGGCGAACTCCTGGGCGGCCTTACCGTGCTCCGGGCTGTTCACCCAGAAGACCACCTTGCCGGCTTCGATGTCGCCCTGGGCCAGGCGTTCCTCCAACTCCAGCAGATCGCACACCTTTTCGCCGCCCCCGATATAGTCGTAATCCCCGGGGACGAACTCCCGGTCCAGGGCCAGGATCACGGCCGAGCCGGTCACCTCGGTCACCTCGCCGTCGGGTTGGCGCAATCCCAGGCGATAATCGCCCACGTTTCCCACCACATATTCCACCGGCCGGTCCGGCAAGACCTTGACCAGGGGGCTGGTAAATACTTCCCGGAGTAGTTCCGTCAGTTCTCCGGAGAAAATCCGGCTGCCGGGAAAAGTCCGGGGGAGCTCGGCCAGGACCTGGTCTGGGGTCTGGGCGGAGGTAAAGAGCATACTCTCCATCCCCTTGCGGGCCAGCTCCCGGGCCGCGGCGAAACCGGAGATGCCGCCCCCGGAGATGAGGACCGGCCCCTGGAAAGGCACCGAGACGGGCTCGTAGGGCTCCATGAGTTCCAGTCCGGCTATGCCCCCGGCCAACAGGGCCGCGGCCTTGTGGGCCAGGTCCTGCGGCGTGCCTTCGTGGACGGCCGCCACGTGGTCCTTTAAGTTGATCATCTCCACCTGGTATGGCTCGATCCCCAACGGCGCCAGGGCGTCAGTGAACTTCTTTTTCATCGCCCGGGGGGAACATCCCCCGATTAATACCCGGTTGAGCCCTTTGTCCCGGATCTTGGCTTTCATGGCTTCCAGGCCGGGCGAGAGGCACGGGTATGGATAGATGCCGAGGTGCGCCCAGGGTTCGTAGTTCAACAGCTCGTTTACCCTCGGCAGGCTTATGCGGTTGCTGATCTTACCCCCGCACTCGCAGAGGAAAACGCCGATTTTGGCTTCGTTTTTCATGTTGTTCTCCTTTTCACACCTGCCGCGACCAGGATAAGCCCGGGTCAACCCCTGACCTGGTCGAATAGTTGTTCCATGGCGCCCGTGGGACAGACATAGAGACAGGTCCCGCAGCTCACACAATCTTTGCTGGCCGCATGGAAGGGGCTGGTGATCTCCCGGCGCAGCCCCCGATTACCAAAACTGAGCCCCTGGACTCCCACTACCTCATCGCAGACCCGGACACAGAGACCGCACAGAAGGCACAGTTGCCCCTTGCCGGCCGCCTTAAACCTGGATGGCTTGACCCCGTAGGTCTTGGCCAGTTGCTGGAGTTGGACCGAACCGGGACCCTCATCCAACAACAGTTGCACAATCCAGCGGCGCACGTTGTCAACCCGGTCGCTGCTGGTCAGGACCTTGATGCCTTGCCGAATGGGGTAAATACAGGAGACCACCACCCGGGATCTGCAGCCGTCATCGACCTCCACCACACAGAGCCGGCAGCCCCCGTAAGGCTCCACCGCGGGGTGATAACAGAGGGTGGGGATGTCGATGCCGTGAGATTTGGCCACTTCCAGAATGGTCCAGCCCTCTTGCCCGCTCACTTCTTTGCCGTCAATGCTGAATTCAATCATGACCTGACTCTCCTCTTAAGAAACCTCCACTGCCCCGAATTTGCAGACTTCATAACAAGCGCCGCACTTGATGCAGAGGTTGGCATTGATCCGGTGGGGTTCCTTTTTAACTCCGGTGATCGCCTCCTGGGGACATTCATTGGCGCAGGCGGTGCAGCCGTTACACAATTCCGGGTTGATGGCGTAAGTGATCAAATCCTTGCAGACCGCGGCGGGACAACGGTGCTGGAGGATGTGGGACTCATATTCATCCCGGAAATAGCGCAGGGTGGTGAGCACCGGGTTCGGCGCCGACCCGCCCAAGGCGCAGAGAGAACCGTCTTTCACCGCTTCCGAGAGTGATTGCAGTTCGTCCAGGTCCTGGAGAGACCCCTTGCCGGTGGAAAACTCTTCCAGCACCTCCCGCATTCTCTTCAGACCCAGCCGGCAGGGAACACACTTGCCGCAGGACTCGTCAATGAGAAAGTCCAGGAAAAACTTGGCCACGTCCACCATGCAGGTGGAGTTGTCCATGACAATCATGCCCCCGGAACCCATAATGGCGCCCGCCTCCCTGAGGGAGTCAAAGTCGATGGGGAGGTCCCAGTGCTCTTGGGGGATGCATCCGCCTGAAGGCCCGCCGATCTGGATGGCCTTGAATTCCTTGGGGTCCGGCACCCCGCCGCCGACATTCATCACCAATTCCTTGATAGTGACGCCCATGGGCACTTCCACCAAACCCACGTTTTTTACCTGTCCCACCAGGGAGAAAATCTTGGTGCCCTTGCTCCCCCCGGTGCCGATGGCGCTATACCAGTCGGCCCCCTTGGCGATGATCACCGGCACATTGGCCCAGGTCTCCACATTGTTCAAGTTCGAGGGGCGGTTCCATAAGCCTTTATCCGCCGTATGGACGTATTTGGCCCGGGGTTCGCCGGGCTTGCCTTCTATGGAGGCCATCAGCGCGGTGGATTCCCCGCAGACAAAAGCCCCGCCGCCCAGATTGATCTTGATGTCGAAGTTAAAGCCGGCGCCGAGGATGTTCTCTCCCAGCAAGCCGGCTAATCGGGCCGCCGTAATGGCCCTCTGCAAGGTCTTGACCGCCAGGGGATACTCGGCCCGGACGTAGATGTAGCCTTCGCTGGCGCCGATGGCATAGGCCCCCAGGAGCATCCCTTCCAGGACGGAGTGGGGATCGCCTTCGATGAGGCTGCGGTCCATATACGCCCCGGGGTCCCCTTCGTCGGCGTTGCACAGCACGTATTTGGGCCACCCTTTGGCCTTGCGGCAGGAGGCCCACTTGACGCCGGTGGGGAAGCCGCCGCCGCCCCGGCCCCGGAGCCCCGCGGTGGTAACCTGCTCGATGACCTCTTCGGGAGTCATTGCGGTGAGGGCCTTATACAGGGTGAAATAGCCGCCCCGGGCAATATAGTGGGAGAGGTCGTCCGGGTCGATGAAGCCACAGTTGCGCATGGCGATATGGCGCTGCAGCTTGAAGAAATTTAAATCCTCATAGCGGGGAGTGGCCGCCAACAGCTCCGGCAGTTTACCCTCATACAACTTTCGGGGCCCGCCATCGAGGAGCATCTCATCCACATCAATCCGGGCCATGAGGTGGTCTGTGGGGATTTGCCCCGCCGCCAACTCCTCCCAAAGCTTGGCGGCCAGGTCCTGGGTCATCAGTTCATAGGTCAACCGGGGCTTCCCGGGGATAACCATATCCACCAGGGGTTCCTTGTAACAGAAGCCGATACAGCCGGTCTTTTCCACCGTCCCGTCCCAGTGACTGGCATGGGCCTTTTGCTTAAGGAGGTCGAAAATCCGTTGCGCTCCGGCCGCCAGCCCGCACGTGGCCATGCCCACCAGGATTTTGGGGGTAGATGGGTAAAGCCGGGCTAGTCCGGCGGCCTTTTCCCGGTGCAGGTCTTCAATGCTTTTTATCTGCATGGCTGCTACCTCTTGCTGTAGATTTTGATCAACTGCCCTGATTTTCTCTGGCTGAGGTTGCCGTGAATCTCTTCGTCTATCTGGGCTACCGGCCCCATGGAGCAACACCCCAGGCAGCGCACCTGGCGCAGGGTGAATTTGAGATCCCGGGTGGTGCCTTCCTGTCCGGGAACTCCCAGATCACGCCGGAATTTGTCATAGACATTCTTAGCGCCCCGCACGTGGCAGGCGGTGCCCATACACACCGCGATCTGGTGTTCCCCCTTGGGTTCCAGGTTGAAAGCGGTGTAAAAAGTGGCCACCGCCCAGCCCCGGGAGATGGGCACGCCCAGATGATCGCACACCGCCCGCATCGCCGCCGGGGAGATATAGTTGAAGTTGGCCTGAACATCCTGGAGGGCGCTGATCAGATATTCCCGCTGGGGCGGAAAACGGTCCAAGATGGCTTCAATTTTTCCAAAAGATATGCTCACGGTTTCGACCTCCTTTGCACCTTTTGGGTACCCGTAAAAGCAAGGAGGAGGCCAAATAGATTAACACATTGATATTTAAGGTGTTTTAGTGATGACCGGGGAATCGGGAGGCCCCGGGGAGGGAGAAAAATGGGCGGAATTAAAACATTATTGAGGGCATATCGGATAATGTCAGAATAATCAAATAGTTATCCTAATAAAAAAATGTCGCGGAATCTTTCAGGGAACATGGTTTTGGAAAAAGAGGGCAAGTGATTAGGACAAAAAATGAGCGGAATTAAGACAGATTTAGATAATTATCATAAAAACCTTTTATATCGGTAAGTTAGCAGTGTTGCAGAATCGTACTAGGCGTCTTATTTCTTGAATTCAGCCGGGTTGATGGCATAGGACCGCATTTTTCTCCACAGCTTGCTGCGGCTGATTTGCAGCAGGCGCGCCGCCTCGTGCTTGCTGCCATAGACCCGCTCCAGGGCCTTGATAATGGTTTCCCGCTCCAGGGCCTGTAAGGGGCTGCGGGAACTATCCAGATCTTCCAGTTCCCGGCCGGCCCAGGCTGACTCCATGCGAGGCAGGTGCCGCTCGGTAATGAAGGGACCCTTGGCAAAGACGAAGCAGTATTCCAGGACATGCTGCATTTCCCGCACATTGCCGGGCCAGGGGTGGCGGCAGAAAAGTTTCATCACCTTGGGGTCCACCCCCCTGATTCTCTTGTTAAATTTCCGGTTGAGCTGTTCCAGGAAGTACTTGACCAGGATGGGGATATCTTCCCGCTTTTCCCGCAGGGGCGGCAGGTGGATGGGCACGGTGAAGAGCCGGTAGTACAGGTCGTCCCGGAATTTCCCCTGGCGCATGGCTTCCTGCAGGTCCACGTTGGTGGCCGCCACGATCCTGGCCTCCAGGGGGATTTTACGGTTGCCGCCCACCCGCTCGAAGCCTCTCCCCTCCAACACCCGGAGCAGTTTTACCTGGAGGTCCGGCCGCAGGTCGCCGATCTCATCCAGAAAGAGCGTGCCGCCCTTGGCCAACTCGAACTTCCCCGCCTTGCTGCTCACCGCCCCGGTAAAAGCCCCCCGCTCGTAGCCGAAAAGCTCGGACTCCAGTAAAGTCTCCGGGATCGCCGAACAATTGACCGCCTGAAAGGGCCCTTTACGCCTGGGGCTTAGCGTGTGCAGGGCCCGGGCGATGAGCTCTTTGCCGGTCCCCGACTCGCCCAGGATCAGCACATTGGATTCGGAGGCGGCAATGGTGGGAAGCTGGTGAATAATTTCCTGCATCTGGGGACTAACGCCGACGATGTCCGCAAAAGGCTGACTATCCTTACCTTCCGTGGGATGCTGGAGGCACTCCAGGTCTTGAAAGGTCTCCACCCCTCCCAGCACCCGGTTGCCCGGCTTTTTGATCTGCGCGGTGCTCACCAGGATCAATTTCTTCTGACCGGCCTTAGTGAGCATTTCCACCTCCTGGTCCAGCAAGGCTTGGCCGGTGCTCATGGTGATGCGCATGGGGCATTTTTTGTGGCACAGATCACTCCGGAAGATGTCCCAGCAGAACTTGCCCATGGCTTCGTCCCGGGAATACCCGGTGATTTCCTGGGCGGTGCGGTTAAAATAACTGACTTGCCACCGGGTGTTCACTAAAAACACCCCCTCCGGGAACTGGTCCATGATCTCCTCGTGGCTCAGTCCCAGGAACTTGAGGGCCTGGCCCAGGGCTTCGTCACCCCTTTTTTCCAAGGTAATGACCGTACCCGTGACCCGATTCTCTTCGTCGTAAAGGGGGATGCACCGGTAAAAAATACCGGTTCCCGTCAAGTCATCTACCTGCAACAGTCCGTGTTCCTCCTCCCCACAACCCAGCATTTCCCAGATGGGTTGGCCGTGCCGTGAGAAGGAATGGGCCAGCGGGCCGTTGGCCTTGATGAAACTACCGGAGGGCAGAGGGCGCACGAGAAAGGACTCCGCCAGGGGATTGGCGGCCAACAGCTTGCCGCGGCGGCTTACCACTAATACTCCGCAATCTCCATCCATGGCGAGTCCCCAAGGTTTCAGGAAGGGCCAGGTCGGCGTGGTGAGTCATTCTCTCATAAGCTTCAGATAGCGAAGAGATCCGACATAAACCTTCATTTAGTCTACTATAAATTCAAAGCAAATTCTGTGCCAAAATAATTTTAATCACGGTAAAAGTTCGGCAGGGCGGGCCTTCGGGCCAGACAAGCTGATCCTGTTCTTGGCAAGGCGCGTCTTTCGAGTCGGCGGCGCTACCGTCCGCATCCGAAAAATCAGCAGTAAGGGCGCCTCAGTTGGGCCCTATCCGAACTGGGACCAGTCCTGCCCCTTTTCGCCCCATCCGGGGTTCCGCCGCGCCCCTTTTTTTCCGGTGCGGTCAACTTATATTGGATAATCGGAAGTATTTCCCGGCGACCATCAAGGCGGCGCACCGGGAGTTAAACCCGCGGCCAGCCCCATTTCGCAGTTTTATTCTTGCTTCACGTGCTTGACTTATGGAATATTATCTTTTAGGATGTACTCGTGGGTAATTTCACAATATCTGCACTAAACTTGGTATATAAACATTCTGAATAAACGGAAGGTACTTTTATGGCAGCCGAAACACGAGGGAAAGTAGGTCAAGTTATGGTTATAGGCGCCGGGATCGCCGGGGTGCAGGCGGCCCTGGACCTGGCTAACTCTGGTTTCTATGTCCATTTAGTGGAAAAGAAGTCGGCCATCGGCGGGGTCATGGCCCAGTTGGACAAGACCTTCCCCACCAATGACTGCGCCATGTGCATCATCTCCCCCAAATTGGTGGAATGCGGCCGGCACCTGAACATCGAGATTCACACCCTGTCCGAAGTAAAGGCCATGAGTGGGGCGCCGGGGAATTTTACGGTCAGCGTGGAGAAGGAACCCCGTTACATCGACCCGAGCAAATGCACCGGCTGCGGTAGCTGCGCCGAGGTCTGCCCGGTGCGGGTGCCCGATGAGTTCAACCTGGGGCTGGCGGAACGCAAAGCGATTTACCGGCTCTATCCCCAGGCCATTCCCGCCACTTTCGCCATCAAGAAGGCGGACCGGGCCCCGTGCGCCAGGGCCTGCCCCGCCAATCTCAGCGCCCAGGGTTACGTGCAGCTCATCAAGGAGCACAAGTATCCCGAGGCCCTGGCCCTGATCATGGATCGGCTGCCCCTGCCGGGGACCATCGGCCGCATCTGTCCCCACCCCTGTGAGACCGACTGCCGCCGCCAGGAAGTGGATGAGCCCATCGCCATCTGCAACCTGAAACGCTTTGTGGCGGACCGCGTGGACTGGAGCGCCCTGCCGGCGCCCGAGGTCCCCAAGAAAAGCCAGTCCGTGGCCATCATCGGCGCCGGTCCCTCGGGCTTAAGCTGCGCCTACCATCTGGCCCTCCAGGGCTATAAGGCGGTGATCTTTGAGGCCGCTCCGGAGGCCGGCGGCTGGCTGCGCTACGGTATCCCGGAATACCGGCTGCCCCGGGAAGTCTTAAAGCGGGAAGTGGATTACATCAAGCGCTGCGGGGTGGAGATCCACTGCAACTCCCCCATCGGCGGCGACCGCACCATCAACGGCCTCCTGACCCGGGACGGTTTCAGCGCC
>Ga0066636_10000644_pt1 | contig 20026 bp, 14 predicted proteins | sample CryGeyCG2014_080_2_FD_62736 | JGI IMG/M metagenome (GOLD analysis project Ga0066636, IMG submission 62736) | Groundwater microbial communities from aquifer - Crystal Geyser CG07_land_8/20/14_0.80 | ecosystem: Environmental > Aquatic > Deep subsurface > Groundwater | place: USA: Utah: Grand...
CTTGCCGCTTAAACGCTGCTTCTCCACGCCCTTGGCCCCACCCATCCCCTTGATCCGCCCCTCCTTCTCCTTCAACTCCCGGATCTTCTCGGCCACGGTCTTCATAAGGCAGTCCCTCTTCAACCAAAAGTATGCGGCGGGTTTTCTGTGCCGGGGCGGACCGGTGCGTCCGCCCAGGGCGCACACCGGGGTGCGCCCCTAAATAAGACGAGCCCTATCTGTTTGAATGCAATTCGGCAAAGACTACAGGGATAAATAATAGATAATTATACCGGGAAGCGGCAAGAATGGAAATCGGGCAATCCATGATTTTTTTGTCAGAAATTTTCTTACAGGGAGGTCGGCGGCCGGGCCTCAGAGATCCACGAGCCGGTTCTGGAGGGCAAACCGCGACAGCTCGGTATTGTTCCGCAGGTTGAGTTTTTTCAGCAGGCGGGCGCGGTAGGTGTCCACCGTCTTGGTGCTCAGGTGGTAGGCCTCGGCAATCTCCCGGACCGTCTTACCCAGGGCCAGGTGCCGGAGAACCTGGATTTCTCTGGTGGACAGGGAATCCAGGGGGAGGCAGCCATGGGCGCCCCTGGCCAGGCGCAGCGCCAGGGCCTCGGCGGCGGCATCGGTGAGGAAGCGCCCGCCGGCATGCACCTTGCGGATGGCTTTCACCAGCAGCTCCGGGGCCGACCGTTTGGTGATGTAACCCATGGCGCCGGCCTCAATGGCCCGGACCACATATTGCTCCTCCTCGTGCATAGTGAGGATGAGGATGGGGAGTTTCGGGTGGGAGAGGCGCAGCCGGCTGACGACTTCCAGGCCGTCCAGGCCGGGCATGGAAATATCGATGACCGCCACCTCCGGCGAGGTCTCCTGAACCCGGCGGATGGCCTCCTGGCCGTCGGCGGCTTCGGCCACCACCTCCATGTCGCCGCAGTCTTCCACCAGGCGGCGCAGGCCGGCCCGCACAATGTCGTGGTCGTCGGCGAGGAGGACCCGGATCATCTTAAGCGCTCCTGTTGCCATCGGCGGGTAATCTGAAACACACCTTCGTCCCCTTCCCGGGCCGGGACCGGATCTCCAGGCTGCCACCCAAGAGGCCGGCGCGCTCCCGCATGCCGGCCAGCCCCAGGCACTCGGACGCGGCGATCTCCTGAAGATCGAAGCCTCGCCCATTGTCCGCCACGGCCAGGGTAACCATGCCCTGCTTCGGTTCGAGGCTCACCTTCACCTGGGTGGCGGCGGCGTGCCGGGTCACGTTGGTTAAAGCCTCCTGGACAATGCGATAGGCGGCGGTGGCCCCGAGGCCGTCGATGTTGGGCGCCTGGCGGTGCTTGAAGGTGCAGGCAATCCCGGTGCGTTTTTCAAAATCGGCGATGTACCACTCCAGGGCGTCGATGAGGCCCAGATCGTCCAGCACCCCGGGGCGCAGGCGGGTGGCCAGGCCCCTGACCTCATCAATGGTGTGGTCGATGAGCCCGCACATGGCCACGGCCCGGTCGCCGGCCTTCGGGTCTGGCGCCTGCAGGCGTTCGCTGAGCCACACCGCATCCATGCGAAGGGCGGTGAGCACCTGTCCCAGTTCATCGTGCAGTTCCCGGGCGATGGCCGTGCGCTCCTTCTCCTGGTTGGCCATGATGCTCCCGGAGAGACGCCGCAGCTGATCCTGGGCCTGCTTGAGTTCGGTGATGTCCGTGGCAATGCCGCACAGGCCGGTGGGGGCTCCCTGCTCGTTATACAGGGGAAATTTCACCGACAGATAGGTGCGCCGGCCATCGGGCGGGGGCATGGCCTCCTCGGCCTGGTAGGGCTGCCGGCGGGCGAGCACCCGCAGATCGGAGGCGCGGATTTGGTCGGCCAGGGCCCGGGGGAATATATCATGGTCGCATTTCCCGCAGATTTGCTCCTGGCTTATGGCAAACAACTCCTCATAGCGGGAATTGACCAGGGTGTAGCGGCCCTCGCGGTCCTTGATATACACCACGGCCGGCGTATACCGGAGAATGCTGTTGATTTCCCTGGTCCTCTCCCGCACCTGGCGTTCGAGATCCCTGGAGTAGCGCCTCAGTTCCGCCTGGGCATGCTTGAGCGCCGCCTCCGACTTTTTCCGTTCCGAGAGATCCCGGGCCAGGCAGACGCTGCCGATGGTGCGGGCCTGGTCATCCTTGAGCAAACTGATGGAGATATCCATGGGGACGATGGCGCCGTCCTTTTTCTTCATAAGGATCTCAAATTCTCGCACCACGCCGTCGCGGCGCAGTCTCCCGAGCATGCGGTCCAGTTCATCGGGGTCGGCGTAAAGCTCAAAGGCCGTCTTGTCGGCTAATTCTTCCAGATGGTAGCCGTAGATTTCCGCCGCCCGCCGGTTCCACAGGATAAACCTGCCCTCCCGGTCAACGATGCCGATGGCATCCACCGAGTTAGCGATGACGTTTTCCAGGTATTCCTTGGTCTGCTCGAGTTCGGCCTCAGTCCGCTTGCGTTCCTCGATTTCCTGTTTCAGCTGCTGATTGGCTTGCACCAGTTCCGCGGTGCGCTCGGCGATGCGGTGTTCCAATTCGTCGTAGGCCCGGCGCCGCGCCTCTTCGGCCAGCTTCCGGTAATCTTTAAATATCTGCAATTCGGCGAGGCGCCGGCGCAAAGTTGCCAGCTCTTCAATCAGCTGCGCCCTGGTTTTGTCTGAGTCACGCATGTCAAATTACTTCTGCTGAATTACTGATGATACCGAGTCGCAATCAATAAATGCAGAATTGTAGGGGCGCACCCGCGTGTGCGCCCTCAATTCAGGGCGGACACATGGGTCCGCCCCTACAAGAAAATTGTCGTTTGATTGTAAATTTGTATAAGTGATCAACCTACTAAAATAATCACTTTATCTTTAATTTCTTCACCAGAGCATACCTCATTTCCCCTCCGGCCGAAAGACCGTATCCCAGTCAGCCGGTGGCGGGGCCTCCTGGAATCGCCGGCAGCGGTCCCGGTAGGTCCGGGCGGGGCCGTCTTCGAGGGCCGCGGCGCTGATGGCCTCGAACCCGGCCTGGGCTTCAGGGAACCGGCGTTGGCGATAGAGCTCCAACGCCTGGGCGAAGTCCTGACGCCGCCTGATGAGCTCCGGTTCCAGCTCCCCCGTGAGGCCCAGGACCTCAAAGACCCGGACCGCCTGTTCTTTACCTTTGACCGCCACCAGGTCCAGCTCCCGAAACTCCACCGTCCCGGTGCACTCCGCCACGGTGGCCTCGCTGGCCATGATGTGGGAGCCGTAAAACTTGTTGACTCCCTCCAGGCGGGAAGCCAGGTTGACGGTGTCGCCGATGACGGTGTAGTCGAAGCGCTTGGCCGAACCCAGGTTGCCCACGATGGCGTCGCCGGTGTGCAGGCCGATGCGCATGGACAGGGGCGGCAGGTTAAGCCCGGCAAACCCACGGTTCAACTCCCTAAGGGCCGCCTGCTGCCTCAGGGCGGCGCGGCAGGCCCGGGGGGCCTGGTCCGGCTGGTCCAGGGGGGCGCCCCAGAAGGCCATGATGGCGTCCCCTTCGAATTTGTCCACCGTGCCCGCCTCATTAAGGATGATCTCGGTCATGCGGGACAGATAGTCGTTGAGCAGGGCCACCACGGTCTCGGGGCTGAGGCGCTCCGAGATGGTGGTGAACCCGGCCAGATCCGAGAAAAACAGGGTGACCCGGCGGCGTTCGCCCCCTAATTGCAGTTTTTCCGGGTGTTCCAGCAAATGGTTGATGACGGTCTCGGACATGTACTGGCCGAACATGCGCCGGATGTAAAGCTTCTGGCGGCCTTCGGTGGCGTAGCTGAACGCCGCGGCCAGGGTGAAGCTCAGGCCCAGGGCGACCCCGGGCAGCACCGGGTCGGCCCACCAGCCGAAATGGAAGGCCCCGATGACCAGCCCCAGGTAAGCCAGGGCCAAGGCCGCGAACCCGGTCAGGGTGGCCAGAAGCCCCGAAAAAAAGAGGACTACCAAAACCATGGCGGCGGAAAGGACCAGAATCCCGGCCCACAGGCCCCAGAGGGGCGCCGGCCGGAGAAAGTCGCCCCGCAGCAGGTTATCCAGCAGGGTGGCGTGGATCTCCACCCCGGGATAAATGGCGGACACCGGGGAGGCCTTCAGGTCCAGGAGGCCCGGGGCGGTGAGTCCCACCAGAACCCACTTGCCGGCGAAATCCGCCGGCGGGTAAATGGGGGGGAGGCCGTGTTGGCGGCGGGACTCCGAGGCGATGACGTTGGCCGCGGAAAACCGCTTATGGCTGCGGCTGGGGCCGCGAAACCTGAGGAGGAACCGCCCCTGGCCGTCCAGGGGAATGGCGAGGTCCCCCGCCTTCAGGGCGCCGGGAGTGAACCGCAGGGGGCCGGGGGCCCCGAAGCGGTGAAACGCCGCAAATCCCAGAGTGGGGAGCCACTTATCCTTAAAAGGCAGCACCAGGGGCACCCGGCGGTAGATGCCGTCCGCGTCCGGGCGGGACTCCACGTTTCCCAGGGCGCCGGCCGCGGCCAACAGCGGCGGGATGGGAGTGACCACGGCCTGATAGGCAGGCTGATCCCGGGGCGCCGGACCGGGGATGGTGATGCCGGCCTGCTTGAGCAGGTCCGCTGCCGACGGGTTGGGTGGCTTGGCCTCCCGGGACAGGAAGAACGGCACCGCCACGTTGCCGGCCGCGGCCGCGGCCTGGGCGAACCTCTGGTCGTCTTCAGGGCCGTAGGACGAGGCCTCGGTGAACAGGATGTCGAAAATCACCGCCTTGGCGCCGGCCCACCGGCAATAGTCGATCAGGGGGGCGTAGACCTCCCGGGGCCAGGGCCAGGTAACCCCCTGATTTTTGAAAAAATCCAGGTCGGGCTGATCCACCGTCACCACCACCACCTGGGGCGAGGCGGCCGGCAGCGGCACCCGGCGGAAGAGCGCATCCAGGGTCTTGAGACGGTAGGGCTGGATGGCCCCGGAGAGATCCAGGACCAGGGACAACGTCAGGGCAGCCAGGGTAAGCCCCAGGGCAGCCAGCCATTTAGCGTGCCGGAAAGCAGCGGTAAGACCGAGGTTACGTTTCATAGCCCCTTGGGAAAAAGGTGATTTTGTTTAAGGGGAAAGCCGGGCTGTTGCATATTTTTCATAAAAGAGATTGGTGAAGCTCAGCTCCGAGGTTTCGGCTTGATAGTCCCAGAGAATTTTCCGAAATATTTCCCGGTCGGCCAGCGTCAGGGGCTTGAACCGGGGGAAAACCGGCCCCAGAGCGCCAGAGTTGCTATAGTTGATAGAGGGGAGCGATTCGGCCATGATCCATAACCCGAGGGTGATCGGATAACCGGCGGGCCTGGGCCGGATCGTGCGTCACTACTATTATGGTCGATTTTCCCGCAGTTTTCATGCTAAAGATGATTTATTCAATAATTTCAGCATTCTTAGGGTCGAGGTTGGCGGTGGGTTCATCGAGGCGGAAGACCTCGGGCTCGATGATCAGGGCCCGGGCGATCCCTAAGCGCTTGGTCTCGCCGTCCTTTTCCAGCCCGAGGCGCCCTTCGATCTCCCGCTCTCGCGCTCCCGCCGGCGCCTTCCCGTTAACACCTCAAGGTCAACAGAACTCTTACCTAACATGCGACCGGGTCATGGGGCCGCCAGTGCGGGGAAAGGGGAAAGGGTAAGATTTTGCTTGACTTTGTTTGGTTTATCAGCAGATTATATTAAAATTTCATGAGATTTGGGGGGGAGTCCCGGTTCGGCCAGCACCCTTGGGGGAGGGCAGGCCTTCCCGGCCTGGGACGAATGAACTCGCCGCCACAACCTTTGCTTCAGATTCAACCTTTCCCCTGAACAACCGATCTAACTGGTAGAGGAAGATTTTGCCTCATCGCCAAAACCTGAAATCAACCTGCGCGTCATTAATGCGCGGCTATCGACGGTGCGCCTGGCCCCTTTTGGCAGTAGCCGTGGTCCTGGCCGTGGCGTCGGTTTATTATACCGTGACGAACCTGGCCATTCGCACCAGCCGCAACGACCTGGTCGCCAGTAACCAACGCCTTATCCAGCAGAGCGAAAAGATGGACCGGGCCTTTGGGGGCCGGGACGGCATGGTGGTGGTGGTGGAGAATGGGCATCCCCAGCGGGCCATCAAGTTCGCCAATGACCTGGCCGCCGAGTTGCGGCGCCATCCGGACGAATTTCCCGAACTCTTCTATCACGTCGACCCGGAGAGTTTCAAACGCTCGGCCCTGCTCTACCTGGAACCCCAGGATCTCGACAAAATCAAAAACAGTCTCCTGGAACAGCAAGACCTGTTGTCGGGCCTGGCCGCCGACCCGCGCCTGACCACCTTTTACCGGCTGGTGAATGACCGGATCGCCCGGGCCATGATCGGCGAGCTCTTCACCGGGTTCCTGGCGGATAAGGAAAAGCCGGAACTGCCGGACCTGTCCCTGCTGAACGCTTCCCTCCGGGGGCTCTCGGCCAGCCTGGAAGGCCGCCAGCCCCAGAACCCCCTGTTTACCAGCTTTTTCCCCAAGGAATTGAGTGATCTTGAGGGATCAGGCTACTTTTTTACCGAAAATGACAAATTCCTCTTGTTTCTGGTGACCCCGAAAGGCGACGGGTACGCCTCTCGCAGCCAAGACCTGGCTCTCCTGAGGAAGGTGGTGGATCAGGTCAAAGCCCGGTACCCCGGCCTGGAGGCGGGGGTGACCGGCCCCGACGCTTTGGAAGCCGACGAAATGAGCAGTTCCATGCAAGACGTCACCCTGGCCACCTGGCTATCCCTGGCTGGCCAGTTGGGACTGCTGATCCTGTTTTTCCGGAGTCTGAGGCGCACCCTGGTGGAGGGGTTGGTCCTGGTTCTGGGTCTGTGCTGGACGTTTGGGCTGGTCACCCTGGTAGTGGGCCACCTCAACCTCCTCTCCCTGATTTTCGCGCCCCTCATGCTGGGCCTCACCGTCGACTACGGCATCCACTGGTTTTGCCGCCTGGAAGAAGAGGCAGGCTCGTCGGGCCACTGTAGCGCCGAGGTGTTAACCTGTACGTTGCGCCGCGCCGCGCCGGGGATTGTGTATGCCGGCGTGGCCGCCATAGTTTCCTTTGTGCCCCTGGCGTTCGTGGGCTTCAAAGGCCTGGCGGAGTTGGGGCTGATCCTGGCCATGGGGATCCTGGTGATGCTGGTGGCCACCCTGCTCCTGGTGCCGGCCCTGGTGACCATTACGGAAAAATGTTCGCCGTCCGCGTTGCCCGAGGATTGTCCGCCCCACCCCACCCCGTTTTTGCACCTGCATTGGCGCCGGCCCGGCCTGTTGGTCGGCCTGGGGGTGGTGATCACCGCCCTGGGCGGCCTCAGCCTGCACTACGTGCCGTTCGATTTGAATCCCCTGCATCTGCAGAATCCCACTGCCGAATCGGTGGTATGGGAATACAAGCTGATCCAGGATTCCAAATATTCCACCTCCTATGGCGCCCTGGCCACCGCCTCCCTTGAGGAGTTGATAGCCCGGTCCGAGGCCCTGAAACGCCTACCCACGGTCTCTCACGTGGAATCGGTCCTCTCCTTTCTGCCGCAGCAGGTGGCGGCCAAGCGTCCGATCCTCAGACAGATGCTGCCGGTCCTCAACGCCATCAACTTCCCCCAGGCCCCGGCGGGACCGCCAGAGCCCCAGGAACTAGCTGCGATCTTGAGCCGGATCAATTTCAAAATGGCGGAAGCCGCCAAAAATCTCGGAAAAGATCAGGCTGCCACCCAGGAGCGGGTTGAGGAGACCCACCGGCTCATTAATCAGATTATCCCTCTGCTTAAGACCGGCGACCCGGACGCGGCCAGGCGTTTGGATGAGTATAGCCGGTATTTTTTCTCGGATTTGCGAGACACCTGGGACCTGTTCCGGGGCTATGTGGACTCGGGGTTGACGGCATCGCCCCCCACCCTGGCGGACTTGCCCGCCTCGGTGCGGCAGCGCTTCATCAGCCCCGAGGGCAGCTACCTCATCCGGGTCTTTCCTTCTGAGGATACCTGGAATTTCGGGCCTCTGAAACAATTTGTCAAAAGCCTCTGGAGTATCGACCCCAATGCCGTGGGCGACCCGGTCCTCCTGTATAGCTTTACCCTGGGGTTCCGCAATTCCATTATCTGGGCGGCCAGCATGGCCCTATTGGCCATTATTGTCATGCTGGTGCTCTTATTCCGCAGCCTGCAAATGGCCATGCTGGCCCTGATCCCCCTGGTGGTAGGCACCGGCCTGACGGTCAACTTGATGTGGCTGCTGAACCTCCCCTTCAACCAGGCCAACGTCCTCTTCGTGCCGTTGATCTTGGGGGAGGGGATCGAATTCGGGATCATCATTCTGGCCCGGTGGCGCCTGGAGGAATCGGCCCGGGCCATTACCCTGCCCGCCAGCACCGCCAAAGGCGTAGCCCTGGCGGCCCTGACCACCACCTTGGGGTTCGGCAGTTTGATGGTGTCGGGGCATCAGGGTACCTTCAGCCTGGGGCTCCTGGCCACGGTAGGCAGCCTCAGTGTGCTCCTGGCCTCGTTGAGCATCCTGCCGGCCTTCCTCCGGTTGGTGGAAAGGACTTACCGCCGTCAACCCGCGTTCCGGCCTTACCTCAGCCTGGGGCAGTGGTTACATCGCGTGACCAGGAAGAAAGACCATGAAAAAGCCGCTCTGGATCGGGATAATTAGCCTGGCCCTGGCCGCCTTCTGGGGCCCCCCCCGGCCGGCGCTGGCGGGAACCCCCACCGTTTACGTGCGGGGTATCTTGGACCAGGTGATGGGCCTCCAAAATGACCCGGCCCTGTCCACCCAGGCCCGGTCCCAGGCCATCCACCAGATAATTGAGCGCAACTTCGATTTTGCGATGATGGCCAAAGAATCCCTGGGGCCGACCTATGAGCGCCTCAGTGGCGGCCAGCGGCAGGAATTCACCCGAACCTTCAGCTACCTGTTCCAGGACTCTTACGCCCGCCTGGTCCTCAACTTTTTGAAAAAGGAAAACATCCAATACGGCCGGGAACTCCCGGAAGGCGAGAAAGCCCGGGTGGACACCGCCATCGTCCGCACCAATGAGAACATCCCGGTAACTTACCTGATACACGCGGCTCCCCAGGGATGGATTCTCTACGACGTTATGGTGGACGGGGTCAGCATCCTGCATAACTACAAGACCCAGTTCGCCCAGGTTATCCGCACCAAGTCTTTCGAGTTTCTCCTGAATAAAATGCAAGAACAGCGCCGGGCTATTCAATAGCTTGCCGGGGGCCGGCCTCCGGGCTCCGTGCTCCTCTTTCTGCCCAGGGAGAAGGCGCCCCAGGCTATTTCTCCCAGGGCCACGCTCCTCTTTAAACTCCTTTATGGCATAATTTTGCAGAAAAACATTGAGAGTTTTTCATATACAATTATAATAGGTTAGATGTTTGGAAAAATTAGAGGCTCCGAGTGACTCCAGGGCGGGAGGGTGCGAGTTTGAATAAATTGCCTTCGCAAATAGTCTGGCGATGGACGATTGGTAGCCTGGGCGTGGTGTTCAGCCTAATGGTGATGTTTGGCTGTACCCCGCCGGTAAGCCATCTTACCGAGGCTCAGGCCGCGGCCGCGGCGGTTGCCACTCCTGATCAGGACAAGTATCTTTTGGGCCCGGAAGATGCCATTGAAATTTCCGTCTGGAAAGAACCTGACCTGACCAAGCAACTGGTCGTGCGGCCGGACGGTAAGATCACCTACCCCTTAATCGGGGAGGTGCAGGCCGCCGGTAAGACCGTCAAGCAACTCCAGGAAGAAATCTTAAAACGCCTGGAAAAGTTTGTGACGGACGCGCATGTGACCGTCATCCTGCTCAAGGCCCAGAATTACAAGATCTATGTCACCGGTAAGGTCAACAAGCCGGGAGATTTCTTGACCGGCAAGCCCGTCAATGTGATGCAGGCCATCTCCATGGCGGGCGGCCTGACGCCCTTCGCCTCGCCCGGATCGATCATGGTCCTCCGGAACGTGGGGGGCAAAGAAGAGGTCTTCCCCTTCAATTATAAAGAGGTGGCTAAGGGCCAATTTCTGGAGCAGAATCGCATGCTGTTGCCGGGAGATGTGGTGGTAGTGCCCTAACTGAGAGGGAAAACAGGGAATTTATGGGCACTAGAACCTGGCTGGGACTGGCAATAATTATGAGCCTGTGGGCCGCTAACCTCGCAGTGGCGGCTGACTGGTCCCTGGTGCCTTCGGTGACTCAGAAATCCGAGTTTAACAGCAATATAAATTTGACTTATAACAGCCCGCTCAGCGACTATATTTTTACCCTGACGCCGGCTGCGGACTTCAACTACACCACGGAAATCACCCAGTTACAGGGTCATTTGGGATTAAGCGGCCAGCATTTCATAACTAATAGTAATCTTGACCATGTCGACCAGAATTACCAGATCAACGGGAAATATCAGGCAACTCCTAAAGTCAATCTGTCGTTGAACACCTCTTATATTGTTGATAGCACCCTCTTGCAGGAATTAATGGCTTCCGGATTGGTTATAGGCCGCTCCCCGCGCACTTCTTTCTTGGCAAACCCGGGAATGACCTACAATATTACCGAACGTCTGTCGAGCACGATAAACTATAATTTTACTAGAGTCCTCTACCAGCTTCCCCAGTACACTGATTATACCACCCATCAAATAGGATTTATCTTCAATTACCTATTAAGAAATGAAAGGACCACCCTCACCAACAGCAATATTGTCCGGGAAACACTCTATCCAGGAGGTAACAGCTACAAAACCTTGGGGGTTTATCTGGGAGCCAACCATAAATTCAGGGAAAACTGGGAGTTCAATCTTCTGGGTGGCATGAACATCAATAAGTCTGACTTTGCCACCCAAGTGCAGGATTTTTCCCAGTTTCCCTTCTTTATCTCGGTACAGCAAAAGAGAGTCACCCACACCAAGGGTACTCCATACTTTAATGTGTCCACCACGCGCCGCTGGACCAATTTGAGTTTAACGGCCGGATTTTCCCGGGATCAATCCCCCTCGGCTTATGGGTATGTCACAAACTTCACTCGCATTTACGCTTCTTTGGGATACAATTTTACAGAGCGCCTGACCGGGACCTTGGGGGGCGATTATTCTTTAAGTACGCAGGCTTCTCAGGCGAATAATTTGGATTATCACTACTATCATGGCACCGCGCAGTTGGCTTATAAAATTACCGAAAAATTCTCAGTAACGCCCGGTTACAGATTTAGCCAATATGATAATGCAACTGCTGGGCAGTCTGCTCATGCGCATTCCGCCTATGTGATGTTAAATTATGCCTATCCGATCCATTATCAGAAATAAAGCTGTCTTTTTATGCAACTGCGCGCTTCTATCCCATTTTAACGGGTTTGTATAATTAATTGAAATCGGTTACCTTAAATTTGCCCCCGGCCAATCTTACCAAGGATTGGCGGGAAATTGCCCAGGCGGTGCTGCAAGTCGAGGCTCAAGCCCTAACGGCGGCGGCGGATCGTCTGGATCACAACTTGACCAAAGCCGTGGAACTGCTGCTGAGACATGAAGGTAAGGTCGTAGTCAGCGGCATCGGCAAATCCGGCCACATCGGCCAGAAAATCGCCGCCACGCTGGCCAGCACGGGAACCCCGGCGGTGTTTCTCCATGCCGCCGAGGCCGTGCATGGCGATTTGGGGATCTATACCCCGGGCGACCCCAGTATCCTGATCTCCAAAAGCGGCAGCACCGCGGAATTGCTGCGGCTCATCCCCGTCTTACGGCAATTCCGGTCGCCGTTGATTGCCATTGTGGGGAACCTGAAATCCCCCATGGGCAAACAGGCCGATGTGGTTCTGGATGCCCGGGTGGATCGGGAGGCTGATCCCCTGAATCTGGCGCCCACTTGCAGCACCACCGTCGCCTTGGCCTTGGGAGATGCCTTGGCGGTAGCCTTGATGATGGCCCGGCGCTTTACCGACCAAGATTTCGCCCGTTACCACCCCGCCGGCCAGTTGGGACGGAATTTATGGTTGAAGGTGGCGGATGTCATGCACGAAAATGATGCCGTGGCCTGGGTTAAACCGGAAACCCCTTTGCGCCAGGTGATCATTGCCATGTCGGAGCGGCCATTGGGAGCGGCTTGCGTCGTAGATGAAGATTTTCTCCTGTTGGGGATCATCACCGACGGTGACTTGCGGCGGGCCCTCCTGACCCATGATGATATCCGTCTGCTCCACGCCGCCGGCTGCATGATGCGGCAACCCATTACCATAACCCCAGAGGCCAGCCTCAGGGACGCCACCCGGCTGATGGAAGATCGCCCCTCGCAGATCTCCGTCCTCCCGGTAGTGGACTCGGGCAGCCAACGTTGCCTGGGCTTAATCCGGATCCATGACATTTATCAACCGGAATTAACTTAAGGACTGGGGAGTGCTCCACCAACGATAGTGGATGAACCAAGGACCTCGGCGCCTGAGAGGGTAAAAATATGCTGCCCAATGAAACCGCAGATATCGGTCAATATATCGGTATTCTGAAAAATAGAAAAAAATGCTTGGTTATTCCGGCCTTAGTGGTGTTGGTGATCGCTGTCCTGGTAGCTTGGCTGTTGCCTTCCATCTACCAATCGAGTTCGACCATCTTGATAGAGGAACAGCAGATTCCCCAGGAGTTTGTCAGATCCACGGTAACCGGCTTTGCCGATCAGCGGATCCAGAGCCTGACCCAGCAGATTCTCTCCCGCGTCAAGCTCTGGGAAATTATCCAGCAATTTAACCTCTACCCGGAACTGCGGGAAAAACTCACCCGGGAAGAGATTATCGAGAAGATGCGCGATAATATTAAGTTGGATACGATCAGCGCCGAGGTGGCTACGGATAAACGCAAAAAAACCCGTGCCAGCAATCAGCCAGAGGTGACCATTGCCTTCTCCATCGCCTATCGCGGCAAGGACCCGGGTACGGTGCAAAAAGTTTCGGGAATGTTGGCCTCCCTTTATTTGGAACAAAATCTCAAGACCCGGGAGGCCCAGGCCCAATCCACCACCCAATTTTTAGAGACGGAACTGAAACAATTGCAGGAGCGCATCGGAGGCCTGGGGGACAAGATCACCGCCTTCAAAGGGCAGCATGAGGGTTTGCTCCCGGAACAGCAGGAGTTTAACCGGCAACAAGCAGCCCGTTTGGAGATGGACATTAAACAGCTGGATGCTACCATGCGGAGCGCCGAGGATCGCAAGATATATATCGAGGGTCAATTAGCCACGGTGAAGCCGGACACACCCCTCATCGGCGCCACCGGGGAGCGGGTTATGGCCCCGGCCGACCGCCTCAAGGCCCTGGAGGTGGCCATGGCCGACCTCCAGTCAAAGTTTTCGGATGATCACCCTGACGTCCGCAAAGTGCGCCGGGAAATCGCCGAACTTAAGAAAATGGTGGGGCAAACCGGCGGCAGCGCCGCTATCCGCCGCCAAAAGCTCACCCAATTAAAGGCGGAATTAGCCGAGAAACAAGGGAAATATTCCGACCAGCACCCGGAAGTGAAGAAGCTGAAAAATGAGATTGCGCGCCTGGAACAAGCCCCGGAAACGGTTACTCCCTCCAAGCCGGTGAGTGAACCGGAAAATCCGGCTTACATCAGCCTTACCACCCAGATCAAGGCCGCCGAGAATGAAACTGCCTCCCTGCGCAGTCAGCAAGCCGGTTTGAAAGATAAACTGCAGATGTATCGGGGGCGTCTCGAAGACGCGCCGAAGGTGGAGCAGGAATATATGGCGCTGACGCGGGATTATCAAAACGCCTCTTCCAAGCACCAGGAGGTCATGAACAAAATCCTGGAGGCCCGCATTTCCGAAGGCATGGAAGAGGGTCAGAAAGGGGAGAAATTCACTCTCATTGACCCGGCGAGTTTCCCGGAGAAACCGGTGTCGCCTAAAAGATGGCTAATCTTCTTCGCCGGGGTCATCATGAGCTTGGGGGCAGGGTTTGGCGCCGTGGCTTTAGCTGAGGCCCTGGACCATTCGGTGCAAAACAGTGACGACCTGGCCCGGCTCACCGGCCTGCCCGTCCTGGGATCGATCATCCTCATTCAGACCAGCGAAGATGTCAGCCGGGCCCGCCGGAAACGGCGATTGATCTGGGCGGTCACCGGTTTTTCCCTAATTATGGGACTGGCCCTCTTCCACTTTTTTTATATGGACCTCTGGGTGCTCACTGCCAGGCTGTTGCGCCTGGTAAATAAATACACCTGATCCGAGAGATTTTGGCATGAGCCCTGCATGGATTTCACTTATTAATCCGAGCCTTAAAGAGGTTTCCGTCTTTTTCCCTCTCCCCCAAAGGGGGGGGAGGGGGAAGGAATCTCTTCTCCGCTCCGAGTAATAACCAAGTTAAACCTGGGGAGTTAAGACATTGAGTTTTATCAATAAAGCTTTAGAAAAAGCCAAATCTTTGCATCACCAGAAGGTGAAGCCCGGTCCTGCCCCCAGCCAGGCGCCACCGCAGGCGCCTTTGCCTGACTTGGATGAGATCACTGGTTTTGCCGAGACCTTAGGGGAGATTCACTACACCTACACGCGCAAGGTGGCGGTGAATATGGACAGTCTGCGCCGGAATCGCTTGATCGTGGCTGGCAGTGACGAGACCCTGGGCGAAGCCTATAAATTGTTGCGGACCCACATTTTGCATGGCACCAAGCGAGAAGGCCGGAATACTTTGATGTTTACCGGCCCCCTGCCCAACGAAGGCAAAACCCTGACGACCATCAATTTAGCCATCGCGATTTCCCAGAAAGTCGGCCAGACGGTGCTGCTGGTGGATGGCGATCTGCGCAATCCGTCAATGCACCGCTACCTTGACCTGCCCTCAGGACCGGGACTGGTCGATTATTTGACCTCAGGGTATCCCATTGCGGAATCCCTGGTCCACCCCGAGGGTTTGGCCAATCTGGTGGTGCTCCCCGCCGGGCAACCCACCACCCAATCCGGTGAACTCCTCAGTTCTCCCCTCATGGTGGATCTGGTCCGGGAATTGAAGCACTTTTATCCGGACCGATATGTGCTTTTTGATTTGCCCCCCTTGATTTATGCGGATCCTTTGGCCTTTGCCCCCCTGGTGGATGGCATTATTTTAGTAGTGGAGGCCGGCAGCACTCCCCGGGAAGAAATAACCCGCGCCCTGGCGATGCTCAAAGAATTTCCGGTTCTCGGGTGTGTGCTCAATAAGATAAACCCCATTAGAATTATCTTATGACCATTACTACAAATACTATCCGGATCGAGACTCCCAGAAAAAATTTAAACTGCCCTGGTTTAAATAACCTATGTACGAAGATTTTTACGGACTGAAAGAACGCCCCTTTACCCTGGTACCTGACCCGGATTATTTATTCCTGGGCTCCCAGCATAAGCTGGCCCGGGCTTATCTGGAATACGGCGTCAAAGAGCGGATGGGGTTTGTGGTGCTGACCGGAGAGGTCGGCACCGGCAAGACCACCTTAATAAAATCCTTGTTGCGGGAAAAAGAAGCCACCCAGCGTCTGGGCGTCCTTTATCAGACTTCCGTGGAGGCTGAAGATCTCCTGGATCTTCTCCTCAAGGAATTTCAAATTCGCGGGCATTTTGGCGGCAGCCGGGCAGCCCGTCTCGGGGCGTTTAATCAGTTCCTGCTGTCGTCGCATGCCCGGGGCGAACACGTCGTCCTGGTGGTGGATGAGGCCCAGAATTTGGGGCCCAAGGCCCTCGAGGAATTGCGGCTGTTATCCAACCTGCAAACCGATAAAGAACCTCTCTTGCAGGTAATCCTGGTGGGCCAACCGGGATTGCGGGATCGCCTGCGCCATCCCACCCTCCGGCAACTGGCCCAGCGGGTGGCCATCCACTACCATCTCACCCCCCTCGACCAGGATGAGACCAAGGACTATATCCGTTTCCGCCTGGCCCGGGCCGGCGGCAGCGGCATTTTTACTACCTCGGCATTAGATAAACTGTATGAATATACCCAAGGGGTGCCCCGCCGGATCAATGCCTGGTGTGATCTGGCCCTGGTGGCCGGCTTCGCCGAAGGCCGGCATGAGATCGATGGGGAGTTTATCGATTTGGTGATCACCGCCCAAGGGGGGAGTCTGGAAGGTGTCGGGGGAGAAGAGGCCTCAATTTCTGAGGACCTGGCTCCCTTGCCAGAGACCTCGGGTAGCCGACTTCAAGCCGCGGACAACGGGCTTTCGGCCGCATTGCAAGATTTGTCGGGGAGGTTGACCCGGTTGGAGGGTCTGGTCTTGGAAATGACCAGCCAACTCATGCCGTTTTTAATGCGCACCCTTTCACCGCATTCTCCCGCCGACGAACCAGGAGAGATAACCAAAATTGCCGAACTCGCAAGGCCTGATCTAACCCCCGAGAAATCACCCGATCAGGGCGGGTGGCGTCCTCGCTGGCGGCATTGGTGGGGGAAAATAAGAGAGGACTAGGACCTTGTGGGGGTTGGGCCCAAACTGGAAAACTGGTGGGTGCGGACAGAAAAGTGATTTTCCAGGCAATGAAAAAACTTCTACAAAACCCGGCCAGCTACCAAACCATGGCCCAGGAGCTCAACCCCTATAATGGCGGCCGGGCGGCCCGGCGGCTGGTGGAGATAATCGAGGCAGGTCTCAACTAACCGGTATTAAGCCGCGGTTAGCCTTTAGGCTTGATCCGGGTGCCAGTAGTCGTCCTCCAGGCGCTGGATATCGTCTTCTTCCAGGTAGGCCCCGGTCTGGACCTCGATGAGCTGGATGGGTTCCACCGTGGGGTTTTCCAGGCGGTGCGGGGTCTTTGGGGGGATATAGACGCTCTGGTTGCTCCCCACCAGCTTGATCTCCTGGCCGATGGTGACCCGGGCAGTGCCCGAGACCACCACCCAGTGTTCGGCCCGGTGCTGGTGCACCTGGAGACTGAGCTTTTGGCCCGGGTCCACCACGATCCGTTTGACCTTAAAACCCGGCCCCTCGTCCATGACCGTATACCGGCCCCAGGGACGCTCCACGGTGGTGTGCTGCACCGACTCCACCAGATGTTGCCGGTGCAACTCCGTCACCAGGTCTTTGACCTCCTGGGCCCGGTCCCGGTGGCAGACCAGGGTGGCATCCGGCGTATCCACCACGATGATCCGCTCTAAGCCGATGGTGGCCACCAGACGGTTTTGGGCAAACAAGATGCAACCCTGGCTGCCCTGGTCTTGCACCCGGCCCAGCACCACGTTTCCCTGTTCATCCCGGGGGAAGAGCTCGTGCAGGGCTTCCCAGGTCCCCACGTCGTTCCAGCCCATCGAAACCGGCGCCACCGCCACGTTCTCGGCCTTCTCCAGGATGCCGTGATCCAACGAGATGCTGGGGCAATGTTGATAGACTTCGACAAGGGGTGGCCGGTTCTCCTTGACCTGGAGCCGGGCCAGTTGCCGGTACAGGTCCGGCAGATAACGGGAAAAGGCGGTGAGCAAGACATCCCGGCGAAAGACAAAGATGCCGCTATTCCAGTAGTATCCCCCGGCGGCCATGAACTCCCGGGCCCGGTCCAGGGTGGGCTTCTCGATAAACCGGGCGGCCCGGTAAACCCTTCCCTGGTCATCCAGGGGAGCCCCCTGCTTGATGTAGCCATAGCCCGTCTCCGGTCGGGTGGGGGGAATGCCGAAGGTCACCAGATAGCCGGCCTGGGCCCAGACGGCGCCCAGGTCCAGGGCCTGGAGCAGGCTGGCCTGGTCCCGGATGAAATGATCGGCCGGGAACACCGCCATGATGCCCTCCTCGGCCTCCTCTCCCAGGTAAACCGCGGCCAGCCCCACCGCCGCGGCGGTATTCCGGCCCTCGGGTTCAATCCAGATGCGGACCTCATCCCAGCCCTGGCGGTGCAATTCCTGGTGAATAAGTTCGGCCTGGCCGGCGTTGGTCACCACCGCCAGGCGCTTGGCGGGAATCCGGGGGAGCAGGCGTTCGACCGTGGTTTGCAGCATGGATTCGGAGCCCAGCAGGCGCAGGACCTGCTTGGGGTACTGGGAGCGGCTCAGAGGCCAAAACCGGGTCCCCCATCCCCCGGCCAGAATTACGCCATAGAGAGGAATTTTTGCGGCATCAACCATGGTTGCTCGCTTCCCTGAAAAACGGATCTAGTTGTGATGACTCCTAAGTTGGCCTGGAGGAGTCTTGGGGTCCGGGGGGCTCACCGTGGAGGAAGATCGGCAAAAAATACCTCCATCCCCGGCCTCAGAGGCACTCGAATTCTCGCCGCGGTGGAACAGGTTTTCAACCTGTTTCGGTAGCTGACCGAGAGCTGACTATTTCCCTCCGGCGGGGAGACTGTCCAGCAGCTTTTGGGCCGCGTCCCGATCCGTAAACTTGGTCTTGCTGTCCAGAGCCTTTTGGAGAGTTGCCCGAGCCGCGGCCGTCTCTCCCAGTTTGGCTTCACACCACGCCAAATGGTACAGGATGGCCGGTTGATCGGGGGCGTGCTCCGACGCCTTTTCCAGGTAGGTCTTGGCCTGGGCGTATTTTTCCTGTTTGCCCAGGACCCATCCCATGGTGTCCAAAAAGCTGGCTTCTTCGGGGTTTTCCTCCAGGGTTTCAGCTGAGAGCTTCTGAGCCCGGGCGAGGTTTTCCGCCGTGGGCTGGTGTTCCGCCATCAGGTAGGCCAGATTGTTGCGAGCCAGGGAGGTAAAGAGATTTCGGGCCAGCAAGCTGTTATAGAGGTTGATCGCCTGGTCAAACTTTTGCTGCCGCTCATAGACCGTGGCCAGCACCAGGGAGATAATGGGGGAAGACTTGGGGTCGGCCACCTTCCCTTCCAACTGCTGCAGGGCTTGATCTGCATTGGGCATTTGCTGGTAGGCCAGGGCTAACAATTGCAGGGCGGACACCTGCCGGGGATTCAGGTTCAGGGCTTCTTCCAGCGGGGCGACGGCGGCCTGGGGCTGTTTCTGGATCAACAGCAGTTCGCCCAACATTTGGTGCAACTGCGGATTTTTAGGACTCCGAGCCAGATTCTGGCGCACTGCCGCCAAGGCCTTTTCAGGCTGCTTCTGCTCCTGGTAGATGCCCGCCACGAGTTGCAAAGCGGGCAGGAAATTGGGGTTTGCCTGCAAGGCCTTGTCCGCGTACCTGAGGGCTTCACCCGTCTTCTTGGTCTTTAATCCCAACCGCGCCATTTGAAAATAGCCTTGGGGGTTTTTGGGCTCCAGATCAATGATTTTCTGGAAGGTGGCCCTGGCCTGGGCATCATCACCTTTAAGGGCATAGACCTCCCCCAGGATGACCAGATTAGCAATATCTTTGCCGTTGAGCCGCAGATAACCCTGGATAGTAGCGATGGCGGTGTCATAATCCTTTTCCTGGAGAAACATGCCATACAGGAATTTCCTGGCATCCAGAAAGTCCGGTTTGAGCTCCAGCGCCTTCTTGGCCTTTTCCTTGGCCTGTCCCTCTTCCTTGTTAAGCAGGTGGGCCCTGGCCAGGAGCAGCCAGGCCTGAGGGTCTTGGGGCCGATCCTGGGTGAGGAGGCGGAAACTGTTCACCGCGGTCAAGCCGTCTTTTTTTTGCAGGGCGATGATCCCCCGGGTTTCGGTGGCCTGCATGTCCTTAGGGTAATCCTTCAGGATTTCGTTTGCCAGCTTCTCGGCCGCATCGATATGGTTTTGGGTCAAATTAAGACGAGCCAGTTCATTTTTGGCTTGGACCCCTTTAGGTCCGTCGGGGTCCAGTTTGATGATTTCCTCCAGCATTTGCGCGGCCTGCCCTTGCCGCCGCAGGGCCACGTAAAATTCTGCCAAACCGAAGCGGGCCGGATAATTGTCCGGGTGCCCCTGAATAAAATCCTTGAGGGTTTTCTCTGCGTCCTGGCGCCGCCCTTGACTGAGCAGGAAGCGAGCCAACATGATGACCGGTTTCTCGCTGTCCGGATCCAGGCTGACGCTCCGGCGGAGAGCCGCCTCGGCTTTATCCCCTTGCCCGGCCAGGGCGTAATGGCGGACTAATTGGTTATAGAGGCCGGCGTTCTTGGGTTCCTGTTCAATGGCTTTCAGCAGGAACGACTCCCCGGCCTCGAACCGCTTTTCGTTGTC
>Ga0066636_10000649_pt1 | contig 19949 bp, 26 predicted proteins | sample CryGeyCG2014_080_2_FD_62736 | JGI IMG/M metagenome (GOLD analysis project Ga0066636, IMG submission 62736) | Groundwater microbial communities from aquifer - Crystal Geyser CG07_land_8/20/14_0.80 | ecosystem: Environmental > Aquatic > Deep subsurface > Groundwater | place: USA: Utah: Grand...
GAGGACGGGGACGAAGACGGGGACAGAGATGGGGACGTGGACGGGAACGGGGACGGGGACGTGGACGGGGACGGGGACGGGGACGCGGACGAGGACGAGGATGTGGACGTGGATGCGGACGAAGACGTGGACGAGGACGAGGATAGAGACGAGGACGTCTTCATCGAACTAAAACCCACGATGACGAAAACGAGAACAGGGAGGTGGAGGTGGACGGAGATGGAGACGGGGACGAGGACGAGGGCGGGGACGGGGACGAGGACGAGGACGAGGACGAGGACGGGGACGTGGACGGGGACGGAGACGTGGACGAGGACGAGGACGGGGACGTGGGCGAAGATAAAGACGTGGACGGGGACGGAGACGGAGACGATAACGCGATCGAGTACATGGTCTTTGCCGAGCTGAAACCCACGATGACAGATACGAAGGGGGAGATGTGGCGGTGGATAGATACGTGGACGGATACGAGGACAGGAATGAGGGCATGGGCGTGGAGGTGGACGGGGACAGAGACAGGGACGTGGACGTGGACGGAGACGTGGACGAAGACGTGGACGGAGACAGGGACGCGGACGAAGGCGTCTTCACCGAGCTGAAACCCACGAAGACGTATACGAGGACATGGACGGAGACAAGGAGGTGGAGGTGGACGCGAACACGGGTGGGGACGGGGACGGAGACGCAGACGTGGACGAAGACGAGGACGGGGACGTGGACGGGGACGGGGACGTGGACGAGGACGGGGACGGGGACGTGGGCAAAGATAAGGACGTGGACGGGGACGGGGACGGAGACGATAACGCGGTCGAGTACATGGTCTTCGCCGAACTGAAACCCACGATGACGAGGACGCAGACGAGGGCGGGGACGCAGACGGGGACGACGACGTGGACGGAGACGTGGACGGGGACGGGGACGTGGACGAGGACGGGGACGGGGACGTGGGCGAAGATGGGTACATGGTTTTTGCCGAACTGAAACCCACGAGGACATGGACGGGGACGCAAACACAGGTGGGGACAGGGACGCAGACGTGGACGAAGACGGGGATGTGGACGAAGACGTGGACGGGGACGGAGACGTGGACGAGGACGAGGACGGGGACGTGGACGGGGACGGGGACGTGGACGCAGATGAGGACGTCTTCGTCGAATTAAAACCCACGAAGACGGAGACGCGGACGTGGACGTGGACGCGTATATGGGCGAAGACAAGGACGTGGACGAGGACGGAGACGGGGACGAGGACGAGGGCGGGGACGGGGACGAGGGTAGGGACAAGGATGGGGACGTGGGCAAGGACGAGGACGAGGACGAGTGCAGGTATGGCAAGCCGGTTACTGAGCTTGAGCAATTTGCAGCGCAGGCAGGTTATTTAGGAGAGCATGAAGTGGGGTCGGAGGAGATCCCGAAGGAGGGTGTAGGGTTATGGCAGAGCAGATATATCATGACACAATGTTGTTACAGGATGGCTGTTGGTCTGGCGAGCGCCCAAAATCCAGCCTCAAGCTCTTTACTGAGCAGGATCCCCTAGAGCCCATTACGCAAGTAGGGCTCTACCTTTCCAGCTCGGCCTTCCTTCGGGGGTGGGTGGGGGTAAAATTGGTGCGCCACGCAGGGAGCCTGACCGAGGGCATTCCGGCGCTTAAAGGTCGGGTGCTCATCCGTCAGTTACCCCGTGAGCTGCCCGGAAAGCCTCGGGCCTACGAGAGCTTTCGGCTATATCGAGCGCCCCTGGAGCATGTTACTCCGGTGGAGCTGCGGTTGCTCCCCGAGATACTTGGCGAACTGGGAGAGCTTGCTTGCTGGAGCCAAGAGTGGGCTATCATTAGGGTAATACTGGTTCCGAAGGGTACAGAGCGGCTTGGCTATGTCGGTTGGTGACCAGGCCGCAAAGGCTTGCAGTCCCGGTGGGAATTGGAGAGTGGTCGGTTGACGCACTGGGGCACACGCTGAAACGGCACCGGGAGACTGCACATGGGACGAAGCAGTGGGGGGTCAAAAGCTGGCGCCGTCAGAGTGGTACTTTGTGCGCCATTGGACCCCATATGGTTGGTCATCACGCTATTATGGCGCAGTATCGTCGAAGGCGCGCCGACTGGAGAAGTTGGCGGAGAGGTGCCGGGAGTAAGCGGGGGGTTGATTTGTCGGGATATAGCACCCGTACCCACCCCCTAAAAAGTATTGACACCGCATATACACCTCTGCTACACCCCGATCATGACGAACAAGGTGAGGCGTGAGCCCTCAGGCCGTAGAGGAACCCCGGTCATGATCTACTTAGCCCCCGGGCTGCTAACGGAGATTGACCGTTGGGTCCAAACAGCAAAGCGTAGGCCGGGTGGGGAGGGGATCTCCCGAAGCGCGCTCTTGCGCCGGTGGATCGCTCGAGGGCTGGAGACTGACATGAGACACCTTGCTCAGGGGAGTAACCAATGACCGATAATTTGTGGAATGAGCCTAACCAGGGCGAAGACAAGGGCTGGTTGGAGGAAGTGTTTGGCAAGCCCGGTAGCCCCCCGGAGACATCCATGCTCGGGAGGGCGCGCCCCGGCTATCGGGTGCGCCCCGGGCAGCTTGAGCTGGTGCGGGCCGTGGTGGAGACCATGCGGAGGGGGGGTGACCTGTTAGTTGAGGCTCCCTGCGGTAGCGGTAAGAGCTATTCGGCGCTTATCCCCCTGATTTTGGGCGGGAAGGTCTTTGATTCTGATGAGAAACGCCGCCCAGCGGTCTTTTTGACGAAAACGATTGCGCTCCAGGAGCAGGTCATCAAGAATGACCTCCCAACACTTCAGGACATCCTCGGTACCCGGTGGCCCTTCTCTTTTGGGCTGCTGAAGGGACGTTCCCACTACCTGTGTTTACGGGAACTAGCACAGATGCAATCAGGCCGGAAAAAGGGTGTCGAATTGAGCCCTGAGGAGCTAGCCGTCATCCGGTGGGCAAATGGGACCCTCACCGGGGACCGATCCGACCTACCCGAGCAGGTGCTAAATGGGTGCTGGTCGAAGTTCTCGGTAACGTCCGATGACTGTGGGGGATCTGATTGCCCGCTATCCGGTAGGTGTTGGGCTAATCATGCACGGATACTTGCAATGGCCTCGGACATTATTGTCTCCAACTACCATGCAGCCTTTGCGGGGGGTGCTGCGCTGCTCGACGTTGCTGGGCATATAGTCTGCGACGAGGCACATAATCTTGCGGACGTCGCACGGGAGGCGTTTGGGCAGACAACATCAAAGTGGCGTGTATACCAAGTTGCCAATCTGCTAAAGCAGTTGGAGTATGCCTGGGTGAACTTGGAGGCCCCATTGGACCCGGAGCTTTTGGGGCGGGGTAACGAGCTTCGAGAGCTAACCGACTCAGTATTTCAAGGAAACCTGCTACCCCTTATTGAGGAGGGTGGAGAGCCCCAAGTAAGGCTGTGCAGTCAGGGTTTGGTAGGGGCCAAAGAGCTGGTTGCCATTCTGCGTAGTGTGGGTGAGGCCGCTGCTAGGATCTATCTAGGTTACGAGAGCGCCTTGCGCTACGCAAAAGCCTTTGATAAGACCAAGCGGTTAGCAAGATCAGCAATGCGCACGGCGGATGCTCTTGAGCGCGCCGATGAGCTAAGGGGTTCTGATAAGCGGGTTTACTGGCTTGAGCGACGGGTCAGCAAGCCGTCTGGTGACGTCCACGTTGTAATTGAGGAGCGCCCCTTTATTGTGGGTGAGCTGCTCAACTCGTTGCTGTTCGCCCGGGATTACTGGGTTGAGAGGAACCCGGAGCACATGGTGGGCCGCAAGTACGCTACCATCATGATGAGCGCTACGTTGCGGTCATCCGACGGGTTTGGTTTTGTCCGGCGTGAAGTAGGCGCCCCGGAGGATGCCTCCGAGCTAGTCGTGCCCTCCCCGTTCAACGCCGAGGTTCAGGCTGCACTTGTAGTTCCGAAGTACGTTCCGCTGCCCCCGAAGTACCGGGGTGCGAACTCAAGCGGGGATGATAACAGCACAGATGAATGGGAAAAATACCGAAGGGCGGTGTCTGCGGCAGCCGCTGAGCTGATACGTGACATGGGGGGCCGGACCCTTTGCCTGTTTACGAGCTGGACAGCTCTGGACAAAGCCTTTAGCTTGATCGAACGCGCTCAGGGCTTGGGGAAGATCCCAGGAGACATCAAGCTACTTCGGCAGCGGCCGGGGGAGCCCGTTCAGCCCCTCGTGCGAGAATTTATCGATGACCCTAGATCGGTACTCTTCGGCGTAGACTCCTTATGGCAGGGCGTAGACGTCCCAGGTGACGCACTCAAGGGGCTCTTCATCGATAAGATACCCTTTCCTCGTCCTAACGATCCAATTAGTGCGGCGGTGACTGAATGGATCGACCAGAATTACCCGATGATCAACGGGCGCAGTCAGGCATTCGGCCTCTGGTCGATGGCACGGGCGACGACCAAGCTACAACAGGGGTTTGGGCGATTGATCCGTTCGGAGACCGACACTGGCGTCTTTGTAATTGCGGATCAGCGGCTTACCAAGTACAAGTACGGGAAACAGATTGCTGCAGCGCTCCCTCGAATGGCCCGGTTCAACTCCTTGGCTTATGCTGAACAGGTATTGCCGGTGCTGTTCAAGGTGGAGGGAGAGGTTATGGTAAGAGCGCCTGGGGACGGATTGGGGAAGTCAAAGTGACACGAAGAGGGTCAAGGCTACCATCAGGCATAAACGAGGGAGAACCCGTGCGGACCTGGAAGGCGGCATGCTTGCAGGCCGGCACCGCGCTCGAGACTTGCCCTGCGAAGGAGATTGGGGATTGGGCCGTTGACGAGGCATCACGCCTGCTGGCACTGGCCCGCTACTTGAAGGGGGTAGCTTGTCCTGCCTGCCGGGGGTTTGGGGAGCGAGCCTATAGTTCTACCGCGACCTGGCGTGGAGGGATGGGCGGGTCGATGATAACTTCGGGTGTGTGCGACCATTGTTGGGGATCTGGGCGCACCGATCAAAATGGGCCAAACCTCCGGGCAATTCAAGGAGAGTACCGACGGCTAGAGCTCGAATCGTCGAGGAAGTGGTTCGAGGAAAAGATTGGGGCTTCGATGGGTACAGTGCGGCAGTACTTCCCGGCCATTGCAGGCCGGCTGAAGCGCACTCGGTGGGGTGGGGATTATGGGCTGCAACGGGTTGTGGAGATCGTCATCGGGGCGCTTGAAGAGCTAGGGGGGATTAAAGAGGCTTGATGGCCTTTGCGCTTGGTACCCTGGAATTGGGCTTCGACCAAGGGGCCTTAACATGGGTCTGCAGGAGACCCCGAAAAGGAGGAAGTGTGGAAGAAGTAAAAGGGACGTGGGTTGAGATGGATAAGGCGTTGGCAGACCTGCGGGAGCGTCTGCTTCTAGTTGTGGATGACGCTATGAGTCGCACTTACCCTTGTGGGTGCGGTGCGGTTGACAACGGAGTGGGTGAGGAGCACGAACCCGGGTGTGGTGAAGCACTACCAGAAGATGTCGCTGGGGCAGTGTGGGATTTCTTGAGTCGAGAGGTTCTTATGCTGCCCCGGAACCTCCCTCCGTGGGCAGAGCATGAGCTAGAAAAAAAGGGGACAGTGGTCCTTTGACGATATCGTGATGGCACACGTCATGCCAGTGGTCGACGTCGGGCCACCGAAATGCTATGGGAGAGGACTGGACGGCAACGGGTGCTGTTCTAGTTTAGGAGTGACATGAAGAAGAGTGGAGATCTTGAGGGGGCTGTAAGGGTGCTGGCCCATGCCCTTGTAGATAAAGTGCCAGCCAAAAATGCTGAGAGCTTCCTGTTCGGTGTAGCCGAAGCATGTGTCAAGCTAGCGATGCTTCTACGTTCCCCAACTGGGAGAGTGGAGGCTAACGCGCCAGTAGGGGTCCTTCTGGCAAAGAAGGGCATCAACTGGAGGGATCAGCCTCTAGGGCAAATGTCAGACTCCAACCTCGCAAAGCAGATTGGGTGTGCGAAATCCAGCGTGGGTAAGGCACGTCGGCGCTTGGGCATACCAGCTTATGTTAAGGGGCGTAAGTCGGACTCGGACTCGGACTCGGACTCGGACTCGGACTCGGACTCGGACTCGGACAAAGGGCTAGGAGAGGAGGCACCCCAAGAAGACGGCGTGGCTGCGTACCCCATAGGACGCCCGGTACCTGTGCTTGCGCATTGCCACAAGTGCCCCATCTGCAGCAAGTTTTTTCCCTGCAGGGATGCGTGCAAGGTGGACCTTCAGGAGCTAAGCCCAGAATACGTGCCTTTGGGGGAGTACCGGACCTGCACGGAATGTCTGGAGAGGTTGTCCAGAGAGAGGGGCGGCAGGGAGGCGCAACCTAGAAATTGCTCTGTAGGGGTGGGGTGGTAAGGAACAGACCATGCCTATCCGGTTGACGGCCCTGGATACCAGGGATGGCCTGCTCGGTCTCGGTCAACGTCTTGTTCCTCGATCTCGGCTGGAAGAACCCGTATTGGAAGGGTTGAGACATCCATGGCTAAAAGAGCTGCCCCCTCCTGATAGCGGTCCAGGTTTTTTATGGGCCACGTTTTGAAGGGGGCAGAGGGTGCAGGAATTCCTGTACATGTGTCATGGAGAGGTACGCGACCAGGGCATTCAGGTCTTCAATGGGATTCTGCTGCCCCCGGTCATGCCTATTATTCCTGGTTACTTCAGCGCGGCACGAATTATTCGATTGTCTGGCGTGTCTACGTATTCAGGATCGTAAAGAGCCTGAAACTGATTGTCTTCCAAGATCATCCAGATGTAAGGCTCACCAGCGAGCAGCGCACCATAGGCCCGGTGGTTGCCATCCCCGATGGTGTAGGTTAGCTTGCCCAGGTCTCCCTCTTGGTGAGAGTCGGCAGACATAAGTTGCTCGTGCATGCTGTCGCACAACTTAATGCCCGTAATCAGCTCTTCCAACTTCTCTTCTGGGGCCATGCCCTCGAGCTCCTCGTCCCAGTCGGCAAAAAACCCGACAGGGTCTTTGCAGTAAGATCGGAGCTCGTCGGCGTCGTATCCTTGGTCGTCCAGCCAATCGTCAGGATCCACCAGCCATCGGTCGAGGTCTTCGTCCCCGGTAGTGAGAGGCCGATCAAGTCCCTCGTCGTTTGCGTACTTTATGGACTCTTTGACGGTTTGCAGATCTACGACGATAACCATGCCATAAGGTGCAGTGAAGACTACTCGGTCGCCGGCATCTCGGATGCCATCGCGGATGGCTGCTAGCTTGTTCGCGTCGAAGATGTTATCGTAAACGGAAGTCAGGTACTCCGGGTCGACCTGGATCATCCTCCCCTTGATGCCATCCCAAATGACGTTGCGGCCGTAGTAGGGGTTGGAGGGTTCGAGTGTGCCCGCCGCCGACTCGGGATAGTAGTCCTCAAAATATCCCGAGCCCTCGTTGCCGAGTGCTTCGATGTCCAGGAAGTTGGTAGGGTTGGGCTGAACTCGCGCCATGCGTTGGGTAATACCACGTTAAACTGGTGGGGGCAAGGAGCAGCTCTTGGTCGTGCCACAGCTATTCCTGCACCTGCCAGAATCCGCCGTTCGAGTCTGCAAGGTCCACTAGGGCATCATGGACCATCCACGAATAGGTCATAACGGCGTTTGTATCCCTACTTTCAACAAGATGCGCGTAGAAGTCGGGGTTGGTGGGTATCAGGACGACTACCGCATCGGCCTTGATTTTTCTTATGAAAGCTACGGCCTTTTTTTCTTCTTGTCTGGGGGCGCAACACGCTACGATACACGAGGTTGACATGATGCCATTGGCTTTGGTTTCCAGGTAGGGATAGTCGTGAGGGTCGGCCGAGCCTAAATTAATTACCGGTATTTGGTGATCACGTGGCCAGCGCCGTTGAAGGCGCTTGAGCTTCCCGTGAAGCTGTACGGTAGATCTCACGACGCCTGCAGAGTCGTTCTCGACAGGTGGACCGAGGATATACATATGTGTCTGCCCGTATACGCTGATTTCCCAGTTTCCTGTAAGTTGCTGGAATAGTACGTGTGACGCTTGACCAAGGAAATCCCACATGGTTTCAGTCCAGGCGTCAGTAGCATATGTCGCGACGGGCCAACGTCCGCGAGATGTGCGGTAGGGGCGCATAGACAGCAAAGCAACGGTTGGGTCCAAGACCAACACAACCGACCCGAAGTTGACAGCGGGGAGATGGCCCAGCGCTAGCGACGGAAAGAGCAACCCACCGCAGCGGTTAATAAACTTTGCTTTGTCTCTACTGCTGACTCCGCGCCCCTCCAGATCGAAACTGTGAGTCAAGAACATATAAATACCGTCAGGGTATCGGAGCGCAATGGGTCGGTCTGGGCTAGGCTCAATATGGGGCATAAGCTGGCAAAAGTCAGCTCCGGGAACCTCACGGTCATTACCTGCAACATCTCGTATTGTTACTGGACTTAGCCAAGATGGTTTCGGTGTGTACTTGACGGTTTTAGTTCTGGCGTTGTAGAAGATCGTCTTTCTCGATCCGTATACCCACGGGGATCCCTCTTCGGGCATGAGCGTAACTAAGGCTGATTGTTTATAATCGGAGGAATACCTCTCCAGATTAACTACCTCCGCGATCAACCCTCCGATGGCACTCATCAACTCGGACAGATGCACTTCGTTGTCGGACATCGTTTGTAGAGAGATCTCCCGAATCTGACCTCGGCCCCAATACGTGACCTTCGGAGCCACCCCTAGAGCCGCCTGGAGCGACATGTCTAACTGGTAGTTCTGGTTTGGTAGCATCGCTCGACTACCGAGGCAGTGCGTTTCGATCTTCAAAGCATCTCCACGGAATGCTACTCTTAGATCTCCGGGGTCTACTGACCAAGCAAGCACTTCTTTGACGCCAAGAAGACGTAACCCGTAACCCCACTGCTGAAGTAAGTCAGCCGCGTGCCGGACATATTCTGGAACATCCTCGAGCTTAAGAGGATGTTCCTTGGGAACGGAGAGGCTCATGCGCCCAACATATCATGGCCAGGGGCAGGGTGCAAGCAGAGAGCCTTCTGTACCGGATAACGATCGTTGACGCGGGGGTTGCTTTTTGCTCGTAGAGGAAGCTATGCTGCACTGGAGCGACAGCGGCCTTCTAAGGCAGATGTGTACCTTACGTGAGGACCCAAATGACACGTGATGAGTTTAGAGAAGCTGTTTTTGTTCGTGACGGCGGGCAGTGCGTGATCTGTAAGGCCCCTGCGAAGGATGCACACCACATCCTTGAGCGGAGGCTGTTTGCCGATGGTGGCTACCACCCTGACAATGGGGTAGCAGTTTGTGCAGTTCACCATCTGAAGGCCGAGCAGACGAGGTTGTCCCCGGAGGAGTTACGGGAGGCTGCTGGCATAACCCATGTGCATTTACCTGATCATCTATACCCAGACGAGCACTACGATAAGTGGGGAAATCAGGTAATCTCTGGGGGGCGTCGGCTTCGTGGCGAGCTCTTCTTCGACGGGTCGGTGCAGAATGCCTTGCGCGAAGGGGCCGTGCTGCACCTGTTTACCCCTTGGGTCAAGTACCCCAGGACCCATCACCTTTCTTGGTCACCGGGGATACACGCTGATGACCGGATCATCCCGAGCCTGGTACGGCTTGAAGGCGCCGACGAGGTCGTGGCTACGGTTAAAATGGATGGCGAGAATACTAGCCTCTATCGGGACAACGTCCATGCTCGCAGTCTTGAATCAGAGGACCACATCTCCCGTCACTGGATCAAAAACCTGTGGAGTCGTATCCGATGGGATATCCCGGACGGTTGGCGGGTCTGTGGCGAAAACCTATGGGCTCAACACTCGATTAGGTACACCGCTCTCCCCAGCTACTTCCTGGGATTTTCGGTGTGGGACGAACAGAACGTGTGCTTGAGTTGGAGTTCGACCGTGGAGTGGCTTGACTTACTAAGCATCCCTGATCACGTTGAGGTGTTCTACCGCGACCGGTTTGACCACCAGGCAATCCAAGCCGCATTCGAACAAGGGCCGGGAAAGGACTTAGAGCACTGCGAGGGCTACGTTGTGAGAGATGCAGGCACGTTTTCATACCGCGACTTTCGGCACTGCGTGGCCAAGTGGGTGCGCCCCGGGCACGTACAGACAACAAAGCACTGGTTTCGGGGTCAAATCGTTGTTCCAAATAAGTTAGGAGGAAAAGATGATCAGGGGAGCTAGCAGGCGCTGCGAAGGAAGAAGAAATCTCTTGACACTGGCCATCCCTAGCCCCTATGATGGCCGGTGATGATAAAAAAGAGCAGCCGGACGCACCTAACCCTGGGCCGTGACGTGCTCGAGATACTGGACACGCTTGTGGCAGCCCGGCAGCAGAAGCTTCCGGGCATGGTCGTCACGCGAAGCAGCGTTATGCGAGAGCTGGTGCTGAGGGCAGGGAGTGACCTAAATGAAGCAGGCAACACACTGGGAAGCAAGCGGGGCGACTTGGAGGGATAGAACACATGGCTGAAGATTTTACCTGCCCCCGAGAGGTACAGGGTAGCTGCGACGCGCCTAAATTCGGGAGGGCTGGTGCATGTATGGTCTGTAAGGACCTCTGGCCCAAACTACAATCAGAGTGGGAACTACGAGCACAGCTTGCCCGGATACTCCAGCGCATACGCAGGTCGTTTACACTGGAGGCACTAGGGGCAATAACCTGTGCTGAAGTAGACCGGCTGCTGACTGCCTCCGAGGTTAGCTGTGACGAAAGGACCCTTGGTGTTCATGATGGAAGGTAAAATGACTGAAAAGTATAAGAAGCCAAGTCGAACCTGGACCGACAAGGGAGACTTTTGGCAACATTGGTCCAGCAGCAAAAAAGCAGGTATCGCGGTGCGGTGGAAATGCAAAAGTTGCGGTAAGGAGAGTATTAGCTCCTGGTCGCACCCGTCGAGCGAGGCAGACCGACACCAGGTAGAGTGCCCGCTTTATCAATCAGCGTTCGAACGTGACCAGCAGACCAAAGAGAGGGAGGTACTGCAGGGAGAGCGATGGCAAATAGCTCGCGCTTTGGCGGTGGCCAAGCGGGTTATAGAGCTAGAGCGAATAGCCGTGGGGGTGTTGTCCGACAGTGACCTCCAACACTGGCATCAGCTACAGGACACCTGGAATGCTCGGACACAGCAGATCGAAGAGAAGCTGACGGAGAAGGATGCGCTGTGATAGAAGCGACAGATGATCTGCGGGCACCCTTCCCGTGGTTCGGCGGGAAATCCCGCGCCGTCAAGCTGGTCTGGCCGCGGCTTGGTGAGGTCGATAATTACGTCGAGCCGTTCTTCGGGTCCGGTGCGATGTTGCTCGGCTCACCTCGCACCCACCAGATGGAGACGGTCAACGACCGGGACGGGTTCATTGCCAACTTCTGGCGCGCATTGGCCGCCAACCCTGAGGCGGTGGCCCACTGGGCGGATCAGCCGGTCAGCGAGAACGACTTGCACAGCCGTCACTCATGGCTCGTGTCACAGGTCGAGGGTCTTGTGCCACAGCTTGAAGGCGACCCCGACTACTACGACGCTAAGATCGCGGGGTGGTGGGTCTGGGGTATCAGCTGCTGGATTGGCGGCGGATGGTGCGCAGGCAAGGGGCCATGGCGTGTCGTCAACAGGCGACTGATCAAGGGTGACGCCGGCCAAGGGGTAAACCGCCAGCTACCCCATCTAGGTGGCGCCGGCCGGGGGGTAATCCGCATCGGGCAGGATGGCGGGCTTGTGGGCTACCTCCGCAGGCTTGCCGACCGACTCCGTTGGGTGCGGGTGTGTTGCGGCGACTGGCGTCGGGTGCTGGGGCCGACGCCGACGACCCGCCTCGGCCTTACTGCGGTCTTCCTCGACCCGCCCTACTCGCGTAATGAACGGGACGCCAACATCTACCGCGTTGAGGCTGACATTGCCGCCGATGTCCGCACCTGGGCCGCCGAGCATGGGCAGGACCCGCTGCTCCGGATAGCGCTGTGCGGGTACGACACCGAGCACGTTGAGCTGGAGTCAATCGGGTGGGAGGTAGTCAGGTGGAGTGCGCGTGGCGGTTACCTCGGACCGGCTGGTGACGGCCGGGCGAGCACGAACCGCCACCGGGAGCGTATTTGGTTCTCGCCGGGCTGCATTCGGCCAGAGTCAGAGCGGCAGCTTGAGTTGTGGTGAGGGAGCAATGACCCCCACTGACCATCGATCCCCTCCTGCGGCACCGGTACGCCACCGGCTGCCAGGAACTCGCGACGCGCAGACCACGAAGCTCCTGCTCACGTCCTGCTCAGACAATGGCGAGGTCGAGCACCGCGACGTCTACATCACGATCGGCTTCTACCCGGACGGTGCCATCGGTGAGGTGTTCGTGTCGCTCGGTGGCATCGGCTCAGCCGAGCGGGCGCTGCTTGACGCCTGGTGTGTGATGGTGTCGATCGCCCTTCAATGCGGGTGCCCAGTCGAGTGGGTGGTGCGGAAGTTTCGGGGCTACCGGTTTGAGCCGTCAGGTATGACTGACGACCCAGGTCTGCACGCGGTGGCGTCCAGCCTGGACCTCGTGGTTCAGCACCTAGCAGCGATTGAGGAGCGACGAAACCATCAACTGATGGCAACTGCGAAACCGGGCGTGCTCAAATGAGTGGTTGGGGGACTGACTGGGCGCGTTCAAGTCGGCCGATCGACCTGGACACCACCGACCACTCCCGATGGACGTTGAAGATGCCGAGGCCGAAAGGTGAGTGGCAATGTGGATTTATCTGCCCTCTACGGTCTGTCCCTCTGCTCTGGCTACGGCGGCCTTGACCTCGGAGCGTCGGACGGAACACAGATTGAGCACAAGCTAAACCTGTCGCGGCTGAAGGCCAGGAACCGGTGGGAGAGGAGGTTGTAAGAGATGAACGCATATGAATGGGGCCTCACACGCGAGTCGTGCCCCGAGGCGCTGGAGTGGCGAAAGTCGCTCGGTCCCGACGCAACGCAAGCTGACGTCTGGCGCTTGTGTCAGCGCGGCGATTGGATGATATGGCAGCTCCGGTATGGGCTGTCAATCGATGAGCTTCGAGCGGTGATGCCCGCGCTACTGCAGGCTGCCGAAAAAACTGTCGAGCGCGAAATCCGTCGCGTATCGGGATTGCTAAGGGGGTCTGGTGAGTACTGGGCCGCCATTTGGCAGGCGTGGGCGGAGACATGGCTGTCCGGCGTGGACCGATCGTCGGCGTCGGCGCGGAGGGCAGCAGCGGATACGAAGACGACAGAGTGGCTGGCGTGGGCGGATGCGGCGCGGGCGGCGGCACGGGTGGCGTGGGTGGCAGAGACGCAGGCGGTGTGGATGACGGGGGATGTGGAGACGTCGTCGGCGTGGGTGGCAGCGGTGACAGCGCCGTCAAGGGCGGTGGAGGCAGTGTGGAAGACGACGCAAGAAGATGAGCAGGCCCAGGCTGACGCCATTCGGGCGGGGATCCCGGAATGGCCTGGAGGTTTGTGGTGAACGTGCATGAGTAGGGGTGTCGAACGTGGGTCGTGTCGCGACATACTCGAGTGGCGCGAGTCGTCGGGTCCGGCGGTGGTCGGGTTGGCAGCGATGTCATGGTCGGTGAAGGTGGCAATGACATGGTTGGCGGGGAGGCAGTGGTGCCATGGCAGGAGGCTCAGTATGAAATGCACCCTTGAGAGCCTGATCGAAGTTGACACTCCGGTTGAATGGGTTGCAACGACGGACCGTCGAAGATGACTGAACGCCAGCGGACTACACTCTTTGATCTATTGGCACGCCTGAGAGCGCGGAGGCATCGGGTATTTTGGGACGATTTGATCTCCGACTTGCGCCCCGTGTTGGGGTTGCAGGATGAGTAACATGGCGGTTCCGTGGCGTAATCAATTTTTGGTTGGGCATGTACTGGACCGGCTCGGGGACCTGCCCCAGGGTGCTGTTCATACTTGCGTGACCTCCCCTCCTTACTACAACTTGCGTAAGTACGGAACTGCCGACCAGCCTTGGCCCGAGATCAGTTACTCTCCGATGCTGGGGCTTCCTCAGATTGTTGTGCCGGAAGGCATGTACGACCTCGGCAACGAGCCGACCATAGAAGCTTACGTGGGGCACCTGGTGTTGGTGTTCCGGTATGTTTGGCAAGTGCTCCGGGACGACGGAACCTTATGGCTTAATCTCGGGGATTCCATGTCGGTAGGCGGCTATCTTCGCGGTGTTCCATGGCGCGTTGCTCTTGCGCTCCAAGCTGAGGGTTGGCTGCTCAGGTCTGAGATAATCTGGGCAAAGGGCGTGTCTTTCTGCCCTACCTACTCGGGGTCGTGTATGCCTGAGTCAGTTAATGGCTGGCGTTGGGGACGGCACCGAAGGAAAACGGGTAGTGGGAGGCGTGGGTTGGAGGATCGACGAGTCGGAGCGTCTCCAGCCCGTCCGCAGCAAGATCACAACGGGAGGGACTTTGCTCCTAGTGCCACTTGGGAGGAGTGCCCTGGGTGCCCAGAGTGCAACCAGCAACACGGCTATGTGCTTCGCAAAGCAGCGTGGCGCCCAACTCGATCTCACGAGCAGGTATTTTTGTTCAGCAAGTCAAAACGGTACTTTTGTGATGCAGAGTCGGTCAAAGAGCCCACGAGCGGCGGAGCACACCCCCGGGGGAGCGGAGTTAATCCCAAGGCGGCAGACAAGGCTTCGAGGGAGACCCGACAAAACGCTTCTTTTTCTGCGTCAGTCAACGAGCTGGTAGCGGCACGAAACCTCCGGGGAGTCTGGACAATCAACTCTGAAGGGATCAAAGAAAAGCACTACGCCAGCTTCCCCCGAGCACTTGTACGGACTATGGTCCAAGCAGGTACGGCAGCTCAGGTGTGCTCAAGTTGTGGTGTGCCCTACGCTCCCGTGGTTGACGGCTTGCGCGTGCCGGATAGACCAGGCCGGGTGCAGGAACGCAACGGCGATACGCTCAGTGATGCACACGGAACAGATGGACGGGCAGGGTACCTCCCAACCTGTGCGTGCTCCGAGGTGCAGGCTAAAGCGGTTGTGCTCGACCCCTTTGGAGGTTCCGGGACCGTGGCGTTAGCCTGCGAAGAGCTCGGTCGGGATTGGGTGCTGATTGACCTCGACGAGCGTAACTTGGGGATCTTTAAGTCAAGAAGACAGGGGTTAGGACTACTGCCCTGGAGGGATATGCCAATGGGAATTGACCTAATAGAGGTAGAGAAGCAAGGGGAACGCCCCGAAACAGTAAGAGAGAAGGAGCAGGTAATGGAAGAGATAAGAGACACGGTGCAGGAAAAGCAAGAGCTGGTCTACGTGACCAGGCTAGAGACAAACCTAAAACAGGCCCCCAACGTTACCCTAGGGCGAAAAACCTTTATCTTGGGTAGGCACTCGACCGGTAAGAGTAGCCTGATCGATGCGTTTAGCCTTGCGTTGACCGGTGAGGCACACACCCCAGGGCTGGGAAAGGGAGGGGAGCTCGCGTCTTCGAGCACCCAGGACGGGCAAGACGCTTTCGTGCGCCTTGAGCTATCAGATGGCCGGCAGGTTGAGTGGCGCAAGGGAATGCTGGTCGGGGACCCCGTTGGAACCTCGATCTTCAGTAGGGTTTGGGCCGCGCTTTACGGAAGCCCGGAGGGTCTCCAGGCAATTATCACGCCCCTTATCGCCGAGAGCATGCTCAGCTCTCCAGGGGAGTTATGGTCTGCTGACGTAGTTGCTCGGGTCGGCAATCTTGTCCCTGAGGTCTTCCACGATGATCTTGAGGATCTCATCAGCGAAGCTCGGGATCACCGAGGGTCTGACTGGACTGGGGGGGTTGCTGAGGCACTAACTTTCCTGATCGGGCTGGCTGCGAAAAAATCCCGGGGAGCGAGGCAGGCCGTGCAGGCAGTTGAGCGGGTCCAGCCAGAGCCGTGGACGTCTACAGACCAGGATGAGCTCGCTGGCCTACGCCTGATCCGGCAACTTGCGCCCAACATGAACCCCGGCCAGCACGTGGTTGAGCTGGCCGAGGAGACTCGGCAGGTTAAAGAGCGCATAGCCATGCTGAGGGCACAGGCACAGGAGTCCCGGACTCTTCTAAATGAGCTAACGGTTGAGCACCAAAAAACCGCAGCCCAACTTCATATCCTGAAAGAGATGCTGAAAACGATAAACATCATCTTCCAATGGGCACCAGACCTGGGTTGGACGATGGAGTCGAGCATTCTCTGCCCTTGTGATGGGGAGCACCGGGTCACCCTGGCCCAGCTCAATACGCGTGCAGGAATTCTTCAGGGTGGGATTTCACAGCTTAACGCTCGACTGGAGGGGAAAGCCGCCATGGAGGGGCAAAGTCTTGCGATAGAGGCCCAGCTTCAAGAGGCAGAGCAGCACTTGAACAGGCTAGTCGGGCAGATTCAATCTCTAGTGCCCTACCGTGGGTTGACTACCGCGGCTGTCGATCTTCAGGCTCGCTTGGACTACCTGGAGAGAAAACACCAAGCGTCATTCGCGGCTCCGATTGTAGCGCAAGCTGCCAACGATTTGGCTATTAGCAAGCAAGCACTAGACGCGATTAGCCGGGGTTTGAAGCAGACACGGTCAGCTCTTAGCAAAGAGGCAATTAAACTTGCAGAGACCCGGCTCAACCGAGTGCTGCCCTCGAGCATTCAGGTCCAGATCGTAACCTCAGGTGACCTGGGGCAGAGATGCTTGCTAAAGGTCACGGTGGAAGGCAACCCCCCAACCCCCTTTAGGCTGCTCGGGGGATCCGAGCGAGTGCAGGTCGCTTCAGCGCTTACTTCAGCGCTAGCTCGGTCTATCCGGGCTGGCGCTGACCTGGTAGGAGCATTGATCATCGACGACGCCGTCTGGATGGACCGCCCAGTGGTCACCTCCATGATCTCCCTGCTGGATCAAGCGGTCGCTTCCGAACATGGGCCCAGCCAGGTAGTGTTTGGCGCGGTTGAGTACGAAGGGTTTATCCCTGAGGACTGGACTGTGATCGATCTCAATGGGGGGGCGGGAGTGAAGATCGGAGAGACACCAGGTGCTGAGGTTAATTCTAGTACCCCGCCTCTGGTGGACGCCCGTTACCCCCAGCTTTGCTGCCTAACCCGACTCGACGGATACAAAGTCCCGGTGTATTGGCTCGGGTCCAACGGCAAGCTGACAGCCAAAGCACAACGTCGTCTGCTCGAGGTCTTGGGGGCACCTGAGGGCTCAATGGGAGCAATCATGACAGGGAAGGAGAATGCTCAGCTTCGGGTTGTAACCAAGAGTGGAGGTTTGGTCTTCCCTACTTCCCCGGTCGCGAGCGACCTCGCTGCAATCGAAGATGCGATTAAGGAGATGCAGGAGTTGAGGGATACGGATGGGGAGGATGGGGACTCCGGCGAAGCTGGTAGCCCTGACACCGATGACCCCGAGCCCACCGAGCAACTGGACCTTTGGTGCCACTAGATAGTATGCTGCTGCTAGAACATGGCGCAGCCGAAACACCCTTTAGACTTCGATGACGGCCTTGGCGATGAGGAATGCCTAGACGAAGGTGAGCTTGAGGGGGATCTTGAAGGGCCACTTGTAGGCGAAGAGCTCTGGGCAGGCGAGACTGAGGACAACGACTTTAGGTTTTTCCTTAAACTAGACCTTGATAGCATGCGCCCAAAAAGGCGATCTGAGTGCCAGAGGGGACCCCGACCTTGTCCTTGGGTAGGATGCTACTACCACCTGTACTGGTTCCAGAGCTCTGAACGACGTGGGAAGCCAGCAGGAGAGCTCCGTCAAATAAAACCTCCATGGGAGATGTCGGAGACCTGTACTAAAGACGTCGTGGAGCGTGGGGGCGCGACCCTAGAGGAGGTTGGGGCGATCATGAACCTAACCCGCGAGCGCGTACGTCAGATTGAGCTCGCGGCGATCCGCAAGCTGCGGCAGGTAGCCGAGCAGGAAGGAGGTACCTGGGAGCAGGGGGCAGATCGAGCAGCGGGATGCGCAGAGCAGTTTGTCGATCGGGTGGTAACAGATATGTTGAGGGATTAGGAGCGCCTATGCTATCAACCGACGCTCAACGCGCCCTGAGGGGACCATCGCTGACCATACAGCCTGATGTGCTTGCGCTGTAGCCACCGTACAGGGTCGATGCGGGGTACTCGGGGGCCCAGTGCTGGAGCGGGTCCGCGATGAACCTCCATGTGCAAGTGAGGGGAGATTGGCCGGGTGACCCGCCCCACGGAACTTTCCCCAACGCTTACAATTTGCCCATTCTCCCATCGAACGTTTTGGCCCTGAGTGGTGGTCCCAACCGCACCGATTACCTCTCCCCCTGTGACCCCCTGCCCCTCTCTGACGATTGAACGTTGCAGATGGCTGTACTGGGTAATTCGGCCTGAGGGGTGCCGAATCATGATCGCATTTCCGTAGCCACGATAAGGCCGAGAGAAGATAACGATGCCGGACTTAGCTGCGTGTACTGGGGTACCTTCGGGGGCCCCAATGTCTACCCCCCAGTGTGGGGTCAGCCGCCCATCACGGGTTCGGCGGTTCATATCTAGCCCCCGAACGAACACCCCAAGGTTGGTGATAAAATCCGCCTTACGCGCCTGTTGTCGCTGAGCAGGAGAACGCACGACGTCGGCTGCTAACTGATAAATGGCGTTAGACGCACCAATTATCTGGTCAGCAACCCCATCGAGTCGACCTCGGTAATCTGTTGTCATGAGGTGATGCTAACACAGTGCGCGAAGATGCGCAACAAACAGAGTGAGAGGGTCAACTTAGCCCTTCCGGCCTTGGCCGGATGCCCTTTGCGCGGGGGCCCATGCACTGGATCTTGCTATTTTCAGTATAGAAGATCGGCTCTCCGAAGATTTCTTCTGCAAGACGATCAGCGTCTCGTTCCAGCTCATCCCCTGCTTCGATCATGGTGCTCCCCAACATTTGGAGCACATGACCCAGTTCGTGTCCTAGTATCCCCCGCTGGACGGTTTTTGGCTGGCGCACGAGCTGAGGCGCAATCTTGATGATCGGTCCGTCTCGACCTAACCCAGCCATTCCAAAGCGACGGGGGGTATCATGCACTGCTGGGTCAATCGCCAGTCCGGTTCGTATTACGTCAGGGTGGTGCTTCGAAGCAAGCTGACGCATCTCTTCGAAGGTCTTAGCCAGCGGCGCAATCTCTTCGGGGGTTGGCATGAGGGCCAGCCGGGAGCAGACCTTCCTCACCTTGCGCTTTTTTGGTTGGGGCTTTCGGGGCACTGGAGGGGCCTCAGGGGGATCGGGGAGCTGTTCGATGATGGGGGGTAAGCTGGGGAACTTGTCAGGCTCGGGGAACTCGTCAGGCTCGGGGGCCTCGTTGGGCTCGTCGGGCTCAGCATCCACTCCGAGCGAGCGTGGCTCGAATAGGGGTGGCTCCAGCGACCCTGCAGGGGGGAGCATGGGATACTCTGGATTTCGGGCATATCGGGGGCCGTCCTCCAAGCTGTTGACGGTGCGCTCAAATTCCTGAGGGGTGACGTTTCGGATGTCGATCCACAACGGGCGGGCATTATTAATGTCAGCGTACTTTCCTGTTGAGGCATAGACGGCTTGAGCCCTAAACCACAGATGGGTTTGGCCATCGGGGGATATCGCTCGAGGGGTCTTTAGCGCCCCTCGTACCCCCCAGCCTTTCGAGGAGAGGTACTGAAGGATGCGATCTCGAGCCACCCGGAAGGTTAGGGGCTTGGGTCCGGGGTTGGGGGTGTAGGGGGGCCGGGTTGGAGACGGGTTGGCAGCCGCTATCACCCAACGTTGAGCAAACTGCTGAGCTTCCCTAGCTGTAGCAAACCCCTGACCCTCATCAATAGCCGTCCACCCCTGGATATCGCTAACGTCAACCCGATAGGTTCCATCGCGGCCATCTACACGTAAGCTGACGGACGGCTGCCCCATCAGAGCATTGCGAGGATGTCGAGCGCCTGGAATGGTCAGTGTGGCCCCGTAGATATGGTTCCCCTGCTTGCTCCAGGTAAGCTGGGGGCTAGC
>Ga0066636_10000652_pt1 | contig 19908 bp, 17 predicted proteins | sample CryGeyCG2014_080_2_FD_62736 | JGI IMG/M metagenome (GOLD analysis project Ga0066636, IMG submission 62736) | Groundwater microbial communities from aquifer - Crystal Geyser CG07_land_8/20/14_0.80 | ecosystem: Environmental > Aquatic > Deep subsurface > Groundwater | place: USA: Utah: Grand...
TTTGGGACTTCATGTCCCGGTTATCTAGCAATAACCGTGAGGATATACCTTTTTTATTTACATTTCAAAGAACTTTTAAGATTAAAACCGTCCAAAATATTTTACACTATCGGAGGAGAAATGAGGGGTCACCACGACGCCAGGACACTAAGACACTAGGTCACCACGACACCAAGTCACCAAGTCACCAGTAAAAAAAGGTAACAGGTTATAGGTAGTAGGTTGTAGGGAAAGTCTCTAGTTTTTGCCTGCCCTTAAGTGAAGTTCCAAAATTTCTCCCGCTTATACCTGACTTCACGCAACACATGGCGGGATCCCGCACATGCATGCCTAGATATTAGTTTAGACGGGAAGCTTTTTGCGAGGAGGAAATCGGTTTCAAAAAGGATGGGCATTGTCCGAACCCGCCACTGTATCAGTGGCGGGTGAGTTATGCCCATCCCCGATTTCTGATGAGTAAAAAGCGTTAAGAAATTTTGACGGAACGAAAGGGCAGGTAAAAACTGAACAGGAAGCCGCGAGGAGTAAGTTCAAAACCACGGGAAAAATTGTCTGAGCTGCGAGTCCCAGTTGCTATCTATAATGAGTAAAAACAAGGGGAGAAATACGAACTGGTTGCAATTTGCGACCGGTTAAATACTATGAAGCATTCTACGGTTTTGCCCTACGTCTTTACCGAACAGGGCGTGGCTATGCTATCAAGCGTGGGGGGTGCATTTATTCGTTACTATATTTCCGCTTCTCGGCATTGTATGCTTTCGTCGCTATGTCGAGTTTGGAATAGCAGGAGTCGATCTTGTCAGCCAGGGCTTTTAACCCTCTCGAAAGCTCACTCCTCCGGATGGCTCCGGGGCCGCCTTTTGTCGAAGACTTCATCAGCTCCTCGTTCATGGCCGCCATCCTGCCTTCTGAAGAAACTATTTCATCCTCCAGGCTCTTGATATTTTCTTCGAGCTGCTTTAATATCTTCGACCTCATCGCGTTAAACTCAGCGCGGGCCTTTCTTGTAATTTCACTTTTATGCCCTTTTACCTCGCGCCCTGCCTCACTTTTAGGCGAGGCCGGAGGGACCTCTGAAAGAGAAGGCTCAATACCCGGAAGGTGTGGCGGCTTAGCGGCAGGCTTATTCTCATCATCTTCTTCCCACCCGACACTATCCAGGAAGTCCCGGTAATTACCCGGGTATAAAAAGACCCTGTCGTTCTTAAACACAATGAGTTTCGTCGCCACTGTGTTCAGAAAATGTTCGTCGTGCGCTACTACAAGCGCGGCACCCTCGAAATCTCTTACGGCATCCATCATCGCCTGGCAGGATTCAATGTCAAGATGGTGCGTGGGCTCATCCAGAAAAAGGATATTGGAAGGCGTTACGAGGAGTTTTCCCAGAAGGACACGGCTGCGCTCGCCTCCGGAAAGGACCTTGATCTTCTTTTCGGCATCGTCTCCTGAAAACATCATCGCGCCGCATATCCTGCGCACACGCGATTTATCGATAAAAGCCCTGCCCTGAGATATCTCCTCTTCCACAGTAAGCTCATCATTAAGATCGGCCGTATTCGCCTGCTCATAATAATCCGGGACCGCTGCGGTGTGCGTCTTAACGCTGCCACTCACAGGCTTAAGCCTGCCGGAGAGTAATTTTAAGAGCGTAGTCTTTCCTTTACCGTTCTTACCTACGACACAGATCTTATCGTGCCTATTTACGGCAAAGCTCAAACCGTTGATCAGATACGGCTCTCTGCCGTCGTATGAGAACGTAAGGTCATTCACATCCATGATCTGCCGGGAGCGGAACGGCTCATAATTGAACGAGAATGAAAGCGTACGGATCTCCTCAAGCTTGTCCAGCTTCCCCATTTTTTCAAGCTTCTTGATGCTTGACTGGACGCCTTTGGCATGGCTTGCCTTCGAGCGGAACGTGTTCACGTACTCCATGATCTGCTTGCGCTTCTTCTCATCCTCTACGCGCCTCTTCTCATATATCTCTTCTTCCTTATAAAGCTGGGCGTAATATTTACCGGTCGGCCCCTTGATCTTTCGCACCAAACCTCGATGTATCCCCAAAATGTGCGTCGTCACACTATCAACAAGATCCCTATCGTGGCTTATCACGATCAGCTCATCTTTCCACGACCGCAGGAACTTCTCAAGCCATCGTATCGAGACTATATCAAGGAAGTTAGTAGGCTCATCCAAAAGAAGCATATTGGGCTCAGAGACCAGGGTCTTGGCCAGGGCAATACGCATCTGGAATCCTCCGGAAAATTCAGAAGGGTTGCGATTAAAATCCTCTTCACGGAAACCAAGCCCTGAGAGGATCTTTTTCACCTTCCATTCGCCGCCTATCTCTTCCGGGTGCAACCCAACGCAGCCTTCATCCAGCACTGTAGGCTTGGTAAATTTAAGGTGCTGGCCAAGATATCCTATGGAATAATTGTTGGGGAGAAAGACCTTGCCTTCATCGGGCTCTTCTTCGCCGGCAAGGATCCTGAATAGTGTGGTCTTCCCCTGGCCGTTACGGCCCACGAGCCCGATCTTTTCACCGGCACCGACATCAAAGCTCGCGTCCGAGAATAGCACTCGTGTGCCATATCGTTTATATATGTTCTTTACAGATATCATCGCTTTCCTAAGTTTTATGTTAGATACTTTTAGGGGGCGGTCCTTTTGGTACCGCCCCCTATTTGTTATATACTAAATACTATATACTAATTATGATTTTTTCTCCGTGATCTTCGCCGTAAATCCTTTGACCGCCTCTATTATGTCGATCGGGACAGCAAGAACAACCGTATTGGATGCGCTAGGCCCGAGCCCGTCTATCGTCTGAAGCGTTCGCAGCTGCATCGCTCCGGGCGATAGAGCCATCGTCTTCGCTGCTTCCGCGAGATTAAAGGCTGCTAATTTATCGCCTTCCGCCTTCGTGATAGTGGCCCTTTTTTCTCTTTCTGCCGCGGCTTGCCTTGACATGATCCTTTTTAAGTCCTCGGGCATGTCTACATCCTGGAGCTTAATTGCCGTAACCTGAAGGCCCCAGTTCTCAGCTTCTTTTTGGATAACGTTCTCGATTTCATCGCCTATCTTCTGTCTTTCCGACAACAGTTCATCGAGCGTCATGCAGCCTATTACGTCCCTCAACGCGGCCTGGGCGTATTGTGAGACCGCGTACAGGTAGCTCTGGACCTTGATGACCGCTGTTTGAGCGTCCATGACCTTAAAGTAGACAACGCCGTTTATCGATACGGGCACATTATCTTTGGTTATGACCTGCTGTTTGGGTATATCGTGCGTCGTTATCCTCATATCGATAACCTTCGCGCACTCGACTATCGGGATAATAAGATTGAACCCCGGCTGGAGCGTTCTTGAGTACTTGCCGAGCTGGAACACAACCCCTGTCTCATACTGCTGGATGATCCTAACCGAAAAAGCAAGGATCAAGATCGTGATCGCGATCAACACTGATAACATAGTCATTTAAGCCTCCTTTTTTATTCTCTTTTAGATCTTCCCTTTTAAATAGGCCTGCCTCTTTGACTCTGCGAATCTCTCTATAGCATATCTTAGCATAGTTCTCGGTATTTTCTTATAGTATTTTTTAAGAAATCTTTCTTCGCGAGCGAGATCCCGCTTGCCCACCTCCCGCAGCATCCAGCCGACAGCCTTATGGATCAGGTCTTCGTGATCGTTTAAGAGGATCTTGGCTATCTTTAACGTATCGCCAAATTCGTTATTTTTAATATAGTGAAATGTCGAAAGGATAGCGATCCTTCTTTCCCATAAAGAGCTGGATGTTGCCAAACAATATAGCGGCTTTTTATTCTTATCCTTTAAGAACGCACCTACAATATGTTCGGCGGATATATCTACCAGATCCCAATTGTTTATGTATTTGGTATTGCCCAAATATATCTTATATATTTCTTTTTTCTCTGTCTCATCCGAGACTGGATATTTCAAGATAAGAATTAAAAGGGCTATCGCCCTTTCTTCGTGGATCTCAGATCTTAGAAGCAGAGAAGACTCTTTCAAACTTATGCCTTTAAATTTTTTGGCCACGGAGCGCATTCTAGGGGCTGTAACGCCTATAAAGCGATCGCCTTCCGCGTATTCGCCCGGCCCGGTCTTAAAATACCGCTGCAATGCTTTCGCCCTTTCTTTATCGGCGCATCTCTTAAGATCAGACTTTAACTTTATTAAGCTCATATTCGATCATTTTTGTTAGTTTTTTATTTCATAACTATCATTTTGTTTAACTTGTTGAGAAATCGGATCCGGGAATATGGGGTCAAAAGGCGGGGCATTTATTGTATTAATTTTATAAGATAAAATTGGATATCTTTCTTCATAACCGTCCTTATTGCTCAATACCAGATCTATTACTCCTTCCTTTTCCTTAAGTTCATCGACACAAACGCCTTGCCCCGGTTTTGCGGCCAAATACACTTCATCGGTATTTATATTCAGAAAAACTCTCTCTTTATCGAGGATCAACCTATATAGAAAATTCTTAATTCTATCTTTAAACGAAAACCCCCTTTGAAAAATTACTTTATCACCAATAATAACACAAATATCGCTTACTTTACCTCTCGCATCTAAAGATATATCCGGATATTGAAATTCTACTGAATAGTTGGGTCCTTTTGAAAAAATATGCCTATTAAAAATTGTTTTTTGAATCAGCGTTCCCGCTATATCGGTTGAGGCGCGGATATCGCCAATAGGGATTTTGATCAAATTATCATTGACTTTAAATGATAGATAGATCTGTTCGTCATGTTGCAATAAAACTGGCAATGGAAATGCATTATTGGTCGATGTAAACACCAGGCTTGAAACTCTTGATTTTTGAAAATCAAGGTCATTGCCGAGGCCTTCGCAATATGGTTTATTCCGATTTTTTAAAAAACTTGCGACTGGGTATTTGCCAATATTCATAGAGATATTATCATACTTATTTAATGGAGATCGCGAAAGTTTAAAATCGCCCTTCTTACTGTTCATATCAAAAAACACATCTATTATTTTAAACGTCGGCTTACCATGACCCATAAATAGCGAAAAGAGCTCATCCGCGCGTACTTGATTACCCAGGGCGCTATTATGGCCTTTTGGAGCTTCATAGAGAAAATTTTTGAAAGCACTGTCCGCATAGCTTTTCATTATATATACGTTGTTCGAATGGATTTTTTCTTTTAGCCTATAGATTTCGTCGTCATTTGCCACAATGATCAGGTTTTTAACCTGACTGGCCAATTTAGTAACTAACATACTGTAAATCTCGAGTTGTTCCTCTTTCTTCGATTTCCCTATCTTATAATAGAAAGGATTTGTTCTTTGATGTAAGGCTTGAGGAAGTAAAACCTTTAAAAATAGAGGCATCTTATTTTCATATCGAATGTATCTCCACGGAGGGATTAACCTGTTGTAAATCGCGCAGGCTTCGGAACTCGAGCTTCCCAGCACGGGTATCAGTTTAAGATTTCCATTTTCAACTATATATCGCGCGTGTACCGGATCATAAGCATCTGGAAAGATAAAGCTATTGTCTCTTCTGCGATGCCAGGCAAAAACGGAAAAAACCACATAATCGAGATCGTAATTTTTCCCCAGAAATTCCCATAACAAACACATTGAATCAACTCCGCGGCCTCCGAGTCCAAAGTTTATTACTTCTATATTATTAATACCTGCCTTGTTGAATCTGGCTTGAAGCAGCGATGGAACATCATAATCACTGGCTATCTCTGCGCCTTCTATGAATGAACATCCAAAAAGACCTATTCTTATGGTGCCTGTTTTTTTCTGCTCGGGATAGAATGAATAAGAACTCCTCCTGGTATCCGGCACTTTAATATGCGCCCCGCCTAAATTCGCTGCCTGGCTTATCGATAGCTTAGGAAAAATTCTCTCTTTATAAGCAGGCGAATTGATCTCTTCATAACAATATAGTTTGTGCAAAATCGAGGTATATCTAAATAATAAAAAAATGATCACTAAAATAGATACTATGAATGAAATCGCTGCCTTTACTAATATGCTTATTTTTTTTCTTTGCCTTTGCTCTTTCATCTTTTGATTTTTTACTTACGCTCGGTTTTTTTTCATCCTTATATTGATTGTATAACTCGATAAAGGATTTGACAATAGAATTATCCTGCGTAATCATTAGCTTTTTTGTTGACGGCCGATAATAAAAGGCAAGAATTTATTTACTAAATAAATTGCCGGTATCAGGAGAAGGATTTGGAGGCCTGAATAGGTTATGCCCATAAGAACCGGAAGGCCGGATGTTACCGGAAGGGAGCCTTTGAATAAATAAATAATACTTTTCAATAAAAGAAACGAAACCCCGCCCAGGCACATAATGACTAGTGTGTTCTGACCGATAAAATCAAATAGCTTATTGCGCGCGACCAAATTGCTTATTCCGATCAAGAAAAGTATCCCGGCAATGCCGGAGATATAAAAAAGAACAATATTTCCGTAATTATTACTATTCATGTCAACTACTCTGCCGTTTAAAGAACCTACCCAGAGATTCAGGATAAAGAAAGCGCCCAGGGATATTATGAAGTACCTCTTAGCCATCCATTTTACGATAAAATCCTTGTACAGGAAGCCCAGACCGTAAAAGACCGATCCTGCGAGCGCTACGTCAACGCTCCACGGCAATCTTGGCAGTTTGGAAATAGTTACCAGAACACTTAAACTCGCAAGCCCGATAAGTACAAACGGCAGGTATTGTTTTTGAAAAGAACAATTTAATTTCCATATTAGGATCTCGGTAACGAATAAGCATGGCAAAAACCATAGCACCGTGTTTAACGGGGCACCCCAACCGCCGGAGCCTATTCCATAAAATATCCCGATGAATGGTTTGAGCGGATCCGTATTTAAAGAAAAGCCATGAGTGGCTAATTTTCGGACGGCGAGCAACCAAAATAAATAGGATAATGCCGCGAAAAAGAAGTACAGGACAATAAGAGTCCGGATTTTCTTTACACAAAAGGGGCTAAAGATCGGGTATTTTGAAGGTTCGAATAAATAACCGGAAATAAAAAAGAAAAGGGGCATACGAAATGAATATATCCACGTCAAAATATTTGGATCTATTGCTTGATGCCCGAGGATAACTAAGAATATACCGAACGCTTTAGCAGTATCTATCCAAGTGATTCTTTTCATTATTACTTAAGCTGCAACTTTAAATCTACCAATTATATACCTACCGATAAAATGGCTTAAGGTAATTACAAAAATAGCTATAACGATATGTTCAAAAATTATTGAATATGGCTTAACTTTTCTATCTTTGGCTATTGTGTAACTCATCATGGCTAATAACGCCAACCCCCAGCAGATCGAACACGGCACCGCCAAATTTATCGGCAACACGGCCACCAAAATAATGAATGTCAATGAAACAAATATCCTTGTAAAGAAATTGCTTAAAGTAGAGAACCATACCTCTTTATTATCGACGCATTCGGACTCTTGATAGATATGAATACCAAACGAATCAGCTATATTATCGGCTAAGGCAACCACTAATATACTTGAGATAATACTCAATTGGGGGCGTGCCAAGCGTATCCAAGCCGGTAATGATCCCTAAATTAGTAATGATGGCCGATGTGGCACCAAAGCTGAATTTAGTTTGATAACGCCGGCATTTATTTTCCGGACCATTTAACATATTTTTTTATGTACTCTACTTTATCTGCCAGTTACCGTTTCCTATTTCAATGGGAGTACCTGAAGAGGCATCTCTCTGAAGCCGCTCACCATACAACTTCTGGACATCTTCTACGGACGTACCGTTTTTCGACGCGATCGCGTTATATATGACCATACGGTCGTTATTCTCATCGCGCACAAGTTGTTCCGCAGTATAATTACCGGCCGCCCTTATCGTAACAAGGCCGGAAAATGTTTCTCCGATCGTTCCGGACTGCTCAAGCGCGATCAGCTCGCCGCGTCTATCTCTGCGCCGCAAAGCAGCTTGTTCTACTTCCGGACTCAAATCCTGGGCATAGGCCGTGCCAACGAAATAGCCAAGAAAACTTCCTTTATCTATGCCAGTGACAATATTTTCGATGGTATCAATATCATTCTGGACATGCTGGTACACATCCAGCCGCATCGTAATATCAACCTTTATCGGCTCCTTCGGGGCCTGCACCTTTACCGTAGCGCAGCCCACTACCAATAAAATACCTGCCATTACAATAAAACTTATTTTTTTCATAACCCTCGTCCTTTCTTTGGCAAGAAATCATGCAATATTACATTGAAATTTCGCTTACCCGAGGCACCTTCAAGAGCGACATCCATTATAAGAGTCCCGCTATCAACCGACAACTTCATCAGGCCTATATTATACTGGTATTGCTTAAAACTTTCCATCAATATATCAAGGGATTGTCCGGAGTCCTTCGCCATATTCTCAAGGAAACGGGTGTCTTTGATGACCAGAACGCCTCCGGCCGGATCCGTGGAAAAATCCCCAGTGATTTCCGAGGGGATAAGTCCATTCCCGCTCAATACTGCCTTACCGTTTAACCGTCCGGTCATCTGGAATTTGTTTTCCAACTTCATTTCGCTCACAAAAGCGCTCAAGTCCAGTCCGGCTGCATTAAGATCAATGGTAAAATCCCTGTTCTTGTCTATTCTGTAACTCATATTGCCGTTTACGGTCCCGCTAAAAATTTTCGCCGAAAAAGATCTCAAAGACACCGTATTGTCATCGATAAAAACGCTTCCGGATACATCATTCATCTTAACACCATTGTATTTTACGCTCTGAACATAAAATTCAGCGCTTTCTTCCGTAAGCTGGCTTTTTAGATAGCCGTTTTCCAGTAATATCCCTTTTGCGTCCAGAGAATCGAGCTTAAGGTCAATATTTTTTATACGATCTTCTTTAAGGTCTAACGCAAGCGATATCTTTCCTGAAAAATTCACGTCCCGCGCTTTCAGCGTAAGCGCAAGGGCCGATACTTGAGCCTCGTTCACCTTTAATGCGCCTTTGCCTGATCCGAGATTAAAATATCCTTTAAGCTGGGTTATGTCTTTGTCACCCATATTGATGTTAAAAGACGAATCTCCCAGATAAGATTTCAGTATATCCCCTCTCATGAGCGAGGAAATACTGTACGAGATTTTTAGATCTTTTATCTTGATGTCATAGGTCGCGGGCACCTTTATCTCTACATCTGTAAGAACGATCGAGGTTGCAGGTTTTACTCTGCACCGGCCTATAGTGACAACGCTGCCGGCACATATGCTTTTTAACTGCCTTTGCGCCATTGCAATAACAATGTTGTCCATGCAAATATAAAACGCCAAAACACATGACACAACAAGGAAGGCAGCTATAATTATTATCTTATATTTCATTTTTTAACCGTTTGCTTAGACATACTGTTTCGGCATGCTTTACAACTGCCGTATTATAATTCAGCCATAATTCATTGTACTCCACACAATAACCCTCTGCAATATAAATTCGTTGATAGATGGGTTTTTGTATGCAAGCGCGACGGAGAAAATCAGGGGAATATTATAAAGCTTTATTCTGGTAGAGCGTTCCCTTGTAGGATGGCCCTATTTCCATTCTTTTAAGCAATAATCCAAGAGTTATTAAACTCCCGAGATGACAATCCGAAACAGACTCGATTTTTAACGCTGTATTCAAAATTCCATATTTTTTTAAAACACCTATTAATTCGTGAGTAATTTGCATTCTTCTGATACGGCCTATCATCTGTGGGTTGTCAGGACCATCCTGAAGAATTATTTTCTCTGGATTTTTTGGAATTATTTTATTCACAAGCCTCTTTTGTTTATCTGAGAGGTAATGAAGAAAGTCTGCGAGCATATCTGCTTTTCGCGAAGATACCGTAAATCCATGATTTGTTTTCAATCTCGCGACTTTTAGATTTGAAAAAGTGATCCAATTACGATGAAACATATTATTGAACCTTTCCCGCCGTTTTAGATTAAAGCTCAACCTCGCAAGATCCAATTCCAATAATGGTGTATAAAAAGGTATAAAATAATTATTAGTATTAGTAAGAAACCTTCCGATAGCTTCCTGCGCTCTGAAATGGTAATATATATTATCGTATGTCTGAGTATTAGAGTTTAAGCGGTATAAATTTAGCAAGTCAATAAATTTTCTTTCCAATCCTTTACTAAGGTCGGCCAATCTCTCTGATAATAAAATATGCGGGAAAAAGGTCTTCCTTATGCATCTTTCAAATAAACGTTCTATGCGAATTCTTGAAGAATTATAAAAAGGAAAATCCTGCAACCACCAAGAATCTTTAAAAAGCTCGCCTCCTGCTCCTGAAAGCCCTAAGGTAACTCCTCGCTGAAGACGGTCATTCTGAAATTGCGAAACACGGTGATAAGTAAGGATATTTGCCAACCCATCATTATATATGAAAAGCTTTTCTATGTCTTGTTCCAGCGTATCTATCGTATGTTGGGTAACATAAATATTTCGGTTCAATAACTTAGCAACTTCAAGCGCAACTTTTATATCTGTGTTACCTTCTGTACCTGATATTGCCACTTCAAAATTCATCCCAAAATAAGAAAGCAGAGCGGCAATAAACCTTGTATCAGCTCCTCCTGTTAAGTCAACGCTTAATTGTTCGTCGCGGAAAGATTCGCAACAATTTTTTAAAAAACTTAGAATCTCGCACTTTGATTCATCGGATATTTTTCCAATTTTTTTGTCCCGAACCTCAAAGACACCTTTAGAATTAAGAACCATAATCTCATTATCTTTAATCTTTTTTATATCATCAAAAAATGTCTTGTTGCAGTATAGGTTCCCAAAACACAAAAACTCCACAATACATTCAGGTGATATATCGCCAATGGCTTTCCTTTTGATTAAATCTAAAAAAGAATCGGAAATTTCTGTTGTAGAGAAATATGCTTTAAATAACCCGCTGTTATCGATAAAAGCATAGGTAATATTCCTTGTTTTATCCTGCACCACCATGAAGAAAACACCATATAGCAAAGCACAAATTTCCGCGATATCCTGGTTTAATAATTTATTAATAAACTCGATTATTGAAGGCAGGCCTACCGGTTTCCCGGGGATATATATTACCCCGTTCCAATACACATCAAATGAATCATTTTTATACGTCTTTGTTTTAGATGGCCCGACTTTTATGCCGGCCTTTGAAACATTAATCATTTTGCATACCTAACCTGGTTTAAACATGCCGAATTTTCTTAGCCGTATCCGCCCTGGAAGTTAAGCACAAAGTGTCCCTAAAATCAAGATTAAAGCTACTCCCTATTATAACTCTGCGCAACAAAAGCAACAATTAAATTACAGCGAGGACTCGGCGACTTCACCTTAAGTTTTTAGGTCGCGAAGCGACACCTCTGAAAAGAGGATAGGATGCATGAGTAAGGAGGCGAAGAAATTATATTTGGGATTATGGAATATGTCAAGACCATCCGAACACAATTCAATTTCTTTTAACGAGACCTCATCGCCGGTTTTCTTACAATGCCAGCATTTTTTCGCAGTTTCACAAGATTTCCCTTTATCCACGATTTAATTTTACTCCAAAACAAAACCCTACAAAACATATTTTACTCGCATAGGGTTATGTTTTAGTGGCTTTGGTTATTTAAACTGCTCCTTTACTTTGGGTCGGGTTATTCGTTATTAACTGTTCTTACTAAAGGTATTCCATTATCTCCGCTTGGAATATAGACAATCGTATGATTTTGACTTGCAGCCATCTTCATTTGAGCCTGTATAGCCTCATGCTGTAAGTAGGCTTGTGTTAATGTCTTATTGATTATTGCTTGTGCCTCTGCGATATCTTTAGCCTCGATAATCTTACGCTCTGCCTCTTGACTTTCTTTAGTCAATACGAACTTCATCTGCTCTGATTCCTGCTCGGCTTTTAGTTTCTGCTCTATCGCAATAGATACAGTTTGTGGTAAAGTTACGGCGCGAAGCAGCACTTTCTCTAAAATTACCCCACGCTCTAAAAGCATTTTCTCAAGGTCAGTTTGTATTTTAGCGGTTATCTCATCACGGCCAGAAGTATAAAGAGCCTTCGCCTCATAAAACACGGTTGCCTCTCTTGTAGCTGAACGGAATTGCGGTTTTACGGCAACTTCATCATAATCTGTACCAACGGTTTTATAAATAGTAGCTGCTTTATCCGGGCTAAGTCGGTATAAAATAGATATTTCAATAGTAAGGGTCAATCCTTCTTTGGAAGGAACTGGCATCAATTCTTTTTCTTCCTGAGTTTGTATATCTATCATAACGACATTTGCAAATGGATTTACTAAGTTAATGCCTGCCTTGCGTTCTTGCATATTAACGCTACCAAAAACATCCACAACCCCAACGTGTCCTGCAGGAACTACGCGGATAAAACTTGCAAATATTAAAATAGCTGCTAGGACTATTGCTACAATACCGAAGCTACGGGCTGTTCCGGAATAATCGCAACCCTCCGCTTTGTTCTTAAATTTACCGATTAAAGGCATAATAACTAATCCCACTACAAGCAACATTAAAGCAAAAATAAACATCTTACACCTCCTTGTTAAAAAAACTAAAATAAGAAACCCTCTGCAATATATTCTATCGCAGAGGGTTAGAAAGTCAAACTCCCCTTATTGGACGAGTTTCGCAACTGGCTAAATTTGCAAAAGACAGAGAGATTGGTGGCAAGTCCCGAATTGTATGTCTAAAGTTATTGCGAGAACCGCCACCGAATAATTCACAAAGCCACTCTTTTTTCTATTAGTATGCTTTTTCTTGTTTTTTCTTGTTTGCTTCGTTTTTTGTGTTTTTTGCTACGTTTACTTGTTTATTGTGTTTATCCTTATCTTTCTTGCCTTTATCTCCCATTACGAGCCTCCTTTTTTTCCGTCAACATTCCGAGAATATTGGGGACGTTCCCCAGAGTGATATCATCTTGCCGCATAACCCCTTTATCCGCAGAATATTATAACGCCGCTTAGGAAAATTAACAATAAAAAAGCCCACCGGATTGACGATGGGCTTTTTTAGGTGCTTCGGCAAATTCTGTTCTGCTTCGCTTTTCGCTCAGGACACTTCGCCTCGAGTTTTTAGGTCGCGAAGCGACACCTCTGAAAAGAGGAGCTGTTTCCTATTAGGCCCCTGCCTACTTTTTAAACATATCTTTCAAAATCAAAGTGATTTGGCGGTTTTTGCGACTAAATTACCAAAGCATAAAGATTTGGTTCGCTTTTTTTGATTGAATCCACTCCGCCCTTGTGTTAGCATAAAGAAGATGAATAGAATGTAAACGGAAATTTGCCATATCATTATTAAGGGATTGCCGTGAATTATCAAAATAATAAAAAAAAGCTTATTCTACTTCTTTTCTTGCCGCTACAAATACTTTTTTTAATCAACTGCGCAGCGCTTGCTGATAATATCTATGTAAATATTACCCCTAAAGAAATTAATTGCGGTGATACGGTTGCGATCGAAGTCAACGGCATTACAAATTCAAAAAATAACTTTCTTACTGTAACTTCGCCGACCGGAAAAGCATATCATCCGGAGTTTGTTTCTAAAATAACTCAAAATGAACAAAAATGTTTCGCAGCGTTTTCTAACACGTCCGACAAGGGTTTTCTTTCACAAAATTGGAATAAATATCTTGTGCGATTATTTAATCGCGACGGAACATTGTTGTGCGAAGACGCTTTTTACTTAAAACAAAATAATAAAGAGCTATACTTTACAATTTATATCGATGACGTGGGTGCGTCGGGACTTCCCGAACCGGATGGTTTGCGTTGGTTTGAAAGTAACAAGTACCCGGTAAATCTTGGATGGGAAAATGGTGAACTAAACCAAGAAGGAATCCTTCTCGATGTCATAAAAAATAAATATGACCTTTCTTCCAACTATCTATTTCATCATTTTCACGCTATTAATTATACTGGAAATGCTTTACTGCAAAAAATAGACAAAGCAATAAACTGGTATCAAATACATACAAAAATTAATTCCGCTATGTCAAATATTCTTGGCATCAAAGTTTATTTCAGAGATAGGCATTTTTTTCTTGCTCTAATTTTTATATTAGTTGCATCTGGCTTGCTTTCTTTGAAAAAACGCAACATCCTCTTTGCTACCGTTACAATTTTCTTTTGCATAGTAACTACGACGTTCCTTATCGCTTCTTTTAGTGCTCAATATAGCTATAACGAGAAAAATTGGACCGCACATTTCGATGACCCACAATGGTGCAAAGCGTTCCTTATAGAGACAAAAAAAGATTTCATGTCACAAGGATTGCCTTATCCGCGCATAACCAGACACGGATGGAATGTGCCGTTAAAAGGACTTACAGAATTTTATATGAAAGAAATGGGCGTTTTGGCAGACGCTACTGTTATTTATAATACTAAATTTGAATTCGACAAGCACAATGTGATCGCAAAAATAAAAGGGCCCAACGCCCCTTCACCTTACTACAGCTCAATAAGTAAAGGTTGCGAATTTGAATACAATGGCCTTGAGATCGACAGGGGGATCCTGGAACTACCGCTTATTTTTGATGTTTCAGAATACGATCCGTTTGGGTTTATAAAAAAAATCGAAAAAGATATTGAAACCCTGCCTAATGGGGCTTTAGTAAGTACATATTGCCACCCGAAAGATTCTTTGAAAAAATATATTCCGTTAATTTCTTTTCTGAAAAAAAATATGACATTAAGTTTGTATCAGCGAATAAATATTTAAGTATCTATATGACATATTTTCCAAGACCGGTATTAATTGATATGGACGATATGATTGCATATTGGGCATATTATGATGGCAAAAGCTTACAAAAAATATGTCCCGCCGAATGCATATATATTTCCTCAAAAGAACCTAAAAAATACACAATCGGCATTAACACTTTTTCAAACTTGCCAATGCTAGAAATCTCTACTCTGGAAACGAAAGAAATAACTTTGAATGGAAGGAAATATGAACTTTCTCCTTCTGGCGGGAAGGAGTCGATTATCCTGAAAAACGTACAGTACGGTTCTTACTCTCTCTTAAACTATTTTGATAAACCGTAATTTTGCAACATCGTTTTGCGCATAAAATCTAAAATAAATTTTCTTTATTTATTATATTCTCGAGAAAAGAGAATCGCTAAATCTTTCGCTAATTGTTTTGAAAATATACTTGCTCCTAGAGGACTCAAACTATTTGGGGAAGAAAAATAGTCTTTCTTATTCAAATCAAATTTGTCGGTATTATTATAAGATAAGAAATTAATACTATATTCTTTGCATAGTTTCTCTATAATAGGCACTGCGGTATTTTTACCATTCCGCTCCAAAAACCTATTAAGTTCGCTATAATTCGGAATCTCTATTACAACACAGTCAACCTTATTGTCTTTGCATAATTTAAATATTTTTTTTAAAAAAATTATCTCCTGCGGAATAATCTTGCTATCATTGATGAAACCCTTCCTTTGAGCATCCAAAACTACTCCTGAAGTCGATAAAGTTTCATTAATAAGCTGCGCGCCTTTAATATAGATATGATTATCGTTTCTTATTTTTTGGCTGCGAAGAATAAACGCAAAGGCATCTTCAAAGAATTGTCTATATCTAAATAAAGAATATTGTGAATACAATAAAAAATCTTCTACTCTCGCTTTATAAGAAACTTTAAGATCTTTAAAGTATGACAACACTGTTTCCCAAGATAGATCGAATAATATGCTTTTCTCTGTTTCGACAGCTGAAAAAGAGTTGTAGGTACCGGAATATATTAATATGCTGGGGATATTGCCTTTTCTTATATTATCTTTAAGTATATAGTAAGCCAGGACGTTCGATATGCCATTCCTACTTAAATTGTAGGCACGCACTCCTTCTATTTTATCTAACTCGGTAGGAATAACACTGTGAAGCAAAGTGCATGTGCCCAAAGCTATAGTATTATATTCTTTAAAATTAGATATTATGGTTCTTTTTGCAAAATAAAGGTCTACCCGGGGCAATGTATACATAGAGATTGCCAATAAAATTATATACATTGCTGAAAAAATACCGAAGAATTTTCCCAATGTAGCTGCCTTTTTTCTAAAAAGCAATGTAGATAAATTCATTTGCGATCTTTCCATATAATATGACTGAGAAGATAATGTAGATATACAATATATTTTTTAACCATGGCTGCGTTTCGCGCGTTTGTCTAACCTTGATAAAATATTCTAGAACGAAAAATGACAAAATTAATATTGTGTTTAGTAAAAATTTGGAATAAGGCCGGAAATCAAAAAGGGTATTAGAGAAATCGAAAAAATGCCCTATTATATAAAAACTATCTGACACAGATTTAGCTCTAAAAAAAACAAAAGAAAACAAAACTATACTGAGAACTATTAGGCGTTCAAAAAAAGTTTTTACAGGGGTTATTACTTTATACTGTTTCCAGAAAGAATCTCTTTGTTTTTGGGTCAATGCTGAGATCGAAAAAAATATACCATGGATGAAACCGAAAATTATATATCCTTTTGCCGCTCCGTGCCATAGCCCTAAAATTAAAAATGCACTAATAAGAGAGGCTGTAAAACCTATATATCCAAAACTTCTTGTCATAAAACTAAGAGGTATGTATATGTAATCTCTAACCCACGAAGAAAGAGTTATATGCCAACGTCGCCAAAAGTCTTGAATATTCTTCGCTAAATAAGGACAGTTAAAGTTATCGGTCAGATCAATTCCAAAGAAAGTTGCGCTACCCAGGGCCATATCTGTATAGCCTGAAAAATCTGCATACATTTGAATTGCAAAAAAGACAACAACAACACCTAAGGTTAAACCATGGTAAGATGAAACGTCCGAAAATACCCTTTCTACATATGGAGAAAGTCTATCTGCAATAACGACCTTTTTGAATAACCCGAAAAGTATTAATTTCGACCCAGATATAAAATAATTATAATTAAAGCGGCGCTTAAGTCGAAATTGCGGAATAAGAATGCCTGCCCTTTCGATGGGTCCTTGTAAAAATTTGGGGAAGAAAGATAGATATAAACTAAATATGCCGAAATTTTTTTCAGGCACTACTTTCCCAATATAGATATCCGTCAGATAAGAAAGCGCCTGAAAGCTATAGTAAGAAATACCGATGGGGAGCAGAATGTTAGCATAATATGGTGGGAGTTTGAGAAAAGAATCGGTAGGTAAAAGTGGCGATAGTTTTTCTATAAGATTGCAGTATTTGAAAAGAAACAATATGGTAATAGCGAAACCTACAAAAAAAATAAAAATAAATTTCTTTTCGGTGTTCTTTTTTATATGAAATATTAATAGCCCTCCGAAAAAAGTTAATACGGTAAGGAGCATTAAAGGCAATAAAAAAAGAACGCTAATATTGTAACAGAAATAATAACTTGTTATTACCAAAAATATCCATCGGATTTTAAAGGGGAATAGGTAATAGAGAATAACCGCAAGCGTCAAAAAAAAGAAGTAATCGAGAGAATTCAAAAACATACTTTAGTGTCTAGTTTCCAGTTTTTTCTCTACGCACAATAATAAATCAGATATGTTGTTCAATAACATAACTTCTTTAAGTGTGAATTTAATATTAATTTTTTTTTCTATCGCGGCAATCATTATAATATGAGCCAAAGAATCCCATCCCTCAATATCATTTGCTGTCATATTATCCTGAATATTGATTGAAGTGTCATTAAAAATTTCTCTAAAAATTTCATTTACAACAATTCTGATGTCGTCTTTTTTCATATTGCTATAATTTATTGATAAAAACAGGAAAGTTATTGAATTCCAAAGTGTCTAAGCGCCAAATTGCCGATCCGTCTGCCTTGCTTTCTGACAAAGTAAATTGCATTCCTTTATATAAGTTTGAAACGATCTTATTTTTCTTTGTAGGAATATATACCCCTTCCATTATCCTGAATCCTTTGTCTCTTGCAAATTTCACGAACTCATTCATAGTAAAATACTCTACCCCGCGCGAGAATACACGACAGCTCATCAGCCAAGTATCGATTACGAGAATTTCTTTTTCCCTTTTCGCTATGAGAACAGCTACAATACCATTATCTCCAAATTTATCCTTTAAGGTTACATATAAAGAGTACATATTTTCATTGTATAGCATATCTACGAGCTCTTTTTCGGAATATCGTTTAGTAGTCAGATTAAACTGATTAGTCCGTTGAATTAATTGGCTGATTCTCGGCAAAGTTACCTCTTCAATTCTTTTAAATTCCGCTACCATTGTAAGACTTTTAAGATAATCATCAATATTAGTAAAATATTTTTTTTCTTCGTTGCGGAGCCTATCGTCTCTATAATAAATAGCTCGTTTTTTATCTTCATCCGTGTAAGAAATTGTTTCAAAAAGATTCAATTGATTTAGGTGTTTAACAAATTCAGCCGGATCCTCCGGCATGTCAGGTACTAATATTTCCGGATAAATGTGCTTTATTAAATTTCTCTCAAAAACCGAATCATCGATAAAAACAATAGAATCTATTCCAATGTTCAAAACGTTACTGATATACTCAATATTTTTTGCTTTAGACTCCCAGTTGGCAACAAAAACTGCTATATCATCTTCTCTTAAAACCATATCAGGATGTTTTCTGAATGGCTCGACAGCAATTTCAAATTCATTCCTGCTGCATATCGCCAAGATAATGCCCCTTTTTTTAAGTTCTTTTAAATACCGCTGAAAAGTACTAAAGGCCTCTCCGATGCCGAGATTTCCGATTTCTATTTTTTCAATCCCATCATCACCGATTACGCCTCCCCATAACGTGTTATCAAGATCGAGAATTAAACATTTCTTAGATTTACCTTCGCAACTCATTACAATCTGAGCTATATTCATTGCAATGGAAGGTAGAAATTCCATTGGGCAAATCGTCTTCGCAGAAATCCAAAGCTTATCATCATCCCAATATTTTTTACCATGGTAAGAGGAAAGATATTCAATGTCGTTAATTAAAATTTTATTTCTTTTAATTGACGATTCAATTATGCTCCTATTTATGCCCAGGAATATATTTGATACAGAATCCTGCACTTTTAGTGAATAATTTCCGAAATATCGTTCCAAAGGAATTTCAAAATTATTCTGTATGATATAACATTGAAGGCTATTGTTTATTTTATCCCAGATAGAAATGAGAAACTCAATGTATTTAACAGCGAATGTCGAACGTTCTTTTTCCTCGGTGTCTAATAGCTTTTTCTTTAAATAATTACTAGCGGTATAAAGCAATACATATCTAGGTCTGAATTTATAGAGATCTGAATTCTCATCAAGCACCTGTTGAGAAATGGTATCATAGTGAGATTCGAATACTTCTAAGTAAAATCCTAATTTATAAAATATTACCTTGAGAATTTCTGTAAAATAATTAGTATTATTATCTCCTAAAATGGCAAGCCTAATTTCCTTTAATCCCGACTTATTATTAACGATCTCTTTAATCTGTTTCCTTAAAGTAAAATAATTTAATTCTTTTTCATCAAACACTGCTATCCTCCCTTTGCACAACAATCTCTTGAAAATACGGCGATTTTCAGCTTACCTTGTTTCATTTTAACAAAAAATAGTAACATTTTCAATTAAAAATATGAGAATATCCGTTACCGTTGACCCCCTCCCCTAAAACTGTACCACTTCCAAAGAGAATTATGGTAGTATAGCTATCCCAAAACGGAGGTGGATTATGCGTGGTAAAAGGTTTAAAGAAGACCAGATCATCAGCATCTTAAAAGAGATGGAGACAGGCGTTCCAATGCCGGACCTCTGCCGTAAACACGGCGTAAGCGATGGCACCATCTATAACTGGAAGCGTAAAT
>Ga0066636_10000661_pt1 | contig 19750 bp, 25 predicted proteins | sample CryGeyCG2014_080_2_FD_62736 | JGI IMG/M metagenome (GOLD analysis project Ga0066636, IMG submission 62736) | Groundwater microbial communities from aquifer - Crystal Geyser CG07_land_8/20/14_0.80 | ecosystem: Environmental > Aquatic > Deep subsurface > Groundwater | place: USA: Utah: Grand...
AACTCACTCTTTTCCTCCTTGACAGCTCTTTCAATAGATTTTTTGAAGTCGTCTGTTTCTTCTACTTTACCTGCAATGAAGACAGGCAGAGCCCAGAAATTATCACCTTCTTTTCTTCGTATCCCAACCATAATCACATACCCCTTACTTAAAAGAATTTCACTTGCAAATTCTAAAGCAGCCATTGTTTTGTTGTGAGTGAATACAGTGGCTTTGTATTCAACTGAAAGCACTTTTGCGAGCGAATAATTGCTCTGTTCAAAGAACCTTGCGATGTTTGAGCCTACTGCTTTTACTCTTTTTTCTCTTTCTGGAATCTCCGCTTCTTTCTCGTCAGTGTTAATCCTGATTACATCCTTAATCTCATTTTCGTACATTTTTGCCTCCCTAAATTAAATTATTCGCTACTTTGGATAAAATCAAAAAATCAACAATCAACAAAACGATAAACAAAACATTTTCAAGGATACTCCCCGTCCTTATTCTTATTTTTGAAAATCGGTATTTTTTTTTAATAAATGGATAAAAAAACGGTACTCCTGTTGGATTCATCGAATCAAGAAACAGATGAGAAAGAAAACCAGAGAAAATTCCTATGCCAAACTGCACTGATACAAGAGATGCTAATGACGAAAAGGCAAAAAGCGCAAGAATGGAATGAGTTATCGTTCTGTGTTCGATTGGTATCTTCGGCAGTATCCTCGTTATGGTGGAGCCGTCAGCATCAATGTCAGGAAGAACAGAGCCTAAAAGAAGTCCTCCTGCTATGCCCAAAGTTGCAGGAATAAATGCAAGTAGCGTAATCGATGCTGCCATATGCGTATATCCTCTCATAGTTTATCCAGTATTATTTTGTTTCTCCCTGCTTTTTTTGCCCTGTAGAGTGCCTCGTCGGCCTTTTTCTTTAACGCTTCAAAAGCCACTTGCTTTCGAGCTTCAGCGATGCCAACGGAAAGCGTTATTCTGTAATCTCCATTCTCGGAAAGGGAATTCGCTATCCTCTTTGCAATTTTCAGGGCGGCAAATTTATCTCCCTCAACAATCACAGCCATTTCATCTCCACCAAACCTGAAGGCAAAATCAGAGGCTTTTATGTTCTTCCTTATAGCACCTGAGACTCTCTGAAGTATTATGTCTCCTGCATCATGTCCATATACGTCATTAAAATGTTTAAACTCGTCTACATCGCACATGATAAAAGAGATAGTTCTACTCTCACTGAGAATGGGATAAATTTCCTTTACGTACGCCTCAAGCGCAAGTCTATTGTGAAGTTGTGTGAGTTCGTCGATTCCTGCCTGAGAGTACAGAATGTCATAGTTTATTGAAGATGTGAAGAGGAGTTTCAGGAGTTCAATTATGTCTTTGAAAAAGCCGTTGTCCTCCTCATAAAAAACAACAATATTTGGAAGTATCACAATCTTCTTGTGGTTATAGAGCAAATTTTCGACTTCCGCATCCCTCTTCTGCCCTGAAAGTTCTCCATCCTTAAAAACCTCAACAAATCCACTTGGAACATAAATATTCTTGTATGTAAAGTATATGTCCGAATTTGCGTACTGCAAAAACACAGAGGATACATACTTTATGAGATCAGGAGAAGTCCTGAAATTAACATTTCTTACAAACATTCTCAATGTAGAATACGACTTAGAAAGAGACCTTTGCTTATTTTTTGAATCAACAAGCAAAGATATCAATAATAAATTAAAAAATATCAAGCACAGCCCTATAGTCGTCAATATAACCTTCGTTTTGCATTCTCCTCAATGAATCTTCAATCTTTAAACATCTTTGACTGTTCATATAATTTGTAATCTCATTGAGTCTTCCCTCAATTATTACCTGCTGAATACTCTTTGAGTGCTCAATAACTTCAACTGCCGGGTACATATTACCCTTCCCGTTTACGAGCATCTGAGAAATTACTGTAATAAAGCTCATTGCAAAGAGCTTTCTGTTCCACTCTTTATCTGACAACAGGGAAAGCATCCTGTCTATTGCCTCTATTGCAGGGAATGCATGGATGGTGGTGACAACAAGGTGTCCTGTTGTTGCAAGAGACAGTACAATCTTTGCAGATTCAGGATCCCTTATCTCACCGATAAAAATGATATCAGGATTTTCCCTGACTACTGCCTTCATCCCATCGTCAAAGGAAAGCACATCAGTTCCAACTTCCCTCTGGTCAACAATGCTGTTCCCATGCGGGATAAGATACTCAATTGGGTCCTCTATCGTAATAATGTGAACACCGTCAAAGATAACAGTCTTCAGCATTGAGGCAATTGTTGTTGACTTCCCAGAACCCGTTGGACCTGAAACTATGATAATCCCTGCTTTTTTCCTCATAAAATCAGGCAAAAACTCAGGAAGATGAAGCTGTTTTATCGTGGGAATTTCAGATTTAAGCCTTCTCATCGAAATGGATATTGAAGATCTCTGATGGTATATATTTGCCCTGTACCTTGCATTTTTTCTCCCGAATGAGAAATCTACCTGCAGGCACTTTTTAAGCTTTTCTTTTTGGATATCAGTGACAAGGGAAAATGCAATGTCCTCTGTATCAGCAGAAGTTAATACTGGAAGTCCACCTGCCTCAATAAACGTTTCTTTTGTGCGTATATGTGGTTTTGCTCCTGCGGTGAGTTGTATATCAGATGCAGAATTCTCCTCTGCTATTCTGAATATCTCGTCAATCAATCTTCGTTCTTCCAACTTCGTTTCCGTCTTTATATTCAACTGCATATACCTCCATTCCCTTTATGCTAGTTGCAAATTTCAACGCCTCATCTTTATTTGTAAAATACCCTTTATCCTGCCCGTTTAGAATAATTCTATAAAGCGTGTAAGAACTACCTTTGTTGTAAACAAATTTCTGAAGTTCAGCTGTAGTACTTATTGTGACATCGGAAGGGATAGGAAGAGGAGCAATCCTTTCAAAGGGAAGCGAAAACTTTATGAAAGAAGTTCCAAAGGTTATAATAAAGGAGGAGAGGATGATCGCAAGAGCTTTTATAAGTCTTCTTATATCGGGAGGAATGCTTTTCTCTTTTTCCACAACGAAGGTTTCTTTCTGCATGTTGAGAAAATTAGGGTCAGTGAACTCAGAGATGTATGCCCACTCCGGAAGGTTCACAGACCTGTCAACTGCAACTCTCGCAGTAAGCCATGGCCTTGCAATATTTCCCTTTATGAAACCTCTTATTCCCTTGACATCCTCGTCAAAACTATATGGAGAGGAAGACATGGTAATAGAATTGGCATATGCAAAGAGCTTGTCCGGTGCATCAACAACTCTGATGGTTTCATTGCTGAACTGGTATATAAGCCTTCTTCCTTTGAGAATCACGGGCTTCTTGTACTTCAAGAAAGAATTTCGTGCAATGTTGAGTTCAAGTTGAGAAACTGAATCCGGCCTGAAGGCAAGAATTCTGCTGTAAAAGTCTCTTCTTATTGCTCCAATAATAAAGAAGTTCGCAACCTCTTCAATTGCATAGACTACATCAGTCGTGTCCATTTTTAATGCAATAGCTGCAAAAATTGCATTCTTTTTTATTTCACTTTTTTGATATACAAAGCAGTTTGATACCGTATCGTCAGCATAGATAACAGTTTTATCGGCACTGGGAAGTTTGGGAAGGAATGACGCATCCAGGAATTCGTTAAACTCGTAAACTGCTTTAAGAGTATTCTTATTAAAATAGAGTACAGTAGTTTTGTTTAAGCCCGCAAGGATAATAAGTTCGCTCATTAATCTCCCCCCTCCTTTGCTATGAACATAATTATTTTTTTCTGACTGTATTCATTTGCAATTGCCTCAGCTGTAAGAGCATCAAGGTTGTTTGCTATAACATGCCCTGCATAATAGCTTCCCTCTCTTTTAGTTACATATAGTCCCTGCTTTGAAAGAGTATCTGCGAATACTTGATCTGTTGTCGTCGCAATAAACTCGCAAGCAGTATATTTTCCTGCCTGAAACAATTCTTTTGTTATCTCGAATTCCTCATACGGCGAGCTTATCATTCCCTTAACAGTTGCTTTAATTTCCTGCCTTGACGCAGTGAATGAAATAACATAAAGCGGTGGAATCTCCTTCTGTATTATCGAAAAGAATTGTACAGGAGACATGTTTGAAACCTGTATGTCCATCCTGAACCATTTCATGCCGTTCTCTTCGACATATCCCGGGGAGAGAACAAGAGACTGAAACGAGCCGCTAACTTCTTTTTCAAAGTTCTTATAGAGGTTGAAGAGCCTTTGATCAGTATAGAGGGAAGTGGAAACCTGAACGAGAAGTTGCGAATAGTTTTCTTTCTCCTGCCTTAAAACTTGCAGATCTTCTAAGAAAGATGACTCTTTTTCTCTCAACTTCTTGAGGTTTCTGTTTGCATCTATGCTTTTGTACAGTGAGATGCCGTAAGTTGAAAACAGGGCAAGTGCAATTAAAACTGCCGTTATCTTAACTATCTTAACCTTCATTTACTTCACCTCTGAGCATATATATTGAAGTGCCTTTTTTCCTTTCAGGAGCAGAAAAGCCTTTGAAGAAACCTGAATCAATGAGCATCTTCATGTATGAGTCAACTTCTCCGGAGGAGTTAGCAGTAAGCGTTATACTGATGCTACTTTCATCCATCCGAACGTCCATGACATTTGAATTTTTGAGAATCGTATTTGAAAGAGCAACCAGATCTATTTTCTTTATGTTTTTTGCCGCACTTTCCCACTGTTTGATAAGGTCCTGCTGCTTCTTGCTCTCGTTTATAACATCCTGTACCTTTGCTTTTGATTCCCGCAGTTCCTCTATATTTGCCTGTAATTCTGTGTTGTTCTCATCAAACAGGTGCATTACGTAAAGCACAGCAGATTTTGCAGGGAAGAGCCAGGAAAAATATAGAAGAAAGACAATTGCAAGGGAGACAATTTCTCTTCCAATTATGGGAATTTGCAGCAGTAAATTGTTCCACGTTTTCTTTTTTCTCATGCTGAACCTGCTGTTGAGGTTCAGGGAGCCAGAATAATTCTCAGGGTTAACTTTTACAACTTCCGGATACTTAAACGCTTCAAGTTTTTCAGATGGCATATCCCCTGCGATAAGCGTCTTCTCAATCTCTGCTGCAGGAAATGTTATCCTTCTGAAGTCTTGCTGGGTAATGTCTGATGATTTTGCAAGTTGCTCGTTGCTTATTGCAGATATATCAAAGTCAAATTCATTGATTATAAGAGGCTCATTTTTTCCTATTACGAAATAGGTCATTTTGCCAGCTGGAAGAACGACCAGGCAGTATTTCCCCTCTCCTTTATCCTTTAATGCAGACCATGCTTTTGCATAAATCTCTGGCACCACGATCTCTGCACGGACACTATCCTGATATTCGCATGCAATACCAACGTACCAGTTGAGAGATTCAGAAGAGCCAACTTTCTTAAAATCAAAAGAAGCTGAAGGAAATCTCTTCTCAAACTGTTCTTTAAATTTCTTCTCGACTTCTCTCAGTACAACATCGTCTGGAAATTGCATGGATGTAACTTCTGATTCCGTCGAAGGGATAATATACACGTTCTTTTTCGCTTTCATCTTCACCTCCTGATAGTTATATAAAATTATTGAATCTAGAAATCTATACTTTTAATAACTTGTTGTTATTAAGAACCAGTTATATACGTTGAGTAAGGCTCTTTTGCACTTGCGTAAATTCCATAATAACTCGCTGAGGAATCAGCAAAAAATGGATAATATTGCTTTAGATCCAGGGGCAAAATATTATTGCCATTACTGTCTTTTGCATATACCGTGTAATTAGTGAAGTACCAGGCAGAGGCCATCGGATAACTCAGGGGGTCATCTGGCTTATTTGTGATTTCGGAGAGATCAGACGACGGCAGCGTGCCTTTTCTTCTTGCATAGTCATATATAAGAGAAGCAACCTTCTTCTCTGCTTCAATTGTCTGATTATTTCTTATTTTTGCCATCGTTCCTTTAAATGCAAAGGAACCGACAAAAGTGATAACGGCAAGAATGCCTATTGTCGCTATAACTTCAACAAGAGTAAATCCTTTTTTCACCCTCCGTCACCTCCATATGTATTAGGTCTTGTATATATGTTTGCAGGCGAAACGTTTGGTGCCTGCAGAATGATGCTATAAACGACTTTATTAGTATAGTTAATGGCCTGAAGTGTACTGGAAGACTGAATCCAATTCCATCCATCTTCAGGATTTCCGTACCAAAGAGCATTCTTTGGAACGGTTTCAAAATACCTTGTATCTTTTAGAAAATCTTTAAATTGATTATCGTTTGCAGGATAAGCGCCTTCAAGCTCGTATCTTCTTTTAAGTTGTTCAGCAATAAAGTTGGCAACGCTTACTACTGAAGTTTGCTTTGAGTACCGTGTAGCTCTCGATGCAGTAATCCAGATCATAGCTCCCATTGCAACTATTATTGCTATTGTTACGATAAGCTCAATAAGAGTGAATCCTTTTCTCAATGCGTGACCCCCATTTGAGATTTAGTGAAAGTATAGCTTATGTTGTTACTCTGTGGATCTGCATAAATAGTTATTGTAGTTCCATTATCTATCATACCAAACCCGTTTTCATAAGGATTTGTGAGTTTGTCTTTAAAATAGTTGGAATCTTGCAAAAAGGACTGAAAGTTTGCAGGATAAGAACCGTTATTTACCCTGTATTCATTCATTGCCTCAGCAATCTGAGTACATTCCATAAGAACAGCATTCTTTTTGTTCCCTCTCACGACAACAGTTGCAATCATAAAAGATGCCGATATAATAGCAACAACAATGACGATTTCTATAAGTGTAAAACCTAACCTATCCTTTTCCACCTGTATATTTTTACCTTCCCGTTATATAAAAATCCGTCCGCCTGCACTTTATAAGTGCTTCCGTCGGTATAAGTCACCGTGGCAACTGTAGAAACCGCAATGCCGTTTTGCGTATAAGTCGTACTGCAGCGAAATAAAGCAGTGGGAAAAGTTCCGCTTTGAGAACTTTTTGCCTGCAAAGATTTCATTACAGCAGTTTTTGCAGTGCATTTCATCTGATTCAAAACTTCGTAATCTCTTGCTTGAGCCATTGAAATTCTCACATTGGTGAATGTAGTCTGGAATACAAGAAGAAGGACGGCGGTAATAATTACAGCAGTAAAAAGGATATACCCCTTTCTATTGCGTAATTTCACACGGAACATAAGTATCGTCTCCTTTGAATTTAATCGTGTAAGGACTCAATATGACGCCCATAAAGGTAAAGTTGCCATTTCCATCGGTTACAGCATGAATAAAAGTTGTGCTTGAAAGAAAACAATATACATCTCTACCTGCTATCCCTGCACTGTGCAGCGGATCATATAGCTGTCCTGCAATGCCTCCAATGATAGGATGCACATTTATAATTTGCGACGGATCCTTATACGGTACGCCCATGTAGTTGCTCACCGCATTTATAGGTGGTGTGGAAGAAACAAAATCACTGCTCCAGGAACCGTACTTTGACGTGTCCATTGCCTGGTTAAACGAATAAGGAGAAGCATATGGAAAAGTAACGGTCGGGTTATCATACAGAGGGGTTGCTTCCCTTAAAGCACTTGCAACGAATGGATAACCTTTTAACGCAAAAATATTTGTCATTCTCCAATAAGTCGTTGCTTTATCGTTAACGTCGGGCACGGCAGTGATGCCTTCTCCCAGAGATGAGGCAAGAGTTGTCCCGTCAATAGCATAAAAGGACATCTTAAAATAATTGTTGTTGCTGTCTATTGGAGTCATGCTGTCAACAAAACTACTTGTTAGCGAAATGCCATTTCTATTCAAATTATTTCCTGAAATGGAATACTGTGCCCACAAATCGTTGATGCTGGTTAAATTGAAACTTTTTTTAAAAGCTATAGATGTGATGTTCTGCGGGTTCACTGGCCCAGCCTGCATTCTTGTAGCACTTTCAAACTCATCCTGTATACCCTGAGCAATATTCCTTGCATGCACAATCGCATTTAATGCATAGCTTGATTCTTCTCCCTGAATGCGCGTGAAATTCGCTATTGTAAGCAAGGAAAGAAGTAAAGTTGCAAAAATCGCAGTTGCAACAATCACTTCTATAAGCCCATCACCTTTTCTCTTTTTAGTAAGCATAAACACCTTCGTACAAATAAGTCTCAAGTATAAGTCCTCCTGATGCTTTTGGCCTTCTCCATACAAGCAAATGAATGACTCTTCCTACGCCGTCGGGAGTAGCATAGAACTGATATCGGTATTCAGGATACCCTTCTTTACAGAATGTGCCCGGGTCGTTGGCGTACCCGTTCTCGGGGTCATGCGCTATGTCCTGCTGGGAACCGGGATCATACTGAAAACCATAATAGGTATTTATCGCATAGTAATCTATTTTAGTTCTCAACTTGCCTTCTATCTCGCTCATCTTTGCGTTTGCAAGGCTTTCGACGCCGAGCTTGCTTAAAGTGTAGCTATTCAAGGACTTTTGCGATACCGTTGAAACAAAAATAGGCATCGTGGCCATGGCAAGGACTCCAACGGCAAGCACGACCTCGATCAAAGCAACTCCTCTTCTTTTTCTCATTTCATTCCGCCCATAACCTGCGCGATAATAGCAAAGTACGTATAATAGAACGTGCCGAGAAGAGCAAAAACAACGACACCGAGTATAAGAGTCAATGCAATCGGCATAGAATTCTCAATTACTTTCACATCATTATCTATATTGCTAACCATCGAAACAGCAAGTTTTTCAAACATAACAGGTAATTTTCCTGAACGCTCGCCGACCTCTACGACATTTCTTATTGCCCCAGGAACAGAAGGGGAATAAAAGGACTCAGCCAATGACGATCCCTTTTTTACTCTATCTTGCGCTTGTTTTAATGCTTCTTTCAAATTCTTTGATTTAATGCTCGGGATAATATAATTAAACGCTTGCTGTACCTTTGTTCCCGCAGTAAGCACGAGGTTAAGGACTGAAGCAATCAGGAAAATGTCCATATGCGCATCAAGCAAGATGTAAGCTTTGCCAACGAAAGGTAAATACCTCATAATTGTATCCTTGTATTTTATAAACAAAATTACAAAGGCTGCAACGACAATAGCAACAAGTATGATATTATTAGATAGCATGAAGAAGAAGTTCGTAACGCCAGTAAATTTTGTTATTCCTGCATCTTTTGCAAAACTTCTGAGTTGCGGAAATAAAGAATTGAGCATATAGATAAATACCACGGCTGTTGCTATTATAGTCGCAACAGGCATAATAAGGGCAAGCCCGATCTTACTGTGTACGTCCGCAATAGTCCTGTAATAGACTGCAAGGGTTCTTAACACCTGAGGGAGCTGTCCGCTGTCTTCTCCTGCCCTGACTGATTCTGCAAAAAGAGGCGGTGTCTCTTTTCTTTTTGCAAGCGCAGTTGAAAATTGCAATCCAGATAATATGTCTGTTTTAATTTCAAAGAAAATCATTACCGTATAATCGTTCTTTGAAGAAATAATTCCGTCAAGTGCTTCAGAAAGGCTGAGTCCGCTTGTGAGCATTGTTTCAAGATCGGTTGCGACAATCGAAAGATCAAGAGGAGTTAGTTTCTTAACGGTTTTTTTATAAGGGACAGCGTTTATAGCATCAGGATTGAGGCCGAGTGCTTCTCTCGCACTCCGCGCTTCTATCTTTCTAATTGTCTTCCCGATTACAAGAAATTCCATTACTGCTGAATGCTGTCCTTTACTGATACTGGTGTAGTACTGCCAAGACAGTACTGAATCTCAAAATGATCCAGCCCGCTTACATCAGTGGTCTTTGTATAGATAATAGTAGCACCAGTTGGAGCAGATGCACCATCAATCTGTGCAGGCGCTCCACTTCCTGAAATCTGTACAACAGTGTCCTTATAGAATGGGTTCTCAATAGTTTTACTTAAATACTGCCCAACCCCGGAAGTTTTTGCCCAATCTGCGAAGTCAGTTGCGGCTGCCGGTGCATCTGGATAGTGTTCGCCGTGTTCGTTTGCATAGACCATTAAAGCTGTCTGAAGCTCTTTAATGTTCCCCTGCCATCCAGAGACTTTTGCACCTCTTGTAAGTCTTGGTCCAACAAATCCAATGATAACAAGCAGAGCTGTGATAATACCAACTACAACAAGCATTTCGATGAGTGTAAAGCCTTTTCTCATCTTCATTTTTTTTAACATTTTTCACCTCCAAGTGAATATTTCTAAAGGAGAGGCGCCACATCTCGTGGATCGATTTCTCCCCTTTGGATCTTTATTGCAGCATGCTTTGCCATTGTGAGATGGTTATTAAGAGTATCAAGGTAACTGCGAATTTCATGAGAAGATTCATTCTTAATTATCTCTTTTACTCCGTTATCAACATACAGAACCTCCGCAATTACCGTTCTTCCATCCGGGCTCATGTCGTATCCTTTGTAGTATCCATTGCCCGTTGCCTTGTGGTTTGCAAGAACAGCAGGTTCCTTGATTGTAATGCCTTTCTCAGTAAATATGTCTCGAATCCAATCAAGCATAGGTCCTTTGATTGCTGTGGGTTTATAAACTTTCTGTATAAGTCTCTGTGAAACCAGGCCTGTCAGTGCATCAGCAATAGTTAATCTGTTGATAATAGAAGTGCCTTCAGCAAACTGCAAAAAACGTTCAGGAATACTCTCAATCTCCTTTACGTGTAATGTGGTGAGGACAAGGTGCCCTGTGAGTGCAGCCTCCATTGCAACCTTTGCTCCGAGTGAGTCACGGATTTCTCCTATAAGAATTACATCTGGATCTTGCCTGAGTGCGTTCTGCAGCGCAGTTTCCCAGGTAATTCCTCTTTCCGGCTTAATTGCAATTTGAGATATTGAATCAACTAAAATCTCAGGCGGATCTTCAATCGTGATGATCTTTTTCTCAGGAACATCTATCTCCCTGAGCAGTGAATACATCGAGGTTGTCTTCCCCGACCCTGTTGGGCCTGTGAAAATAATAATGCCCTCTTTTCTGATCATCTTTCTTAACGCCTCTGCCTGCGCTTCTTCAAATCCAAGTTCTGTGAGATCTCTTGCTTCATTTGCCTCAGCAGGAAGCAAACGAATAGTGAGATGCGGACCGTTTATGAGACCAATTGCCTGCAAACGCATATCGTAAATGGTATTGCCAATCATTCTCTTGATTCTTCCACCCTGCGGCTTGTACATATCTTCAATCTTCATCCTTGCATCATTGAGAAAGGCTCTGATAATACCGATGCCTGTCTCCCTTGATGTTTCAAGAATCTTTAGAAGCATTCCGTTAACCCTGATCCGAACAACTGCCTTTGAACTAATTTCAATGTGTATGTCAGATGCACGCCTCTCTGCCGCATCAACAAGTATCGATTCTTGAGTTCTCCTTACCTCAGAAGAGTTGATGTCAACTCCAATCCCTCGTATCTCAGTATCAGGACCGATGTCAGAAGTTCCCAAATAGTGTGTTATGAGACTGGACAGTAGAGATGGATCTACCCTATAGAAATCAATAAACTTCTTCGTTCTGTACTGGAGAATATTTCTAATTTCACGAGGAATTTCGGTTATATCTCTGCTTGTTGCAAAAATCAAGGTAACAGCAGACTTATCGAGCTTAACCGGGGCAAGGCTATTCTCGATAAGAAATTCTTTGTCTTCTTGAGAAGGGTTAAAAACATTCAGGGCTTCTCTAATTTCCTCACTCTCAAAGCTAATTATCTCTTCCATATCTTACTGATTATATTTATTTTTTAACTCTTTTAGAGATTCTGATACAATCTCTTTTAAAATTTTGTCGTTTTTTATCAAAACCTGAAATGCCGTCTTTAAAAAAAAGTAGTTTGGGATTGCTAATCTCTTACCGCTGTATTCAATTATCAAATCATTACCTTGTTTCTCTGTCATGATATTAATCCTCCCGTTGTTGCTTATAATGTAGTCAGCCCTATCGCCGTCTCCTGCATATAAATTAATGTCAATTATGCCTTCTTCCATAAATATTGTTGATATGCAGACAGATTTCTCTGGATGCATATTGTGAATAGCCATTGCCAATACAACAGCAAACATATTATCCCCTGCTACTCCAATTGATTTATATGCATTTGCGCTCGAATCAAGCATGGGTATTTCTTTGAAGAATATTATGTGTTCTTTAAGCATCCGTTCTTTTATTTCAGCCAGTTTTCTCTGCCAAAGAGCATTTGTAAACTCTTCATACGACAAAGCTTCTCCAGATTTGTATGAGATGGCTTTAAAAACAGGAGAATCAAGAGGAATAATGCCATAATTAAATTGCTTTAAAAGCATACTTACACGAACTCTTTGGGTTACAATATTTTTCCTTCTTTCAAACTCTCTTGCAACTTCTAACTCATTTTCTTCTTTTCTCTTAATTTCTTCTACTTTAATAGTCTCAAGCAGATCCTTCCTTGTAAAACCTTTCGAACATGTTCTGCTTGTTAATGCAAAAGTAACCGGTGCTTGAAGCTCTATGGCCTCTTCAAACGAAGCATTCTTCACCAAGTTTCTTGTTTCTGCGTTATGCCTGATAAGATTAACCTTTTGCTCATGGAAAAATTCTTGTTCTGCACGGAATTTCTCGACATCTTTGTACTCTCCATTTATTCTTTCAGGCAACCCTAAAAACTTAATCGTATAAATTTCAAATGCCAAAGCTTTTTTTTGCTCTATATTCTCACATATCATCTCTTCTTCCGAAGGGATACTTACAGCAGGTTTAAGAAATTGTTCTTTATTTATTAATCCACTTAAAAACTCTCTATTATCTTCTTTTTGTCCAATTATTTCTTTGCTTAACAGTCCGTCCGAGGCATTTACGTCAATAACGAGTTTTCCATTCTCAAATCTTATTTTCTCTTCTTCTTTCTGTTCGCCTACGCATGTTTTAATCATTTCCCAAATTTCATCCTCAGTAAAATCAGCTTTTAGAAAATATGTAATATCAGTCTCATTGATTATTGTCTCAAAAATCTCATCTGACCATGGTTCTAAGGTTACTGCAACAGGCTTGCCGTACGTCGAGGCTCTCCTGTATAAATTACCGTCAGCAAATATTATGTCTGCTTCTTCAGGGCTACAGTTATTGTACTCTTTGAAATACTCAGACAAAACGGCTATATGCAAGCCGTGCAATTTCTTGCCAGTTTGAGAATTCTTTTCCAGCATATTTTTCAAATTCCTGCTCTCCATTTTCTCCATACTCAATTACTATACCTTTGAAAGAAGGATTGCGGCAAACTACAAGATTTATGTCTAGCTCATAGTCATCCTCATTCTTAACCTCTATAAAACGCTCTGGGTGCATTTTGTGCATCGAAATGGCAACCGTTAGAGCTGTTTTAAAAGCTTTCACAGTAAGCACATTTCTCTTGCTAATTAAATTATTTTTGGGGATATCTTGAAACTTCTGCTCTTCATGTTTATCTTCAACCTTTTCAACGGGCTCATGATAAACCTCTCCCAATTTCTTTTCCGCAGGTTTAATACTTTCCTGTATAATCACGGCCTTCCTTTCCAATACAACAGGCTCTTCAGGTTTAACCATTTGAACTTCTTTCTGCTTTATTTCTTGAGGTTTCTCTTCTTTTATTTCCAGTTTTTGCTTTTGCATTTCTTCTTCAGGAAAATCTGATTTTATGAGAAGATTATGCAACAGATCATTTATGTTTTTTATAAATATAACGGTATTTGGAACATCAACAAAACAGTTAGAAACAACGACAAGCATCTTTTCTTTAGGCACGAGCATACCTGGTTCGTATATACAAAACGGAGACAGCGGATCATAGAGATCTCCGAGCTCCTGTTTTACTTCTTCCTCCTTACTTACCGCTATCGAAAACTTCAACAAAGCCTCCAACCTTTCCTGCAAGATTTTTTGCTTCCTGTTCATCTAAGAATAGTGCGATTATTTTAGTGTCTTTTGCAACCGCATAATAGACATCTTTTCCGCTTCCGTATTCAAGATAGAATGCAGAGCCACCAGATTTAGCAGGGATTTTGCTTCCGATATAAGAAAGGACAACCTGCTGGGCTATAAACAGCACAACAACCCCTATAAATGCTACAATAATTCCTTTAATGTTTTTCAACTTTTTCCTCCTAATTTCTAAACAAGTTTATCCTTAAGAAAACTTCTTCTATTATCAATAATGTCTGAGTAACTCATTTCCTCTCTTTTAAGATCGGTATAATCTTTTGCTATGTTTCGCCTGCGTATATAAGCATACTTCCGAAGGCTTCCCCAACCCGTTTTTGCGAGATCCCACATATTGTGAGACTCAATGAACGAAATCGTCTTTCTGTATGCAGCAGCAATTTCGGTTTTGCCCATTACTTTTGGGTCGTAATAGAGGTCAACTCCTGTCATTTGTAGAATATACTTCCTGTATTCTTGTTCCAAAAGCGTTTGCAGTGGCTCTTTAATTTCAGTTCTAATAACCTTATATCCCATTCTCCTGAGTAACTTTTCAGTTTTGCTGTGAATATATCCTGGACATAAATGTATCTTAAAAGATCTATTATCTACTCCTGAACAACGCAAATTTTCTACACTTAACTTTGCTGCCTCTTCCGGATAGTTTTGTTCCTCAAAAAAACCTTCCTTAAAGTATGCAATTGAGATTTCTTTACTAACAAATGCACTTGTTTCGGCATTTGCGGCTCCTATAAGGACTCCTCCCAAAGGATTGCCCCAGCCTGCATCGTCAATTTGAATGATTGTCTTGCTCAATTTCTCCTCCAATCGTTATTATTCCCAGATCTCTATTATTCTTTATTGAAAGACTGAACAGTTTGCTTACTACATCAATTGGCAAAAATGTTCTATCTTTTACTATTCTGGGTGCTGCTATTCTTATAGAAACTTTGTTAAATTTTACAACCGTGCTTCCAATGGTAAGAACAATTACCTTACCAAGAAAATCTATCTCAACAGTCCTGTCGTTTTGCCATGTAACATTTGCTCCCATGAATTCTGCTACATAACGAATCGGGAGCATTTCTACATCATGCTCAAAGAAAGGAGCAACATCTATATCCTCAAGATAACCGTTCACGTTCACAAAGTTTCTGAGCATTACAAACTCTACATAAAAAGGCGTGAAGTGCATCTCTGTATATCCAGGAGAAGAAAAAGTATAGTGAATAGGTCTATATGCTTTCTCTATCCTGACCTTATGAGATGCTCCTATAACATCATACTTAGTGAACTGCCCGCTTTCTGTTCCCACAGTATAGCTTACCCGCTCCCAGAAAGGTATCTGGCTCGTAAGCCTGATTTCAACAATTCCTGCGCTTTTAAGATCCAAGTCTCCCTCCACTGCAGGTTTAAAAAGAAAAGGAGTATAAACGAAACTAGCGACTATAAAGAGAGATAGAAGTCTGTTTACCTTCATCAAACACTCCAAGCCAGAGCGATTTATCAAAAAACACGGGTATTCTAATCTTATTGATATTCTTCGCGTCATCGGCATCCTTATACATTGCAGTTAATCCATACTCTTTGTATTGGAAAGTTAGAGGCCTATCAGCAGGTTTCGGGACATTTGTCCCAAGATAAAACTTGAATTCAAACTGCTTAAAGTCCTTCAGATTGTTTATGTGGACTGGCTGTATGTATACAAGCTTATTTGCACTTTCAACGGATTGTATAAGAGATACTGCATCGTTCATAGTCATTATCCCACCCAGCGAAACATTTATCACCTGCGCTTTAAAAGTTGTTCCGCTTGGAAGATAAACTTCTTCCTCGGCAGGATTACCGATTGTTGCGTTTGAAAAATTAAACCTTGAAAGCGATTGAATAAAATCGTAAACTCCCTGCTCTGTCCACAGAGACTCCATTTCTTGATTTAACGTACTTAAAACAGCCTGCTCAAAAAGAGTATTTGAACTTTTACTAATTATCTGTTTATATTTTGAGGAATAAGAAGCAAACTGCACGATAGGTATTAAAAGTGATAGTACAGCTATGAAAACCAGCAGATAAAACACTATCTTAGAAGGCTTTAATCCGTTGTAATCCATGCTCTTCTTCAGTGGATTTATATTGAGTTCCATCATATTATTTGACCTCCACGGTAAATGCAAAGAGGAAATAAGGTCCTTCTTTTGTTATGTCAGTACATTGAGACTCAAAATTTTTTCTGAAATTCAGAGCTTTATCCATATCCCTTGTTCTGACCTGTGCAGTTACCGATTTTTCAGCAATATCAAAAGAAATCGGCTCCAGGCCATCTTTGATAAGGCTGTCAATAATAGAATCGATTGTCAGAGAGACTTTTGCATTCTTCTCGTAATCTATGAATGCAGCATAATCATTTAAAGTCTGAGTATAGGCCGCAACACTGCTCTGAGTCCCCTGGGGAACTGTCATATTTACAAGGCTCTTGACGTAAGGAACAGCCATCAAATGGAAAAGACTGCCAATAATTAAACACAAAGAAATAACAGCAAGTCCCTTAAGGATGGAAGGCATAAACTCTGGATCTTCATTAAATATCACTTTACCGCCTCGAGTTACTTTTGTTCCAATAACCGGTAATATCAGGTCTTTTGCAAGTATCCCCGCATAAATAAAATCGTTCAAAGAGTAGTTGCCTGTATTGGGCGTTATAATGCTTATTCCAAGCGATGATTCAAGAGTATCTAAATCAGATTGCTTCCCGTCAAACTGATTTAAAAATACAAGAGATGTGACAGGATTGCCGGAAGCAATCACTTCCCTTATTGCTTCTCCAAGCATTCCCTTATCAATCTTTCGCATGGTTAATAGTTTGTTCTTGTTCACTACGAATAGATAATACAAATTAGAATCAACATAAATTACTCCTCTAATGGCATCTTTAGATGTATCCTTTATATACCCCCTGAGAGCAGTTATAGCAACAGCTTCGGCATATTCTGAACCAACTTCTTTCGAGTCAGAAAGTACATTCATATAAATAGTTCCATCTTCTGCTTTTACTCCGTATTTTGCCGGTTCATCGCATGAAAGGGTGAACTTTTTTGCAACGAAAACAACATCTTTCCCTTTTAAATCCATCTTTGGCGATACTGTTTTTTCTGCAACCTCAAAGCCGCCTTCGCCTTCGATAAAAACATTCTTTTTCACTTCTTGCCTCCTTCTTTAAAGTATTTACTTTTTTTTAATGTGACTCTATATTGTACTGGCACTCTTATTTCTCCTTTTTTGTTAGTTGTAATCTTATTTATGATCTTATATGCTTGAACAGGATAGACATGAAATTTAACCTTACCGGTTATAATCACGTCTTTTCCATCTTCATAAAGCGTTGTAAGAAGATAATCAAATAAAAAATCAACAATTAACTTTGAATCCTTTAAGGTAATATTAAATTCTTCCGATATTTTCTGTACCATGTTTGCGGTAGATATTATTCTCTTATTTTGCATCTTTATTCCCCTTTGCAATTTTCAGAAACGATTTTATTTCTGATTTTATGTCTGCAGTGCTTTTGACTGTAGATTTATTTGTTTGAGTTTCTACTGAAGCATCATCATATTTTGTTCTTACCCCAGCGATAAAATACAAGTATAGTATTGAACGAATAATAGTTGCACGCTCCATTAAAGGAATTTTTTGTATAGAATCTATTAGATCTTTGTCACGTTCCCTATCAAGTTTAACCTCTAAATGATACTTTTTATCTTTTTTATTGATTTTAACTATGTTTCTTTTCTTACCCACAGAAATTACTCCTGACTGGAAGAGAACCCATCAATAAAGAAGCCTAAAGCGTTATCAAATACAGGGTCACGTGAATATATAAACATATCTCCATTAAATTCATTTTTTAAAATTTTTGCAAAAAGCTTAGAGCCTCCGCCAGTGAAGACAACCTTTAACTTACTTCCCAACTGGTTGGCTTGCAATTTAGCAACCTCAATTGAATCCCGGAGGTACTTTTTTAAATCTTTCCACGTCGCATCAACAAGTTTTTCTTTGAGCTCAGTAACATCTATGTCCTCATTTCCGATTATAATTCTCGGACTATCGTTCATGAGAACTGCCTTATTTATTATTTGTGGAGGAAGCGGTATTCCGTAAAGATTGGTAATTTTATTTCTTAGACTTTCGATAATATTCATAGTACCAAACTCAAAAGCGCTTTCAGACCTTCCCTCGTCATATCTTCCATTAGCAAAGAAGATAAAGTTTGTAGTATAGGTACCAATATCGAGAACAGCCATAGAACTATTTGAGAAATTTTCATTAACCCCAACGATGTTGCCATTTTCATCAAATTTCATATTCAAAGATAAAAAAGCTCCAAATCCTTGCTCGAGAATATTTGCTTTAGCAACATTAATATGAATATTTTTGCTATTTTCCCCTTTGTCATCAAACCAACACACTTTATAGTCATGCAAGCCAGAGAGGATAGGCGTAAGATCCGTTTTCATAAGACTGATTGTTGATTTTGGCGCGCCAAAGGTAAGGCATAAATCAACAGAAGCGAAATCTTTTTCTTGCAAAAACATTGCAATAGAGCCAAGTGCCATCACTTCATAATCTATATAGTCTCGTTTTGAAATTGATTTTTCTAACCTATTTTTTAGAGAGCCAGCGTTTTCTCCTAATTGAACATCTGCTCCATCAATGTTGAGCCAATATTTCTTGGTAATATTCCCTGTTTTTTGAAGAGAACCAGGAAAGACAATTCGACCAACCTTCTCTCTCTTAATTGCATATGGGAAGAGGATTTTATTTCTGGAGTTCAGATCATCTCCAATGATAATCTTCACTTGTCCATAGCCTACATCTATTCCTGCATACATTTTTGCCATAAAACCTCCTTTACTCTTTTGTATTCGTTACTCTTTTTTGCGAATATTTTTTCTCTTATGCTTATATAAATATTTCACTTTTTTGAAAGTGACAATTTACCCATTTTATAAATATCTATTTTGAGGATTACGCTATAAATTACGGTTTCGCCAAAATAACCATTTTGAGAATACCTATTTTTAGGTTTGAAACGCGCATTCAAAAAAATTTTGAGAGAGTGAAAATTTTTTTGTCCTTGATAGCCTCATTTTAACCATTTTGTAAATACCTAAAATTGGAAAACCGTAATTTTTTCAGATAAATTCCAACAAACACATATTACATAAAGGTTATTTTGCATTTTAGAATCCACTGAAAAGGATCGTGGATTACAAAAGATGAAGAAAAGAGCATGGGGAGAATCAAAAATTCTCCCCATGAAATTCTTTTAAACAACTGGCTCATAGAGATGGGTATCGGAATCTGGAGCTGGCATCTGAACCAGCGCATCGACCTTGTCAAAAAGCTTATCTATAAGGACAAGGTTCTTCCGAATCTTCTCAACATTGCCATTTGCCCATAGCGCCACATAAGGCACGGAATACTGAGAAGTGTCAAATCCGTACTTGTCCATGAACATGTAGGCAACGGATTCAGCAATAACCTCTGCTTCATCCCTTTTGGGCGTCTCTTTGCCCACAGTAGCGGAGTAATGGAAGAAGTGCGTCAGCTGGTGTGCCAGGCTCTTGACCTGCATTGCAATAGAATTGTCAGCATTGATTTCGATTCTGCACTTAGCAACATCAGGATCGGGATAGAAAGTACCGCTCCTCGACATCTGATGCCCAAGAAAGACAACAGGAATTGGAGAGTGTTCTACAAGAACTTCCTTCAACACTTCTGCAGGGAGCTTTAACAA
>Ga0066636_10000666_pt1 | contig 19705 bp, 20 predicted proteins | sample CryGeyCG2014_080_2_FD_62736 | JGI IMG/M metagenome (GOLD analysis project Ga0066636, IMG submission 62736) | Groundwater microbial communities from aquifer - Crystal Geyser CG07_land_8/20/14_0.80 | ecosystem: Environmental > Aquatic > Deep subsurface > Groundwater | place: USA: Utah: Grand...
TTTCTTTATCGCTTTTTCGTAACGATCAAGACACATAATGCGGAATCCGAATGAAAGGGAAGAACTCCTTCCACGGAGACTATGCCCTTCGGGCCGAAAGGTGCTGCTCCCGGCACCCTGAAGGTGGCCAAATCAATTTTTTCGATGGGACGTTCTATCGGCTTTTCGACTTGCGGGACCCAATCGTAAGAGATCCGAAGGGAGTTCCATGCCTGCTGTTAAAGGATTATCTGCCATCTCATATGCGTCTAAAAGCAAGTCCCAAGAACAGATCCGGGATGCCCGATATCGTGGGACGTCGGCTACAGGAACTATGGATGACCTTCACTATCCAATCCCTGTCTCAGCAAATCCTGACTCTATGTGGGTCATGGGATCCGGCGGCCAGAAGCGCAGGAGTCTTCCCGAAAACATGCCTGACCGGACGCATGTTCATTGTTGACAATCATAGAAGTGGTTGCTATTAATTTAAGAAGGTCGGGGGCGAAGCAGGGGGTTCCGTATGTTTGGGCAAGCGTTCAGCCGGACCACAATTAAACCCTCAGGCAACCGCTGATCCCCAAAAGCGGCCCCTATCAACCAGAAGAGGATAGACATGGCCGAGAATCCTCTCACACTTCCTCAAAAACCCACGGTGGAAAATCAGTTCAACATTTCGCGCCGCGCCTTTATCGTGACTTCTGTGCTGGCAGGCGGAGCGGTCGTTCTGTCGGCCATCCCCATGGTGTCGACCGTTGTCATCCCCTCTCTCAAAAAAGGCGTCGGCAAATGGGTCGATTTCGGCAAAGCGGACAAGCTGACCCCGGATGATTTCAGTATGCTGTCCTTTGAGTTCATGGTGAAGGACGGCTGGGTTGACCTCCCACAGCGGGGGTTTGTCTGGGCCAAGGCCGATGCCCAGCACGGCGTCAAAGTCTTTTCTTCAATCTGTACGCATCTATCCTGCAATGTCATCTGGAACAAGGACACCCGCATGTTCGAGTGCCCTTGCCACACCGGCCGGTTCGACCCGGAAGGACAACCGGTATCCGGACCGCCGAAAAAGCCACTTTTGCTCCTTCCGCACAAGGTAGAGGAGGGCAACCTGCTGGTTCAAATTACACTTTAACCCGCGCCCGGCATCGGGCTGAAGGAGGTATTCGATGCAGAAAGCAATGAAACTGAGTGTCCTGACTTGTGTCCTGCTGAGCGTTCTTGGCTTGGTTTTTTTCTCCAACAACGTCACTGGGGCCGCAAAACAGACCCTGACCGCCGTCTACTCGAAGGCCGCCCCCACGGGTTTGGATGACCCTGCGTGGGGGAAAATCAAGACGCTTGAGGTGCCCTTCGACGGCAAGGAGATATTTGCAGGCAAGAAAACGGCCGTGAACACCAAGGCTGTATTTACGGATAATGAAATCTACCTTTGGTTCAACTGGAAAGATGCCACCCAGAGCGTGACCAAGGAAGCCTGGAAGTTCGACGGGAAGGCCTGGATCCACCTGAAGGGCGACGAGGACCGGATTTCGCTTCTGTTCGAGATCAACCGCATCAACAACTTCGCTACCAAGGGCTGCGCAGTGACGTGCCACGTCCCGCCGGGAGCGCCCAACGCCAAGGAGGGTAAGTTCGGGACCGCGACCGATGCCGAGAAGGGCGACCTATGGCACTGGAAGGCGGCTCGCTCCGACCCCGCCGGCTACGCCGACGACGGCTACCTGGCCAAGATCAGCGACACCAAGGGCGGCCGGAAGGGGGATGCCGGCAAGGGCGGCGACAAGCAGAACATGACCGCGGACAAGTCCAAACCCATGTACATGCTGGCCCCGGGCAAGAAACTCGGCAAGAATGGCATCCTGCTGGCGGCGGACGCAGTTGAAATCACCGACTATTCGGTCTTCAAGACCGGCGATGTCGTCACTTTCAGGATGCCGGTGGCCGCGGAAGGGTCTTTCGCCGACATCAAGGCCATCAGCCGCTATGCCGACGGCGCCTGGACGGTGATCCTTTCCCGCAAGCTCAACACCGGGAACGATGACGATGTGGCCTTCAACCCCCAGAAGAAATACAGCTTTGCCATGGCGTTGTTCGACGACTCCAAGGACCAGGATTCGTATGATTCTGAGGTCTTGACCCTCGAGTTCAAGAAATAGCAAGGGGCTGGAAAATAGCGCCTCAAGATGGGATCAGGCGTTGTGCAGCGTTTGGGAATGCTCACATATATCGTTGAATATGTTGCGCTTTCCAAAACGCCGTGCGCCTGGTCTGATCTTGTTTTGCTTGTTTTTCTATCCTTTTGATCAACCGGATGCCCGGGATGAAGTGCTATGACCAAAGCGGAGTTTAACACCACGGAACAGAGACCGCCCGTTGCACAGCCCTGGCGAGGTTTCGCAAAATTACTACAGACGGAGGTGCCTGCCGACGCCATTTGCTGGCACCGGTTCTTCGGCGCTCTGCAGTTGGCGCTGATTTGCCTGCTGTTCCTTTCCGGGGCGTTGATGGCTTTTGCCTATACACCGGTTCCGGGCACTGCCTATGACAGCGTCGATTATTTTCAATTCAGCCTCCCCCTGGGAATTGTGGTTCGCGGGGTACATCACTATGCCTGGAACCTCCTGCTTGTGGGCATGGGGTTGCATCTTCTCAGAGCACTCACACTAGGGGCTTACAAGGCCCCCAGGCAGATCGTCTGGATTTCAGGGGTGTTGTTCTTCCTGCTGATACCTCTGTTTATCATCACCGGCGACCTGCTGCCTTGGGACCAGAAGGGATATTGGTCCACCCAGGTGCGCTTCAGCATCATCGCCTCCATCCCGTTGGCCGGGGATTTTCTCGTTCAATTGTTTCGCGGCGGCCCCCTGACCGGAATCGTCGCCTTAACCCGCCTTTATATCCTGCACATTCTCCTGTTGCCCTGCGCCCTTGTTATTCTGATCGGCTTGCACCTGTATTTCCTGGCAACTAGGGGGCTGTCGGAACCCCTGTCGGCCAATGCAACCCCAAGGCCGAAAGTTCCTTTCATGCCGGCCATTATCAACCGCTGGCTGGCGGTTTTCATTGTATCGGCGATTGGATTATGGCTTGTTGCCTGGCAGTGGCCGGCCGCTCTGGGTGATCCGGCCGATCCGACTGATTCTGCGTTTATTCCCCGCCCGGAGTGGTGGGTGTTGTTTCTGAATCAGCTGGTCTCAATTTTCAAAGGTCCGTTCATGGTCCTCGGGTCGGCGGTCATTCCCGGAGGGCTGGTCTTTTTACTTGGGGCGTTGCCCTTCCTGGACCGCTCGTCCGAACGCCGCCCTTCCAAGCGCATGGGCGTGATGGTTGCGGCGGCAACAGTTCTGGCCGCAGTGACGGTTCTGTCTGTCATGGGGTATATCGAGCACTTCGTGACGCCTGAACATTAAGGCACTGAAAGAGGTGGGCCATGTCTAAGTGGTTGATCGCGGGGATCGCTGCCCTTTTTGGCGCTGCGATTTTGTTTGCGGCGGCACCCTCTCCGAATGATGCCGGAGTCATGACGATAACCGCCCGGTATGCCAAAACACCGCCTGCCGGAATCGATGATCCTGCCTGGAAGAGAGTTGCGCCGGTGGAAGTTCCCGTCGCAGGCCGCCTGGAGATGGCTGATGTCAAGGGAATCGTTTCTACCAAAGCCCTCTTCACGAACGACGAACTTTTCTTCCTTCTCAGTTGGGAGGACCCGACATGCAGCGTTACCAAGGAGTCGTGGCAGTTCGACGGGAAAAAATGGGTTCACCTCAAGGGGGATGAGGACCGGATAGCACTGCTGTTTGAGATCGAACGGATCAACTATTTTTCATCTCGCAGCTGTACAGTCGTCTGCCATAGCCCGGCGGATCTGCCCCGTAACCAGTGGAACCTAGCCACGGAAAGCCCGTTTGAAAAGGGTGATCTCTGGCACTGGAAGTCTGCGCGCTCGGCGCCCTACCGGCATGCCGATGACGGCTGGCTCACGGTGGCAGGCAACCCCTCCGGCTCCTATCGCGAAACCGGCCGAAGAAACGACGCAGGCAGCGGCGGGGATGTTAAAAATGAAACCCCCGATGGCTCGCGCCCGCTTTACATGCAGGATCCGGCTCACAAACCTTCGGTGCCCGGGTTCTTGCTCATGGATGAAGTCGTCCCTATCAAAGACTACTCCATCTTCAAGGCGGGTGACGTGATACCCTACCGCCTCCCTGCGAAGCCGAGCGGATCACGATTCGATGTCAAAGCCGACAGCCGGCATGCCGACGGCCGCTGGACGGTCATGCTGCACCGAAAATTCAACACCGGCCAGGAAGACGATGTCGTCTTTGACGTCCGCAAGAGATTCAGCTTCGCCATCGCCGTTTTTGATGATACCGGGGCCGACCATTCCAAGGCCACTCGCAGTCTGGTGTTGGATTTCAAGCGCTGAGTTACCGGGGTCTTTGAGAGGGCAAGGCGGGTTTCCGCTTTGCCCTATTTATGGTAGGCCGATTCAATTATCCTAATACCCGTGTGCACTGTAAAAAAAATCGATCCGAATCCTTCATCTTTCACCGAGAATTTTCCTCAGATTCCCGGGCAGGAAAATATCCCGGCATACGGCTTAAAATCTCATCCTGACCCGATAGTTCAGTTTGACTTCTTTGTCTTTGGGCACGGGGATATTGAACTCAGCGGTAAATGCTTCGCTCTTTTTATATTCATGCGATGCGCTGAGCATCTTCCAGTCCCCCGGAATCGGCTCGATGACTTTGACCGTGACATCTTCTTTTTTGTGATTCCTCAAGGAGATTTCAAATGCCGCCTCATAGGTATCTGAAGCCAGCTTTTGCCAGTCCGTCTGTTTCCTGGATCCGACTACATCGAATGCATCCCCGAGCTTTATTTTGATTTTTTCGTCTTTGGGGGTATGATCGACGCTGTCTTCTCCAATAAACTGCAAGCCGCCTTCACTGTCATATTTATAAACGCGGATGATTCCTTTGGGTAGCGGCATGCCCAGGTTGTTTTCTTTCCGGTTCTCGATCCTGACGAACACGCCGACCTTCTGATTCGATGTCTGTTCCCCCTGCCGGTTGTAGTAATAGAATTTCGCCCCATAGAAAACCAGCTCCTTGTTGACCGGCACATGTTCGGCGGTTACGAGACTGATCTGCTTTGTCTGGTTTTCCTTGATGGTGGAAGATCGCTGAAGCGAATAAATATGATATTCGAAGAATTCCTCTTCCTTGAACTGCGGGGCAGCCGGCATGGCCGCGAGCTTTCCCTGACGGTACATCCGGTCCTCGTATTCCTTTTTATCCCGGACCCGGTTGACGTCCCCGGCGACGAGTTTGAGTTTGGCCTCTCTATAGGTCGTACCGCTTTTATTGTCGATGGTCACCCACCCGGAGAGATCGGCTCGATCGTCCTTCTCATTCAAGGTCACCACGTAATCGGCTCGCCAGTTGATGCCGTCCGTCAGATAGGTCGCTTCTACCTTCTGTGCGGGTAGCGTGTTTTCTAAGAGCCATACCAGAGTGGGCTTGGAGATGAGATTTTCCGGGACCCCGGGGAAAATGATGCGCCCGGGATAGCCGAAGGTGATTTCATCCCCGATCCGGAAGATGGGTCCGCCGTTGTTGGACAGAAGTTTTGCCGCCACAACCTCTTCCCGTTCGGTATAATTGTTTTTGGAATAGAGCTTCACTTCCTTTCCCACGTATTTATCCAAAAGCTTTTCGGGGTTCAGCAGGTCATATTCATAATTTTGTTCGAGGATCCTGAGGCTTTCAGAATCGGCAAGGGATTTGATATGAACGCTCGAAGGAATGATCTTTGATGCCACATCCATGAATCGCAGTTCGCCGGTTCCCTTGGGAAGCTTTATTTCTCTCTGGTCTTTAACGAGGCCGAGATTGACGTTGTAGATCGTTACGGCAACGCCTGTCTGGTTGGAAAGATCGCTCGACGCCGTTTCCGTTTTTTGATCACTTGCATGGACACCCTGAACCGTTTCTCCTAAATGTATCGAAAAAAGCATGAAGAATACGGCAAGCCCGATTAAACGTTTTTTCATAGAAAAACCTCCTTATCCCCTCGATATCCGAAAATGGTTTTTAGCAAGGATCGGCTTCATGAAAGCTGCAAAGGATTTCGACAAACGACATTGATTCCACTCGTATACCAAAAAATTTCGCCGTTCAAGCAGGAAACGACCGGCCGATGGGATGACCGCCCCCAATCTTGGTGGGTTATTCGTTTTGTATTTACAAAAAAGCAAAATTATTGGAAAGATGTCCTTTCTAAAAAAGAAACCTTTTCGGAAAATACCTGGAATAAGATGTGGAGGCAACGATGAAGCAAGCATCGGCAACGGTCTTGGCATCTGTGGTCATGCTGTCTGCCGCCGGGCTGATCTTCGAGCTGACCCTGACGCGGATTTTTTCGGCGGCTATTTGGTACCACTATACCTTCGTGGCCATCTCCGTCGCCCTCTTCGGTTGGGGGCTCGGCGGACTTCTGGTTTACATGTTGCGGCTGGCCCGCCTGGAGAATCTCCTGTCACCTATTCTGATAGTCCTGTCGATCCTATTTGCGATCGTGTTGCCGCTTTTCCCTTATGGAATTCTGCAGTTCCCCTTCACCCCCGAGCGACTGAACTTCTATTTCGCCATGGGACTCCTTCCGTTCATCGCAGGCGGGGCGACGCTGAGCCTGATGTTCGATGCCTATCGAGGTGACTCGAACCGCCTTTATTTTGCCGACTTGGGAGGCGCGGCTTTGGGGACGCTGATGGTCCCGCTGGTTATCAGCCGGTTAGGAGCGGAAACAGCCATTCTGGCTACAGCGGTCTTGCCTTCCCTTGCCGCTGTGTTTTTAAGCATGGAGATATGGCGTCAAAAAAAGAGCCTATGGTTGTTCCTCTCGCTTTTGGTTCTGGTCGCCACGACTTCGCTGACGCTATGGAACAGCCGCACCCAAACCCTTGTCATTCGGGATGCTCCCAGTAAAGGTCTTTACCAGTTGTTGCGATCGAACCCCGGCAGCCGGATGATTTTCGACCGGTGGAATGCTTATTCGCGGATCAGTTCGGTAAGCGACTTTGACAACTTTCACCTCGCCCGCCTGTTCATCGACAGCGATGCCTGGACCGACATTCTGCGTTGGAACGGCCGGCCGAACGGCATTGAGGATGCAGCAGATTGGTTTCGGGCGTTTCCTTTCAGGCTGTCCCCCAAGCCGCGGGTACTGGTTATTGGTCCGGGCGGCGGAACCGATGTGGTGCTCGCGATCTGCGCGGGGAGCCCCAAAGTCACGGCCGTGGAGATGAACCCGCTGATCGTGGACTGCGTGCGGGCGTGGGGGGATCAGGCCGGAAATCTGTATGATCACCCCAAGGTTCAGCTAATCATGGATGAAGGTCGTAATTTCATCGAACGAACGACCGAGCGTTATGACCTGATCGTCCTAGGGTTCGTCGACTCGTGGGCTTCAGTCACCAGCGGCGGGCTTTCACTGACAGAAAACTACCTTTACACCCGCGATGCCCTGACCTCATATTTCGACCATCTCACCGATCGCGGCGCCATCGCGATTATTCGCTGGCCTATAGACGTACCCCGTCTGGTGGCCAATTCAGTCTCCCTGCTGGCACAACGCGGACTGAACACGAGCCAGGCCGGCCATCATATCCTGGCCGTATCACAACGCCGACCCCGGGGAAACGAGCCCGTCGAGACCGTGTTCATGCTCAGCCGATCCCAGATATCCCCGTCGACAGCGGACGCGCTTCTGGCCGGACATGCCGACCCCCATATCCTCTGGGTTCCGAACCGGGAATCAGAGCCCGTTTACAGCAACCTTTTTTCAGGAAAAACGAGTTTCGAGCAATATACTCAGAGCTTCCAAACACTGGCCACACCGGTGTACGATGACCGGCCGTTTTATTTTGCAACCGACAAGCCCTTCGGGATTCCCAGATTCATGGTCGGTCTATTCTGCCTGCCGGTGATTGCGGTCCTGGGATTCACCATCCTGTTGCTCCTGGGCAGTCGCTTCCTGGGCTTCCGGGCGCCCGGCCCCAAAACAGTCGCCTACTTCGCAGCGCTGGGCGGGGGATTCATTATATGCGAAGTCGCCTTGATTCAGCGGCTCATTCTGCTTCTCGGTCATCCGATTTACTCACTGGTCGTGATCCTGTTCACGATACTCCTTTCAGGAGCCCTGGGAAGCTTCTTCGCAAGACGATTCATACCCGAGAGGATTCCTCAGGCACTGGACCGGATTTTCCCAGTGGTGATCCTGCTGATGATTCTGGCCGCTTTTGCGCTGCCGCTCCTGGTTCGTGCCGCCCTGCCGTTGAGCCTGCATCTGCGGATTTTCTTGACAGCGGTATCCGTCTTCCCGTTCGGCTTCTTCATGGGCATGCCGTTTCCCCTGGGGCTCCGGCGATCCGCATCCGGGGCATCAGGCAAACCGGAAACATCGGCATCGGTTCTGTGGGGTATCAACGGCGTGGCTTCGGTCGTCGGCTCGATAGGCGGTGTGGCCCTTGCCGTGGCCGCGGGCTTTACCTGGGTCTTTCTGGCGGGAGCCGGTTGTTACGCCATTGCGTGGATGACGAGTTCGATGGGTATGTCACGAAATCCTTCATTGGGTCGCTGACGCTTTCGTATTTGGTATTCTTAGGTCAAGAGTCGGCTGCGTCGCCGTAGTAATCTCGGTACCAGTCCACAAACCGCTGAATTCCGTCTTCAATGGCGGTCTCGGGTTTGAATCCCACGTCGTGCGCGAGATCGTCGATATCGGCATAGGTGGCCGGGACATCCCCGGGCTGGAGATCCACGAAGATTTTTTGTGCCGTTTTCCCCAGGGCCGTCTCGATGGCAACGATGAAATCCATGAGGCTTACCGGGTTATTGTTTCCGATGTTATATAGTCGATAGGGGGCGCTGGAAGTTCCGGGATCCGGGGAGTTGCCGTCCCATGCCGGATCAGGTTCCGGGATGCGTTTCATGACCCTGAAAACCCCCTCGATGATGTCGTCGATATAGGTGAAATCCCGCTGCATCCTACCGTGGTTGAAGACCTGGATGGGTTTGCCTTCCAGGATGGCACGGGTAAACAAAAAAAGGGCCATGTCGGGTCTTCCCCATGGGCCATAGACCGTGAAAAACCGCAAACCCGTGACGGGCAGGCCATAAAGATGACTGTAAGTGTGGGCCATCAATTCATCGGCCTTCTTGGTGGCCGCATATAAGGAAACCGGATGGTCCACGTTATCATGGACGCTGAAGGGCATGCGGGTGTTGGCCCCGTAAACGGAACTCGATGAGGCAAAAACCAGGTGACCGATCGGATGATGCCTGCAGCACTCCAGCAGATTCAAAAAGCCGACGATGTTCGATTGTATGTAGGCATGAGGATTGGTCAGTGAATAGCGGACTCCGGCCTGAGCAGCCAAATTGACCACTACATCGATCTTTTCCTTTTTAAACAGGGCTTCCATGCCGCTTTTGTCTGAAAGATCAATTTTGGAAAAGGAAAAGAGGTTGTTCTTCAACAGCTGATCCAGGCGTGCCTTCTTGAGGCGGACATCATAATAGCTATTGAGGTTGTCGATACCGGTCACCTGCCACCCCTCGCGGCAGAGCCGTTCTGAAAGATGGTAGCCGATGAACCCGGCTGCGCCGGTTATGAGCGCGTTTTTTCCTTGCAAGGACATCTCCCTTTCCGGATCGATTCTCGATTATGAGACTGCTGAATGTTCCATATACCATTTCAAGGTTGCATCGAGTCCGGCATCGAAAGAATATTGCGCCTCAAACCCGAGGTGTTTCCGGGCACGATGAACATCGGCAAGGGATTCTCGGATGTCTCCCGGACGGCACGGTGCAAATTCCGGTTCGATGTGGACGGCCAGTCGATCCCTGATGGCTTTCCACAGGTCCAAAATGCGTAAAAAGCTACCGGTACCGATATTATAAACGTTTCCGGAGGCAGCACTGGATTCTGCAGCAAGCATATTTGCCCGCACCACATCCTTCACATAGATAAAATCCCGGTATTGGGCTCCATCTCCGAAGATGATCGGGCGCTGTCTCTTTATGGCACGGCTCAGGAAAATGGAAATGACGCCGGAGTATGGTGAGGATGGATCCTGCCTGGGTCCATAGACATTGAAATAGCGCAGGCACGCCGCTTCCAGGCCGTAAAGTTCGGTGTAAACCCTGGCGTAAATTTCCCCGATCAGCTTGTGGACCGCATAGGGGCTCATGGGCTTCGGAGGCAAGGCTTCATGCTTGGGAAGCTGAGGGTCATCCCCATAAACGGCACAGGAACTGGCCAAGACCACCTTCCGGGCACCACTTTTCCGGGCCGCCTCCAAGACCCTGAGCGTTCCCAGATCATTGATTTCTAAGCTTTCAACGGGGTTTTCCACGCTTTTGGGGACAGAGACCATGGCCGCCTGATGAAAAACGACATCACAGCCTCGGACCGCTTCGGCCAATAGACAGGTATCCCGGATATCTCCCTGGAAAAAGTTGACGCACTCCCGCACATGAGCCAAGTTCTCAAGGCGTCCGGTTGAAAGATTATCCAGAATACTTACCGCGCACCCTTTCTCCAGGAGGGCCTCAACGAGATGGGAGCCGATGAACCCCGCACCACCCGTTACCAGCGCCTGTCGATAAGCCATTATAAATTTTCTCCTGCTAAAATCGATTTCTAATTCCAACCCAATTAAACGGCTTATTCCTTTTCCCGCAAGCCGCCGGTCATTGATCCATTTTGATGACCTAAACTGATCGTTTTCAATTTGGCAAAAAAGAGTTGTGTTTGAATATCCTTGTATTGAAACGGAGTTGACCCTTCCAATTGCCCACCCATCGGGTGTACCAAAAAAGGCATGCAGTGGAATGATTTGCCAAATTGAAAACGATCAATTTAGGTATGAATAATATCCCATCATGTACAAATGCGTCAAGGATGTTTCCACGGCGCATCTCATGCCTTGCATCAGACACGAAATTGGATTAGGAAATTTTCGTGCTTCATTTAAGCCGTTGACTTTCCGGTGCGTTCTTTCTAAGTTGCTTTTCAGCTTGAGTAAAACCGAAAATCCAACGTGTTGAATTGAAAGATGCAGGCCTACGTGGAAATCCGGCTCTTCGCGAGCCTCAAGCCGAAGACACCCCAGAATGCGGAGAGATTCCCCATCGCCTCCGGAACGACGGTGGGCGATATCCTGGGATCGATCGGACTATCCCGAGAAGAAGCCAAACTGATCTTTGTTGACGGAAAAAGGGGATATCTGTATTCCGTCTTAATCGGCGGTGAAAGGGTCGCCATTTTTCCGCCGGTAGGAGGTGGTTAGTGCCCTATTCCTCATTAGCAGAAAAAATCCGGACCCGGGCCGTGCCTGGCACTCTCCCCGACGGTTCGCCCTTCATCAGTCTTTCCGTGGATACAATCGGTGAGCTGGCCGATGCATTTGGAATCGGCATCGCGCAAGTGGAGACCACAGCCCTCGGGGAGGGAATCCTTCCGATGCGCTATGCCAGAAATATGAAAAGCCTTACCTTTGAGGACCAGGTGCGCCTCCTGGAATCGAAAGTCACGGTGATCGGGCTTGGCGGGCTGGGGGGGGCCGTTTGCGAGGGGCTGGCCCGCATCGGGATCGGGAATCTCACCCTTATTGATGGCGACAGGTTTGAAGACAGCAACCTCAACCGGCAGTTTTTGTGCACTGAAAAAACACGCCTTCAGTCCAAGGCTGAAATGGCCGCTAAGCGGGTTATGGCCGTCAACAAAGCGGTGAGGGCCGATGCACATCATGTCATGCTGGATGAAACGAATGCGGCCACGCTGATTCGCGGCTCCGATGTGGCGGTAGACTGCCTTGATAACATCCGAACCCGACTCATTGTGGAAGGCGCGTCCCGCAGGGAAGGTCTGCCTTTGGTTTCCGGCGCCGTAGCCGGCACTTCGGGCCAGGTCATGACCATCTTCCCCTCGGATAAGGGATTTCAACCCATTTACGGTTCTGCCGAAAACGGGCCGAAAGTCGGGGCTGAAGCTTCCCTGGGATGCCTGCCCCAGGCCATCATGATGATCGCCTCCGTCGAATGTTCGGAAGTCATCAAAATCCTATTGGGTAAAAAGGGCCTTTTGAGAAACAAACTCCTGTTCGTGGACCTGATGGAAAATACATTCAATATTTTTTCCTTTTCATAAAACAACAACCGGGGGAAAATCCATAGAAGAGGCTTTTGTGTGAAGGATCTGTTTGAGGAAACCCGAATCAATTCCATGACGCTCAGTAACCGTTTCGTGCGGTCGGCCACCTGGGAGGGGATGGCGGAAGAAGACGGTGCATGCACCCGTCGCCTTACCAACCTGATGAAAAAGCTCGTCAAGGGCGGCGTCGGAATGATCATTACGGGACACACTTATGTCCACAGGAATGGACAGGCAGGACCCTGGCAATTGGGAATCTACGATGATCGCCTCGTCCCCGGCCTGACCCAAATGACGGATACGGTGCATAAAAACAACGGCACCATTGTCTTGCAACTCGCCCATGCCGGCATGTTCGCCGATCCTCGGCTTACCGGCGGTATGCCCATTGCCCCTTCGGATGTCGGTGGATTCACCACCACACCGCCCCTGGAAATGGCGCCCCCTCAGATCAAGACCGTAATCCGGGCCTTTGGTATGGCTGCAAAACGGGCCCAGAAAGCCGGCTTTGACGGGATCCAGATCCATGCGGCCCATGGTTACCTGTTGAGTCAGTTCCTGTCCCCGCTCTTCAATCGGCGTAAGGATAAGTACGGCGGGAATATAGCTAACCGGACGCAGATTCTCATCGAAGTTTTGCATGAGATACGATCCCGCGTGGGCCAAGATTTCCCTGTCCTTATTAAAATCAACACCCAGGATTGCCTCGAAGGCGGATTGACTCCGGAAGAGTCCCTGGAGGCCGCACTCCTTCTGCAGCGAGAGGGGATCGATGCCATCGAGCTGAGCGGCGGAACAGGTGCCTCCGGCAAATTGCGGCCGGTTCGCACAGGAATTATTCAGGAAGAAGATGAAGCTTATTTCAAAGAGGCGGGGGCGGCCTTCAAAGCTCGATTGGATGTCCCCATCATGCTGGTGGGAGGAATCCGCTCCTACAACGTGGCGAAGCGTATCATCCAGAAAGGGATTGCCGATTACATTTGTATGAGCAGGCCCTTGATCCGGGAGCCTGATCTCATCAAGCGGTGGCACTCGGGTGATCATCGAAAGGCAACCTGCCAGTCCGAAAACCGGTGCTTTATTCCGATTCGGACCGGGAAAGGGGTGTGCTGCGTGGTGGAACAGGAATTGAAGACCGCACAAAAAAAATCATCTACAAAAAAGAGGTAAAACGCAATGGCTTCCGGAGAAAAGGGACCCTCCACACCCGGAGAGATCCTGGAAATATCCGGGTATTATTGGAAAACGTGCACCCTCCATGCAGCGGTAAAACTCGACCTGTTCACGTTGATCGGAGAAAAAAGGAAAACCGTGGGGGATATCCGCAGGCACCCTTTCCGGGGCCCTAAAGAATCCGGAATTCTTATGGGAATCCTACAGCGTCGGAAACATTGAAGCCGGTTTGATCAACCAGGGTCTCCGGATTGAAGCATCCCGAGTTTCACCCTAAAACTGATTTTATTTTATGATTTTTTTCAAAAAGCATACTAAACCGACCTTACGTCTGAAAGACCTTCTACAAAAGGCCGAGTACGTCCGCATCGCTTTCGATCGCCTCAACCTCGGAGTGGACAACATCCGATATGACGTTCACTTAAGTCCCAAATTTTGCAGCATTGCCTCAAAACTGGCTTTCCGGTTGATAACCCTTGCCGCCCATATCGAGGATGCGGTGGATACCGGAACCCAGTCCGACCGCACGGATTTGCGCAATGCGTTCAAGCAGGCCTGTCAGGACATGCTTTTTTCCGGTTTCCGGCAGGCCAAGGATTTCAAAGAAATTCAGATAGACATGCTGGCCCAAGTTACCCTGTACAAGTTTTTGATACAGGAAATTCGTGATCAGTTTGACGGGCTTTGTCGGCATTTGAAAAAAAGCATACGGGAAACGGAAGCTCCGCCCACCTTCAACTCCCGGGAGAACATCCGGGTTAAGAAGGCGCTTTCCGACATCTTCAAGAATCGGCAATCCATTCTCCGCAGCGTCAGCAAAGACTTGTTTCAGTTGGTGGAAGAAATCCAGCGTGACCCTTTAAGAAAATACCGGGAATCAGCCTTTGGAGCCGAAGCCCTTCTCCCCGATAATTTTTTCAACAACCCCCTGATCTATGGAGATACCCTGCCGGAAGATATGTTCATGATCTCCGAATATCTTCTATTTGGCCACCGATACGAAGACGTCAACCGTTACGACGCCCTCATCGTTCTGGTGAAGCGCCTGCTGATGGAATGCGATACGGATGCAGAAATGAACGAGTCTTCACCGCCGAAAGAAAAGGATCTCCTTCTAGAAGAATGGATCGGTGAACCGGAAAACATGGACCGCCTCTTCAATGTCGAAGAACCTCCGAATCGACGCACGGATCTGAAGGTCCATGCGCACCCGAAGGACGAAGTTCTTTCTTTGACTCAAAGGGCCGCAGCAAAAAAAACTTGTTAAGGTTTTTCTATGAGCGGTTTCAAAAAATCGGACTCATTCCCATCGTTGTAGCTTCTTATGAGATCCAACCGGGTTTCCGGGAATATTGTCCTCCCCTGACACCCCAGGTGGTGATGCAATTTGTGGTAAACCCTCGATTCAGAGAAATTGTACTGGATCGACTCAGACGGCTTTCCAAAATGGAGAATCGGTCCTATTCTGCTGATGCCCTGTGGAAGATAGCCAGACGGATTCGTCGACTCAACCGTCGCCAAAAAGAAGCGTACCTGCTGCGCTATCTCAGGGATCTTTCCCGGTATCACCGGGATTTGAAAAATGCCACAAGAGCCTGGGAGGCAGCGGATGCCGTCCACCTCGTCATCGATGAAAAGATCCTCAATCTATCCCGGGTTAATAACTTGCTCTATGAATTCTTGCTTCCCGAGGAAGACACCGAGGACCAAAGCCCCATCATCAATCACGTCGCCCTCAAGGCTGATGTACGGGGATCTACGGAAATCGTCAGACAAATGAAGGGCAAGGGCCTCAATCCCGCTTCCTTTTTCAGTCTGAATTTTTTTGAGCCCATCAATCGCCTCCTGGAAACCTATGAAGCAGAAAAAGTTTTCATCGAAGGAGATGCCATCATTCTCACCATTCTGGAAAGGTCCCGGCCGGCAAAAAACCTCTTCACCGTAGCCCGGGCCTGCGGCCTGGCCATGGACATCCTTTCAGTGGTGCGACGTTGCAACGCGGGGAGCCGGAAGGCTCAGCTCCCCGTCATTGAACTCGGGATCGGCATCGGTTTTCAGAACGGTCCCCCCACCTACTTGTTCGACGGGGGTCGGCGTATCATGATCTCTTCCGCCATCAACGAAGCCCATTTTCTGTGCCGTTCCGACAAACGTCTGATGCAAACAGGCGCATGGAAACCACGCTTCAATCTGGTTGTCTTTAAACCCGAAAAGGTCGATCATGCGTCTCAAGACGCCTCGGCCCTCCCCATAATTTACAACGTAAACGGCATTGCACTCGACAACGCGGGGTTCAGGCAGCTCTCCCTTGAACTCAACCTGAAAACCCTGGAATACACGATGCCCGATCCTAGATCCGAACGGTTCCGGTTCCATGTGGGGAAATTCCCGACCTCCTTGGGAACTCAACGGACCCTCGTTATCCGGGAAGCGCCCTATTCCATCCCTGAACCCGCGAGCCCGGATGTAGCTTCGAACTTTGAACAAGTTTTTTATGAAGTATGCACCTACCCCGCCATCCTGGCATGGGCCGAACATTTCCCTTGAAGAATAGCTAAAAAACAGCTAAAAGTATTGAGTGATCTATTATGATATTGCAAAGACAGCAAGTAACTTTAAAAAGGCCGGGGTCGAAGCAAGCATCCAAACCAACCTGTAGGAAGGTTTAAAGAGGATGGGACTTTTACGGGGGTGCATACTCGGCGCTCGCCATTTGCTTAATGCCGAAAGAATCGTTACACAGCCACCATGCAACTGATGCAGGCAAATTGATGAGTGAGTTTCCGATCTTTTTGTTATACTCGAGAAAAGGGATGAGACGTGGTTGACGACAAAAAAGCGGAAAACAGAAAAGAAGCCGACTCGAAATCGGGCCAGGAAAAAGTTAAGTTCGAAATTTACGGGGAAGAGATGATCGAAAAGCGGGTGAAGTTGAGCGGCAACAGCGGCCGGGTATATCTCCCTCCCAACTGGGTGGGACACCAAGTCAAAATCATCCGAATCGATTAACCATTCATCTGCAGGGGAGCTATCGGTGACAGACATTGTGGTTCGTAAATTAGAAATCGAGGATTCGGAAGCCATCAGCAAGATCTACGCCGCCATCACCCAGAAACCGGTCGAAATCGATTTCAAGCGGGTCATCACCCTTGATGCCCAGAGAGGGGAGGATGCCTGTTTTATTGCTGAATTCGAGGGTAGAGTCGTCGGCTTTTTGATCAGCTACGTCCTGAATCTCGGGTTCGGTATCGAAAAAAGCGCGTGGATCGCCACCCTCGGAGTGAACCCCGACTATATGGGCCAAGGAATCGGAGCGCGCTTGACTAAAGAACTTTTCCGGTTTTACAAGAAAGAAGGGATCCATAACGTGCATACCTCCGTCCAATGGGATTCTACGGATCTGCTCTCCTTCTTCAAGACCCTTGGATTTAACCGCAGCAACTTTATTAATCTCTCAAAAACCCTGGATTAGCCGGGCTCAAAAGAGATCGTCGTCGTCCGCAGAAATTCCGGGCATCTTCCCATATTCCTGAAGGTAGCACTGGAGGAGCTCACTTTCTCTCTTGGAGTACAACTTGTCTTCCTCGAACTCAAACCAGACGGCATTTTGATTTTCTTTCAGCGCCCTTAAAAGCTCCGCCTTCAGATCAGGCGTCCCCTTTGATGGCCAGGACATTTCTTCATGCATCCAACAGTCTAAAAACCCCTTCAGCTTCGGGGAGTTGAACGATGTGTTCATAGATAGGTGAAGGTTACCAGGTTCTCCGTTGGAGCCGGATTGCTTTTCAAATAAAGCCTGACGTCACATTGCAGGCAGCGCCGAGCTTCTTTTCGAGCCTGGGTTTGGTCATAACCAAGGTCAATCTCTGCGAAATCGCGGCGACTGTCACCCACGGGCAGGAACGAGAGATCGACGGACTGGCCCACGGCCAGGATGATCTGATCCGCCAGGATGCGTTCTTTCCGATCCCCAAATTTTGGGCCAAAGCTACCTTTTTCATCGAATACGCAGGTGCACTCCACCAGATCGAGCCCTGCTTGCCGATATCCTTATATACTCCACGCCAGACTTATTCAATCAACTCCATTAAATGATCGAGAGATTCAAAGGCAAGCGGCACGGCTATTTTTCCGGCTGATCGTTTAAAAAAACCGCCATTTGCAAAACATGTCCTTCGGGTGAGGATCAGGAGGCGCAAAAAGGCATTCGATCCGAATCCGGTCATCCACCACCTTGGCAAAATTGGCAAACTCACCCCGATGCATTTCTTTGCAAACGAATTCCGACAGACCCCTTTTCAGCCGGGCTTCCTGGGTAGGACACGACGGCACGGAAATCGTCACGGCATGTTTCTCCTTCTCGATGCGGTATCCTACTAGGATACACCATGGAAAATAGCGCAACGCTTGAATAAACCCTTCAAGGCCCTTTTCCTGAATATCGAACCGGGTGATCAGGTCTTTTGCGGCCATGGCCGATACCCGGCTCCAGACCTGCTCGTTGATCCGCTCGGCCGTAGGCTGGTCGAAGCGCTCCCCGACATAGATGAACCAGAAAGCATCCATCACCCGGTAGTGCCAAAGCAAAAACTTTATGTACTTCATCAGATCGGACCGGTCCATTTTTTCAAAAACTGAAAGATCCATGGCATCTCCTTTTGTTAATGAAAAAGCAGGGACTCCTTCGCAAGGCCATGTGTTTTTATAGGCCGGATTCCCTCTTCTCGTCAATCCCCGAACCGCGTATCCTGTTGTTGCAGGGTTTGGTGTCCGGCGCTTTCGGCATCGAAAAGGGAATTCTTATCCCCGATTGCAATTTATCCGTGTTTTCGTTAAAAACGGGCATCGAATGAGGCTTTCCCGAAAGGATCAAAGGGGCGTTGAAAAAGCCAGAAACGATGATGGAGTCTATCTTAAAGGGCGATGTTCGGGCAGTAGCCAGACTCATGCGGGAAATTGATGAACAATCGCCTCTGGCCCTGGAAACCGTCAGGGCACTTTTCCCGCACACCGGAAAGGCCCACATTGTCGGCATCACCGGACCTCCGGGAGCCGGAAAATCAACCCTAGTGGATCGTCTCATTGCCGGCTACAGGAAAAAAGGAATGACCGTTGGCGTCTTGGCAATAGATCCGACGAGCCCGGTTTCCGGGGGGGCCGTTCTGGGAGATCGGATACGGATGCAGCGTCATGCAACGGATCCGGGGGTCTTCATCCGGAGCCTGGCTACCCGTGGCCACGTCGGAGGACTCTCCCGTTCCGTTTATGACATGGTGTTGGTGCTGGATGCCATGGGAAAGGAGATCATCATCGTGGAAACCGTTGGGGTCGGCCAGGACGCGGTGGAGATCACGGATCTGGCCGATACCAGCATCTTAGTGGTAACCCCGGGGATGGGGGACGACATCCAGGCCATCAAAGCCGGGATCCTGGAAACGGCCGCCATTCTGGTGGTGAACAAGGCCGATCTTCAAGGCGCCGACAGCACGTCGGCCGGCATGAAGGCGCTTTTTGCGATGGGCGCCTCATCTCAAAAGAGGTGGAAGCCCCCTGTCCTGAAAACCGAAGCGGTTAAAGACCAGGGAATCGACACCCTGATTGACGCCATTTCTGAACATCACAATTATATCAAAAATCACCCTGGCGAAAAAACTCATTCTAAAGGTCTCAGGGCCGCCTTCTTCAATGCCCTGCAGCAGGCGCTCTTACAAAAAGCCCTGACCCGGCTTCAGCAGAAAAAGAAACTGGATATCCTCTTTGCGGCCCTTGAAAAAAGACGGATTGACCCCTTCTCTGCCGCAAAACAGGCAGTCGACATCCTATTCAACGCAGATGCGGAAGATGCTTGAATCTTTCATACGCACGTTGGGGATATTTCCTTTGTTATGGGTGGCAATTTTTCCTGTATCGTCCTTCGGCACTTCCGTCGGAGAGATTCAGGATCGAAGGGAAAGCCTAGTCCCGGAACCGATCTTTAACGGCCGGGTATATGTGCAGGAGGCAGGCCGTCATCACTCAAAAACCGTGGTTCTGATACACGGTCTGGGTACTTCGGCTTCGAGAGACTGGGAAGAGATCTTCCCGGAGTTAGCCCAAAAATTTCACGTTTTGGCATTTGACCTTCCCGGTTTCGGTCAATCTGACGCTGGAAACGACCTATACTCACCGTCCCGGTATGCCGAGTTGATGGATTTCCTTCTGCCGCAATTTGCAAAAGGACCCGTGCATCTCGTGGGTCATTCTATGGGAGGCGCGATCGCTTTGTGTTACGCCGCCGAACATCCTCGGAATGTGTCTCGCCTAATCCTTGCTTCGGTGCCCGGAATCCTCCACCGGC
>Ga0066636_10000669_pt1 | contig 19682 bp, 18 predicted proteins | sample CryGeyCG2014_080_2_FD_62736 | JGI IMG/M metagenome (GOLD analysis project Ga0066636, IMG submission 62736) | Groundwater microbial communities from aquifer - Crystal Geyser CG07_land_8/20/14_0.80 | ecosystem: Environmental > Aquatic > Deep subsurface > Groundwater | place: USA: Utah: Grand...
TTAACATCCTTTCATATGCCCTGTCTACCAACACAAACTTCCTTAGAACGGTAACGCGGAGGTAACTCCATGGCAGCGGGAGGCGGTGCTGATTAAGGTGAGGCGATTACGTTTCTCTTGTTCTTCTTTGAGTTGTTCTTGGAAGAATATTAATACTACAACGGATTTTTTCCGTCATTCCCGTGAAAACGGGAATCCAGGATGTCTAAGGGCTTCGAAACCCCAACTGGATACCCGCTTTCGCGGGCATGACGGATGGGGCGACAGCACTTTTTGTTGGTACAGTGCCGTTCTTTTTCAAAGAGTCGCTGTAGTATTAAATCTTTTCCAGTTTGGTAGAAGAATTTTGGTTTGGGTGTAAATCTGAAGATAGAGTTCGGAGTCTCTTGACAGCTATCTCAAACTCAATAATAATTTCCTCCATCACTTCACTCACTGGAGAGCGTTTTTTAACAAGACCCGCGACCTGTCCAGCACCCAGAAGTCCCCTTTGGATATTGGTCCCTTCACTTAGTTCGCCGGCCAGTTTCCAAAGCGATTCACCATCAATGAAATTATCTTTCAACTCCATGGCCCTTTTGTTTTTCCAAAAGCGTATGCTGAAACCTGGATAATTGAGAGAAACTGTATCCGTATCAGTAGCACCGATTATGGCGTTTTTGTAGTTATCATGGATGGGACATTCCTGGGTAACTAAGAATCTTGTCCCAATAAGGACGCCCTCGGCTCCTAGTGCCAATGCTGCAGTAAAACCTCTTCCGTCTCCAATACCACCTGCGGCTATGACCGGAATAGAGACCGCATCAACCACTTGAGGGACCAAGGGTAAGGTGGCAATAGCATTGAGAGAATTTACGCCACCTGACTCAAATCCCTTGGCAATGACCCCATCGACTCCCAACGCCTCAGCTTTTTGGGCCTGCGTCACATTGGCAACCACCTGGAAAATTTTACCTTCGGCCGATTTAATTCTCCTCAGGTTTTTTTCGGGGAGGCCCGCCGAGGATATGAAAATACCAATATTTTCCTCGATGCTCCATTGGACGATTTCTTCAGCGTTTGGGGTGATCCAGACAATGTTTATGGCAAAAGGCAAATCTGTTTGTCTTCTGATGAGCCCAGTCTGCTCATGGAATTCCTTCTCCGACATTCCGGATGTGGCAAGACAGCCCAAACCGCCAGCTTCGGAAAAAGCGACCACTAGAGGGGCCTTTGAGATGTGCATCATCGCCCCTAAAAAAATGGGATATTTAATATTGCAGATCTGGCAAATTCGAAAGTTCATTTGAAGGCGGCTGAGCGTTCGGCTCGAAAAAAGACGCTTTGTGAAACTCCCCGTCCACAGGGCAAAACTTCACTGAAATCCGAGACTTTTGTTGGACTGAGCTCACGACGAAATCCAGCCTCGGCGAAAATGCTTTGCAGGACAAGAATGTCCTGGCTATCGTATCTTAAAACAACTGCATGTATCCTCCTCGACAGGACGGGATATTCTGCAGCATTTTCGTCGTCTCAAATTTTGCCGATAATCCGGTCGGCGATGAGGAGTCTTTGTGTTTGCCCTGACTCTCCAAAGACATTTACCATACGGGCATCCCGATAGAAATGCTCTATCTGGTTCTCCACAATGTACCCATATCCTCCAAATATATGGACGGCATCATCCGCCACCTCAAAGGCTGTTTCGGCCGAGACCATTTTAGCCATATAGTTCAACAGGATATTTCCACCATTTCGATCGAAATCCCAGGCCGCTTTGTAAGTCAGAGATCTGGCTATCTCAATACGGGTTACCATATCGGCCAGTTTGTTCCTGATAGCTTCAAAAGAGGCTATCTTTTGACCAAATTGAACTCGCTGTCTGGCGTAGGTCAGTGCCAGGTCAAAAGCACCTTGGGCGATACCCACCCCCATGGCCGCGGCTTCTATTCTCATCTCGTTCAAAAAATTGACAAATTGGGATCGCCCTTCTCCTTCTTCGCCTATCAAATTCCCCTGAGGGACTTTTATATCATTATAGGTGAGCGAAACCATGGGAACCATTCTCATTCCGATCTGACCTCCCATCATGGAGAGGACAGGCTTATCCCCGTTCTTTTCCACTATAAGAGCCACCTGATCTTCAGATCTCGCCTTGTTCAGTTGACATAACACGATCATCGAGCCGGACAGGGTGCCATTCACGACGAATATCTTTTTTCCATTAATGAGATACCCATCACCACTTCTGATGGCTAGTGTGCTAAAGAAAGAAAACCCATCTGTTTGATCCTCTTCCATATAGGCTAGAGAAGAGACACTCTCCCCTTTAGCAATGGGGGGAAGATATCTCTTCTTTTGATCCTCACTACCAAATCTGAGAATCATCTCAGACCCAAAATCAGAAAGCCCTAAGGCCACACCTATCCCTGAGTGCTGACGGCAGAATTCTTCGACGACCAAAATGTTTTCCAACAGACCCAGATCTTGGCCGCCGTATCGATTTGGAAAATGCACCCCTATAAATCCAAGATGGCACGCCTTTTTCAAGATCTTAAGAGGAAATTGACCGTTCCGATCGTAGTCTGAGGCCTCATCCGGATCAAACTCTCCTTGGGCAAACTCTCTGGCAGCTTTCTGAATGTCTATCTGCTCCTCGCTTAAGTTAAACTCCACAAGACTTCCTCCTGAGGCAAAAATAGTCTGTCCATTATCCCAGCAGCTTCCTGGCAATCACCAACCTCTGCATCTCTGAAGTTCCTTCTACAATCTCAAATAGTTTTGCCACCTTGAAATAACGAGAGATGGGATATTTTTCCAAACATCCAAAAAGACCATACATGTTCAAAACATCACTGGCTATTTTCTTTGCCGTTTCTGTAGCAAAGAGTTTGGCAAAGTGAGCTTCCAATGTATAATCTCTCCCTTGATCCTTCAGCCAAGCCGCCTTCAAATAGATCGTTCGCGAGAGTTCAATCATCATGGCAATATCAGCCAATTTGAAGGGGATGGTCTGAGACTCTAACAGGGATTGTCGAAATTGATACTTCTTTGTGGTATAAGTTAATGCTTCGTCAAGACAGGCTTGAGCTAATCCGGTGGATATGGCCGCCACACTGATTCGACCTGTTTGGAGTACAGATAGGTGTTGAGCTAAACCCTCGTATATGTCTCCCAGAAGATAACCCTTCGGTATACGGCAATCGTCAAAAAATACTTCATGCGTAGCAGAGGCATGAAAGGCCATCTTTTCATATCTCTCGCCTAGGGTAAATCCCGGTGTGCCTTTGGGGACAATTAAAGTAGAGATGGTTGTTCTTCCACTTTGTTCAACTCTTGTTTTGGCCGTTATGATTATTATTGACGCATTATCTAGACCGGTATTGGTAATAAACTGTTTTGAACCATTGATCACCCATTCCTCCCCCTCAAGTGCTGCCGTTGTTTTGAGGGCTGCGGTATCAGAGCCAGCGTCAGGTTCGGTTAGACCAAAGGCACCTATTTCTTTCCCTTGAGCCAAAGGTATAAGCCATTTCTGTTTTTGTTCCTCCGTTCCAAATGAATAAATCTCATTACCAGCTACACTTGTCGTCACATCCAGAAGAGCACCAAGTGACACATCACCCCTTGAGATCTCTTCAATACATAGATGCATGCTGACCCAATCTCCCTCACCTCCTCCGTACTCCTTGGGAAAGGGGATACCCATGATACCTAAGGAGGCCATCTGAGTGATGATGTCATATGGATATTCACCAGTACGTTCCATCTCCTCGGCACGAGGAGCAATCACCTCAGTAGCAAACTTACGGCACATCTCTCTGATTCTTTTCTGTTCGCAAGTGAGATCGAAATCCATCTCCCTCCCTCAATTGATGAAATGCAAAAAAGTGATCGCCAGGTATCCCAACTCAAAATGACCCAATACCCCTCGTCTTATCCTAAGACCATCTTCCGAAAAATGCTTTGCTACAATTCATTACCAAAAATGGCAACGCTGCAAACAAGACTTCCGCAGATGCCGCCATGGTTATGGGTGAGACCCAGCCGGAGATTGTCCTTCAGCTGTCTTTTTCCAGGTTCCGCCTTTCCTTGCAGTTGTTTATACACTTCATATGCCATTCTTATCCCAGAAGCCCCGATGGGGTGACCAAAACATTTCAATCCACCGTCACTCTGACAGGGTATCGTGCCATCGAAATCGTAAAATCCTTCTTCAACATCCACTCTTGCCCTTCCTATGGGTGAAATCTGGAGGCTTTCATAAGTGATCAGTTCACTGATAGAAAAACAGTCATGAAGTTCCATCAGATTGATTTCTTCTCTAGGGTTCTTTACACCTGCCTCTTGATAAGCCTTAGCTCCTGCAATACGGGTTGACTCGAAATGGATGCCGTCCCAGCTCTGATGTCCGATCCCAGTCGCAGGGGTGAGGGAGATCTGAAGAGCCTTAATATAAATGGGATCGGGTCTAAAGTTTTTTGCCACATCCGCCCTGACGATGATTGCAGCAGCCGCCCCATCACTGACACCACAACAGTCAAATAGACCGAGAGGATCAGAGATAATGGGTGCGTTGATCATCACCTCCAAAGTCGGAGCGGAACGAAGATGTGCTCTGGGATTCAGGGCTCCGTTTTGATGGCTTTTCCAGGAAATTCTGGCGAGCACCCTTTTACCTTCTTCACGGCTCAAGCCATATTTGGCAAAATAGGCATTTGCGACCTGTGCGAACATACCAGGCGCAGTGATGTTTGGATAATAAAATCTGTTTTCTTCTCCCGTACCAAGATCCGGCAAACCACTAAATCCTGTATCTTTTAGCTTTTCGCAACCAATCGCGAGGGCTATATCACAAGCCCCCGATGCCACTGCATAACACGCTCCACGAATTGCTTCTGTCCCGCTCGCGCAGAAATTTTCCACTCTGGTTACCGGAATGTTCGGTAGCTTAAGGGCCCTGGCAAGCGGTATACCTCCCCTGCCGACATTGACCTCTTCAAAGCAGCTCGCAAACCAGGCCCCATCAATCTCCTTGATCTCGATACCCGCATCTTCTGCAGCCTCTTTATAAGCTTCAACGATCAGGTCTTCCGAGCTTTTGTCCCACAATTCTCCAAATTTTGTACATCCCATACCCACGATGGCAACTTTGTTCCTAATTCCTTCTGCCATTTTCAACTCCTCCATTTCTTTCCTATATAGGCACAGCTTTCCAGAAATAGGCGTATAAGCCTCGCCTCTTATCCGCATATCTACGACGAAAGCTCATCTTTACGGATGTTCCGACCTTGAGGGAATCCAGACGACAATCCGTAATGTCAAGATAGAGCCTTCCACCTTCTTCAAAATCAACCAGACCATATATGGCTGGGGGATCGATGCTGAAAGCCAGATAGTCACCGGTAAATGATTTTATTCTTCCAACCTTATCATAGAAATAATAATTTTCCATTTTATCAATGGCCCCACACTGAGGGTTAATACAGACTCGTTGCCTTGGGTACTGGGGTGTACCACATTGTTTGCATTTGGAACCATAAAGAGCGCTTAGAGTTTTGCCCTCTCTTTGAATCAGAGACACCCTTACCGGGGGGACCTCTTCGCCACGAATGCCTGTATCTACGGGGATCAGATCACGGTACACCAGGTATTTTAGGTAGTTCTCTAAGTTCTCCTTTCGTTCAAGGTGTTTTTTTATACCCATTCTCTCCCTTATCTTTTCGATTTGATCCGTCACCTGAAAGAAGAGGACATCGCACCCGTTCCCGTAACCCAAAACCAGTATCCTTTCCCCCGCTTTCGCTTCTTCAAAAGCAGCAACTAGCATCATTAGGGAAAGTGCTGCCCCGGTGTCCCCCACACGGTCCATAAGATTATTTTGGATTCGCGCTGGTTCGACTCCCATCTTCTTACAGATACTATTTAAAGTACTATCCACAGGACAGGAAATGACAAATTTTTCAAAATCCTCCGTCTTTAATCGATACTTCTTAAGAAAACCGCCCAGGGCCTCCGGGATAATCTTTCCATAACCCTCATTCCTAACCCATCTCTCTTCCCAGCCACGGATAAATCTTTCTTCGTGCGTCCTGCGATAATCTGGAAAATCGCGGGTGAGCGAATAAGTCCCTTTCAACTCAGCGATGACATCACCCTTGCCGACTAAAAGGGCTGCAGCTCCATCACCCAATGTATGCTCCATGCTGCTGCCCGGTTTCCCCTGACGGGAATCGGCAGCACACACAAGGAATCTCTCTATATCTCCAGCCTTCACGGCATCACAGGCGTAAATAAGCGCAGTGGTCCCCGATTTTAGAGAAGCACAAAAGTCTGCAGTCCGGATGTCAGGTCGCATGTCAAGAGCCGCAGCACAAATTGCGGCATTCTGACGTTCCAGATATGGAGCAGTTGTTGAGCTAAGAGACAATCCCCCAATGCTATCATTAGGGCATCCGTTCAGACAGTCTAAGGCTGCTGTCACAGCCATTGTGATACTATCCTCGTCATAATTGGATACGGCTTTTTCTCCTCTTGCCACGGAGGCGGTTGCAGAATTAAGCCAACCCATAGCCGAAAAGATGGCCTTCCGACTCATCCTGTAGCGTGGTATGTAAGCTCCGTAAGAAATGATTCCAACCATATTCAGCTCCATTGAACTATCTGAACTCTGGCACTTTTTCTGAGTGCATAAAAATGTCTGTCATCCTAACATAGCCAGTAGAACCGCCCAATTTTGAACAGGGCAGGGGAAAAGGGTACACTGGATATGCATCCTTACAATACAATGTCAGCCTTTCCGTTTGATCAGATTTACCTTCCTCCATCACCTCTGCTTCTTCAGGAAGCTCAGCTCTGTTTATAGGTTGTGATGACCCGCTGGGCTTTGAACAGAACACGACTAATGCCTCCCATAGGAACAAGCTCTACTTCACTCTCAACCCCGAGTCGATGATAAAGGGCTTCTTCGACACGACCGCTTAAGGAACGGAGATCTTGGGCGTGAGGCTGATACTCCACTTTTAACTTGAGCCTGTCTGGCTTGGGTTTATCGCGTATAATTTGGTAGTCATATCCGAGTTCAGGAACAGTGCCAAGAACTTCCTCCACATCGATTGGGAAGAACCTTTTCCCCTTGATATCTATTATCTGGACTATCCGTCCTCGTACTTTTGACATCTTCGGATGTGTCCTTCCGCAAATGCAGGGTTCATAGGGAAGGATACTGGCCACATCACTGATCATGATTCTAATTCGGGGGATCGCCCTTCGAATAAGGTTGGTTACGACCAGCTCGCCCTCTTCACCAGGCTCAAGAATTTGCCGAGTATCGGGTTTGATCGTTTCCATGATGATTCTGTCGGCTACGATATGTAGCCCTCCGCCCGATTCGCATTCGGATGCGAGCTCACCAGCCGTAGAAGCGGCGTAATAATCACGAAAGACAGGACCATATTCTTCTGTCGCCTTCTTCTTCACGGATTCCGCAATTCCTTCACCGATTCCAACCACCAAACGTATGGCGGTCTTCCGGATATCGGTACCCATCTCCTTTGCCTTTTCAAAATACTGTAAAGCAATACTCGGCATGGTCTCCAGGACGGTAATCCCCATCATCTTACCTAATAAGATCTGATTATCCATTCTACCTCTACCTGCCTGCTCTCCCATTGTCCTTGCACCCATTACTTTGCTGACAAGGTTTAGGCAAGGAAGGCCCATCAAATGTTGGACCAAATCTGTAGGCCTGACTCCCATGGTCCATTCAAGTCTCGCAACGCTATCAATGCAAGCGATATCGAAATCGTTTCGGGTGAGGGCAAGAGGTTCTGGAAAACCTGTCGTTCCAGAACTCGAACAACACTGATGGACTTCGCTTAAAGGCACAGAGAGTTTGTCCTCGAGCGGTGCATTACGAATATCATCATCCTCAATGAGGGGTAACTTTTGCAGATCGTCGAGCGTATGGATATCACTTGGTTTTACCCCCTCCTCATCAAACTTTTTTCGGTAAAACTTAGTCCTCTCGTAAGCATATGCCACCAATTCTTGAAGCCGCTGTTCCTGCAACTTCCTCAATTCATTGAATGGCATTGTTTCCGCTTCCTGATCCCAATATGACCTCTCCGCAACCATGCCTTTCTCCTTTTAAGGGATAATATCAGTTGAGATATTGTTCACCTACGTTTCAAACTAAGAACGAATTTCATGACTTGCCAACCGAGCTATTTTTTCAGCAAAAAAACGATCAGCTCTTGTTCTGATATTTCTTTATCATTTTTAACTACACAGATATGGCTGGGTGCTCAGGAATCACTTTTTCAACTTCCGGATTCAATGATGAACCATGTTAAGAGCCCATTACCTGCCCTTGAATATGGGTTTCCTTTTTTCAACAAAGGCCTTCATTCCTTCTTTTTGATCTTCGGTGGAAAAAAGAATTTCAAAAGAGCGTGCCTCAAGGGCCAATGCGGATTGAATATTCATGTCCATGCCTTCATTGATAACCATCTTCGTTGTCTTTAATGCAAGGGGCGGCTGTTGAGCCAGTTTGGAGGCCATTTTCTTTGCCTCACTCATCAATGATTCAATGGGAACAACCTTGTTGACTAGGCCTATTCGGTAAGCCTCCTGAGCACCTATGGGGTCACCAGTAAAAAGTAATTCCTTGGCCCTGCCCAAACCAACAAGTCTCGGCAGTCTCTGCGTGCCGCCCGCTCCCGGAATTACCCCTATCTTTATCTCTGGCTGTCCGAAGGTGGCATTTTCAGCAGCGATTCGGATGTCGCATGCCAACGCCAGTTCACATCCTCCACCAAGGGCTAAACCACTTACTGCGGCAATAACAGGTTTGTCCAATTTCTCGATCTTATTAAATACCAACTGTACACCGCTCACAAAAAGATGGGCCTCCATTGGTGTTCTAATTTTGCCCACTTCTTTAATATCTGCACCCGCACAAAAAACCTTTTCACTACCTGTTATAATCACTGCCGATATTTCATCGTCCCTGGCGATTTCATCAAAAAGCTGATCAAGTTCACCTATAAACTCTCTGTTGATGGCATTCATACTCTTTGATCTGGTTAAAGTGATAATGCCAATTCCTTCGCTCTTTTCATAAGTTACCGTGTTGAGTACCATTCCCCCTCCTTAAAATAGCTTATTAGTAGCAAAGATTGGCTATTGCGGAGTTAGAAGTTCTTGGATAGAAGGATTTTGATTTTTACTTCCCAGCCATTCTGAGCGCTGCATCAAGTCTGATAGTACACGCATTTAACATGGGATTTTCAATAATTTGTTTCACCAATAGTGCAAATTCGGACGGTTTCCCCAATCTCGACGGAAAGGGGGCCATCTTACTCAACGCCTCTCTGGCCTTTTCTGGCAGTCCCGCAAACATGGGTGTTTCAAAAAGACCCGGTGCGATCGTCACAACCCTTATCCCATAATCCGCAAACTCTCGTGCGATGGGAAGCGTCATGCCCACGACTCCTGCCTTCGAGGCACTGTAAGCGGCCTGACCAATTTGTCCCTCAAAGGCGGCGATCGAAGCGGTGTTAATAATTACCCCTCTCTCACCGTCCTCATTGGGTGTGTTCTTCAACATCTTTTCCGCCACCAATCTGGTGACAATCATTGTACCCACCAGATTAATTTGCATGACTTGATTGAAATGTTTCATGGGCATCGGCCCTTCTTTGGTAAGAACTTTGGTTGGAGTTCCTACACCAGCGCAATTAATCGCCACATGAATTGCACCAAAAGTGTCTATGGTGTTATTGATTGCGGCTCGTACGGTCTCCTCATTGGTTACATCTGTATTAAAAAATAGGACTGCATCGCCGAGTTCGGAACTCATTTTTTTACCTCTCTTCGGCAAAATCAAAGATAGAAACCTTAGCACCATTCATCACCAAATTGCGGACGCAGGCCTCTCCCAAGCCTGAAGCGCCTCCAGTGACGATCGCCACACAATTTTGAATTTCCATCGTTCTTCTCCTTCAGCCCAGCCACCGCTTCCTGCGTTTGTAATGTTTAACCTCATGATAACTTTTCCGACCCCCCGAGAGGTTGAGTCCCAAGTAAAATTCCTTGATGTCTTCATTTTGAGCCAATTCCTTGTTGCTCCCGTGGAGCATGATGCGTCCGTTTTCCATAAGATAGCCGTAGTCGGCAACGGATAATGCGATTCGAACATTTTGTTCCACCAATAGCATGGTGATATGATCTTCCTTATTCAGTTTATTGAGAACATGGAAAATTTCTTTAACGATCAGGGGCGCAAGTCCCATGGAAGGCTCGTCGAGAAGCATCAATCTGGGCCTTGCCATCAGGGCACGGCCAATCACAAGCATCTGCTGTTCCCCACCGGAAAGGTAACCAGCGGTTCTACCCTTTAATTTTCCTAAAATAGGAAAATAGGAGTAAACCTTCTCCGTGTCCTCCTTCACCGATTTCATGTCAGAGATAAGATGCGAGCCTACCAGAAGATTTTGCTCCATGGTTAAGTGTTCCACGACTCGCCGACCGTCTAATACCGGAGCAATCCCTTTCTTGATGATCTCAGTAGGGTCCATATGTTCGATCGGTTTTTCTTCAAATAAGATATGGCCGTCAGTCACCTCTCCTTCCTCGTTATGAAGAAGACCACAAATTGCCTTGATAGTGGTCGATTTCCCGGCTCCGTTAGCCCCCAGGAGGGCGACGACTTTCCCCCTGGGGACCTGGATCGAAATACCCTTCAAGACCATAATGACCCCGCTGAACATGAATTCAACATTGACAAGTTCTAACATCATTTCCTCTCGTGTCACCACTTTTTGATTGCAGGAATGGGAATCCATTCCGGTGTTGTCAACACATGTTTTCCATTTTTGACCGTGCTGCTCTTGACCTTCATGTTCAGACTTGAGAAGGGGGCTTCTTTGGTATATTGAAGAGTAGGCCAAAGACCCAATAGCTCTTTTTCAGTAAATGGCCCTTCAAACATGGCATTATAGATTGCCTCACCCGTAATGTTGGCTGCCCCTACCTTTTTGGCAGCCCTCTCAACGGCCCTTAAGGCAAGAACGATCTGACCAGCAAATTGAACAGCATTCAAATCCCATGGAGCCTTGGGGTCAACTTGAGGTCTATATTTCTCAAATATCTGGTAAGCCTCGATCGTCTTATCCAGGGGCGAGTTGCAGGCACCAACATCGTAATGTCCTTCAAGGTCATTCATCGATGACGCTGCGGCGGTGATGATGATATCGGTATGGGTCGCCAGCACTACCGGGATATGAATCCCAAGCTCCTTCTGGGCGCGTATAAGGCCCACTACCTGATGGGTATTCGTCCCCATATAGATATAGTCAGGCTTTTTCTTAGCGAGCCGTGATACCTCGCTTGAGATAGAAACCGGAACCAGTTTGATCCACTCCACGTCCGTGAACTCGAGCGACTTAGGATCCTCAGCACAAAAACTCTGGATCCCTTTAATTTGATCCTCATAGGCTGGTATTCCCTGCGTGCTGAGGGCTCCGATGCGAATGGGCCTCGTTTCTTTCCAGTTCTTCTGGACCCAAGACAAGAAACCACGGAATTCGTGGGCATAGGTGGGACGGGGTTGAAACATCCACTGATCCGGCAACCAGCAGTAACCATAGGTACCGGTTGACATGAACATTGGTACCTTATCCTGAGGTAAGCGCTTCATCAAGCTGGCCACATCCGGGCCTCCCAGACCCAGGTGTAGAATCGGCTTGTCTCCGGAAAGGATTCCTGGCCAAAGGCTCGCCACCACCGCTGGATTGTAACGGGTATCATAGGCCTTGATAGTGATCTTGACGCCCGCCTTCTGACCCACCGTTTCATTCCACCAAGTGGTGAATATCTTCTGAGCCGGGTCAGCGCTCTTCATGAGGTAAGTATAGGGACCACTGTAATCGGCAGAGAATGTGATTTTATATTCAGTTGCAGCGGAAGCATGGAGCGCTGGAAATGTTACGAATAACATCAAGACGATCAACAAACATCCCAATCTTTTTTTGAGTTCCCACATTATAATGACCTCCTTTTTTAATATTGCTTGAAAGATGAAATTGCATGGCTACCCTTTAAAGTCGTATCACCTCCTTTCCATATTAAAGGTATGGATATGGCCATATCCTGAAGGAATGTTTAAGAACATTCCAGCGGTGGGCAAGCCCCTTTGGTTCAAATATCAAAAACAGTATGATCACTCCTCCGAGAACGATGTTCATTCCTGAAAACCATAACGCTCCACCTCCTGCCTGCGGAAAGACTTGGCCGAACCATGGGCCGGCAATGGTGATCAGTTCCTGAAGGGCGCGGAGAAATACCGTCCCCAATATGGCCCCAAGGATACTCCCCACTCCACCCACGATAATCATGCCGAGATACCAGACACTGAACCAGAGGTTGAACTGGTCGACAATGACATATCGGAGGTAGTATGCCCAGAGGCCTCCGGCGATTCCTGCATACAAGGAACCTATGGCAAATGCTAGGGTTTTGTAAGTGAAGAGATTGATCCCCATGATTTCGGCCACAATGTCATTATCCCGCACGGCCATCAGGGCTCTGCCAACCCGACTTCGGGTGAGATTAAAAGCAAAGGAGAGCATGATCACCGTGACGCCCATAATTAAATAATAGAGACTCTGATCAGACTGAAAGCTAAAACTACCGATTTGGGCGGGCGCCAACCCAAGACCGTTCGCACCGCCAAACCATTTACTCGGCATCCTCGTGACAAGGAGTGGGAAGAGAATCTGCGCGGCGATCGTCGTCAAGGCCAAATAAAACCCCTTTACCCGGAGTGCCGGAATGCCAAAGATGGCTCCCAATAGGGCGCCGCCGAGTCCGCCAGCGGGGATGGACAGCCAGAAGGGAAGATTGAAGTTTGCGGCGAGGGTGGCGGTTGTGAAAGCGCCCATACCCATGAAGGCCGATTGTCCTAAGTTGATCTGTCCGGTCAGGCCTACGGTTATCTGAAGGCCCACTACAGCAACGGTTGTGATCCCTGCGACAATGATAATACCAAGCATTCTGGAGGGAAGGAAAAATGGGCCTGCAAAAACAATGAGTAAAAAGGCGATGAAGCACACCCATTGAGTAGGGGTTCGAATAAATGCCTTATCCTGACTGTAATTGGTCGAATGAACACCGCATGGTAAGACAGCCATAATTAAACCCTTTCAATAATCTTCCAGCCGAATATCCCCTGTGGTCGTATAAGAAGGATCACCAGCATAATAATAAACGGGAAAGCTTCTGACATCGCCCCCATTGTGTATTTGTCTAAATAGGCTGCTGCCAGAGCTTCCCCAACCCCAATGAGTATACCAGCTAATGGCGCCCCCCAGATCGACTCCAGGCCACCCAGGAGTGCTACCGGTAAGGCGCGCAAACCAATCTCCGATACCAGAAAGTTGATGGATTGCCCCGATAAGAAAGTGATGGCGGCTAGAGTGGACACAATAAATCCTAGGGCCCATGCAATTCCAATGGACCGTTTGACGGAAATGCCCATAGACTGAGCCACCACATGGTCCTCAGCGACTGTCGATAACCCGAGGCCCCATCGCGTCTTCTCGAAGATCCAATGTGTAACGACAAAAACGGCCAAAGAAATAATGGCCCCTATAAAAATTGAACGGGTAAAGGAAAAAGGACCAATAATGATAGGCTTTAAAGGGAAAATAATTGGGAATGGCCTTGCGTTTGCGCCCCAGAAGACAATCATCAGCCCCCGCATCAACACCATGAGCCCAACCGTAATCATGATATTTGCAAAGATGGACTGGCCAATCATCGGGCGAAAAAACCCTCTTTCTACCAGAAATCCGAGCACCACAACAGCCATCAAAGATAGAGGCAGTGCGATCCAAAGGGAAAAAGAAGCACCGGCAATAAAGGTCCAAACAATGAACCCGCCAAAGACCACGACCTCTCCTTGGGCGAGATTGAGGATACGTCCCGCTCTATAAATAATGATAAAGGCCAACGCCATGATGGCATAAAAAAGTCCTACCAAGATACCGTTTATTAGATATTGGAAAAAATCGATCATATTGTTGAGTCTCCGGGATGTTCTGGTTCCACTGGGTTAATGTAAACCGTTGCCTTCACCACGCTCGTTCGGCCATCCTGATATTTTACAGGTATTTCGCTCAGAAATTCTTTCGATCCTCCATAAATATTTTGGATCATCTCCCCATATTTCTTTTCCAAAAACTCCCGGCGCAGTTTGCGGGTTCTGGTCAATTCCGCTTCGTCTGGATCAAGCTCTTTTGGCAGATTAATGGAATATTTCACCCTAGCCTTTAAGTCCAACATTTGGTTAACACGAGCTATTTCTTGGCTGATCAGGTTCCTGACTCCTTCATTTTGACTGAGGTCGGGAAATGTTGAATAAGCGATCCCTCTCTTTTCAGCCCACTTCCCTGTGTTTTCTGCGTCGATATTGATCAAAGCGGAGACATATGGCTTTTCGATATCCCCCAGAATAATGGCATCTTTAATGAAAGGGGAAAAACGGAGCCTGGTTTCAATAAATTGGGGAGGGAACTTGTATCCATTGGAGAGTTGGCGGAGATCGGCGACTCTGTCCAGATAGATGAGTTGTCCATCATCAGTCATCCGTACAGCATCTCCTGTTTTGAACCATCCATCTTCCTGTGCCTTCCGGGTCGCTTCCGGATTTCTGAAATAACCCTGAAAACCTGCCCCTCCACGAACCTGAAGTTCTCCTTCTTCCGTCACCTTCGACTCAAAGGAAGGACCTATATCGCGATGAGAGACATACCAAGACCCGAGAGTTTCTAAATTGAATTTGTTGCCCATGTGGGTGGTAAACATTCCCGCCTCGGTACAACCATAAGCATTTCGCAGTTTGATCCCCATGGCATGGAAGAAGCGGAAGACATCCGGAGCCATCGCCGACCCTCCGCTGATGGGAAGGTAGCAGTTCTTAAGCCCCAAATTATCCCTGAGGGGCTTCAAGATAAATTGATCAGCGAAGGGAAAAACAAGGAACCATAATATATTCACTGGTTTTCCCTCTGTTTCACCAGCGGCGATCTTATAACCTACCTTCAAACCGAGATCGTAAAAAAACCGCCTTATCGATCCTGCATCGAGCATGTGGGACTGAACACTCGAGGCAAGGCTTTCCCACTGTCGCGGACCGAAAACGAGCAAAGCCGCCCCCAATTCTCGAATATTCGATTGGATGGTTTCTGGTTCTTCAGGGAAATTGATTTCAAAAGGGGCCAGAAGCCCAAGCGTTATACCAAACCATTGCTCCGTAGCCCAAGCTGGGGAAAGGTAGGAAAGATAACGGGTGAATTTTTTGATGGGCAGATTGGCGAAGATGCGCAGGGCATTATCCAGTAGAAAATTATGATTCATGACCACTCCCTTAGGATTGGCTGTGGTTCCCGAGGTATAGCTCAAGACTGCAACATCACCTCTCTGCCCGGAGTCTATCTTCTGATCAAAGATCTCAGGATTTTTTTGTCCGTATTTCTTACCCCTCTCTTGAATCTCTTTAAACTCCATCAAGATCGGATCATTATAGTGCCACATCCCCCTTGAATCCCAGTAAACGATTTGTCGAAGTCGCTTCAACTTAGCCCGAACCTCTAAGGTTTTATCCACCTGCTCTTGGTCTTCAGCGATAACAACCACTGTTTCAGAATTATCAAGAATAAACTCCAGTTCCTGTGGAGTTGTGTCAGGATAAACGCATACAACCTTCGCCCGGGCACATAAGGCCGCATATTCCGTCCAAAAGGTTTCCAACTCGTTCTCGCCAATGATAGTTATTGTTTCACCCTCTTGAAGCCCCAGGTCCAACAACCCTAAGCAGATGTTTCTGACTTGCTCATAGACTTGGAGAAAGGTATAAGACTTCCAAATCCCCAGATTTTTTCTCCGCATGAAAACCTTTTCACCTAACTCTCGGACTCTCAGCCGAAGAAGTTTGGGTACTGTATCGGCCCCAATTGGAGGAAATTTGATCGGTCGCTGATTGGACTGCATTTCTTGCCCTTTTTTCAATAATGATTAACTTCCTCGTCTGCTTCCCCGAGGTATGCCTTGATCACTGCTGGATTTGTTCGAATCTCTTCGGGTTTGCCTTCTGCAATCACATTCCCCCAGTCCAGAACCATGATCCGATTGGAGATATCCATGACGACTTCCATATCATGTTCCACCAGGATGATGGGGATGGATTTGAATTCCTCAATATCGATGATAAAGCGGGCCATATCTTCTTTCTCTTCCATGTTCATACCAGCCATGGGCTCATCCATGATCAGTATCTTGGGTTCAAGAGCCAGGGCTCTGGCCAAGTCTATCCGTTTCCGTAGGCCATATCCCAAATTGCCCACCACCTCATTCCGAATGGCTTCCATTTCGAGGAAATCGATGATTTCTTCCACGACCTCCCGATGGGCGATTTCTTCCCGATGGACCCAGGGCCAGTGTAAAAAGGCTTGGAGGAAATTGGTTTTCATCAGAATATGCCGGCCGGACATGATGTTATTTAAGACCGTCATTCCAGGGAAAAGTTGTAGGCCTTGGAATGTCCGTCCAATTCCCAGGCTAGCCCGTCGGTGTATCGCTACTTTCGTGATCTCTTCCCCCTTATAGGTGATCCGCCCGGTATCCGGTTGGTAAAATCCGGACAGGCAATTGAGAAGGCTGGTTTTACCTGCCCCGTTAGGCCCAATAATGGAGAGTATCTCTCCTTCGTAAACCTGAAAGGAGACATTGTTGAGAACTAAAATTTTTCCAAAGGAGAGTGATACCTTATCCACTGCGAGAGAACTGCTTGCTGTTTGAATCTCTTTCTTCAAACCCATCCCTCCTTTAAATTTAAAGACACACGTTTATTCTGGCTTCTAATTACTGAATGGGAAAATCCGAATTGACGTTTTTATTATTTCCCACCTGTGAACCAGCCCTCTTGGCTCAAACATGATGAACAGTACAAGAACCAGACCCACAAAGATAATGGGGATCGCTCCGATCATTGAACCTGCCAATTGAGGGAAAAGCTCGGCAAGTTTGGGTGCGAGGACAATGCCCATTTCCTCAATTCCTAAAATAAAAAAAACTCCGCAATAAGCGCCACTCATACAATGTATTCCCCCAACGATAATCATCATACTTTGGCATCCCTTAGACTTTTCCGTAATCTGCCTTGACCTTTTGTCGATCAATGAGACTGTTCTCGTTTTTGGGGAGACTTGAAGTAAATACTACATGGTTGGGTTTCTTATATCGTGCAATCCGAGCAGCAACAAATTCAATCAGCTCAGTCTCGATCAGTGTCGCCCCTTGCTTTAATACACAAATCGCCTTTATGGTCTCTCCCCAACGCGAATCTGGAACTCCAATAACCACCGCTTCTTTCACTGCTGGATGCTGGAGGATCGCCGTTTCCACTTCAGCTGGGTAAACGTTTTCTCCTCCTGTCTTGATCAGTTCCTTCGTAGTTGATCGTCCTTTATACCAAAGGTATCCATCCGCATCAAAACTACCCATATCACCCGTATGGTGCCACCCATTCCGGAAAATATAGGCATTCTCCTTTTCCAAGTTCCAGTAACCCTTGAATACCATCGGACCCCGGATCACAATCTCACCGGATTGTCCTGTCTCGACAAAGTTATCGTACTCGTCCACAATTTCAACCTCAGCCATGAAACTCGGCAACCCTGCAGACCCCGGCCTTTCAAAATAGGGTGCAAAGCTGAAAATGCCCGTAGTTTCCGATTGTCCGTAGGCGGACCAAAAGGTCCCTCCGCTCATTTCTTGAAGTTTCTTGATGGTTTCGGGATCATCCAAACCGACTACATGTCTCACACTCGAAAGATCATAATTGCCCCCCTCGACTTTCTCCACCAGAGTCTTTAGTATGGGGGGAAACTCCCCAAAAACCGTTACTTTATCCTCTTGAATGTGTTTGAGGGCAAGATCGGCATCAAACTTGGGGATGATGATACTTGAGCCTCCGACCTGCATGACGCTTAAAACCATGCCCAGTCCAGCAATGTGATACATTGGCAGGATAAGAAGATGCACGTCTTCTTTTGTTAATGCCCAATAGTATATGGATTGTAAATTAGAAGCAATCACGTTTTGATGGCTCAAGAGGGCACCCCTCGGTCTGCCTTGAACGGCGGCCGTATAAATGATGAGGTAGTCATCATCTGAACGGATGTCTCCTTCCGGGATAGTCCCTTGACGATCCATTAAATGATGGAAGGCCTCAAAAAAGCCTTCGGCCTGACCCAAGGCATAGGTCTTTTTAATAAAACCAAACCTGGAAATTAACGGCTTCATCATGTCCTGAAATTCAGAACTGACGAAGATAATCTTTGGTGTCCCATCGGAAATGATATATTCGATCTCTCCTGAATCTAGACGCCAGTTGATGGGTAGGATAATGGCCCCTATTTTGGCGGCTGCGCCACAAAGATAAACATACTCTAGGCTATTTTGACTCAAGATGCCGATTCGGTCGCCCTTTTCCACACCAGCACCCATAAGTCCACAAGAAAGTTGATTCACCTTTTCCAGAAACTGGCTATGGGTTATTCTTTCATTCCCTGATATCAAAGCAATTCTGTTACCGTAAATTCTGGCATTGCGTTTGACGAAAGAAAAGATGTTATAATCGTTAGGGCTCATTTCCCTTTTCCTCAAGAACCCACCCAATAAACAGATAGAGGTGAGTGACTTCTAATGTGAAGATGGAAATCATTTCATCATTTTTTAATACCCTGACAAAAGATATCAAAAGCCCGATCTAGGGTGGATCTAAGAAAATCCTTTTTGGGATTGATTTTTCTTTTTGACTCTTCCCATATCACGAGGCCAGTAAATGTTGACCAGATGATATCGGCATGGGCCATCCCATGTCCTTCCCTGAATTTTCCTTGACGGACCCCCTCTTCATAGACATGAGCGATCATGGTCGTTGTCTTTTGAGATATTTTATTGAGCTGATCTAAAAGTTCCTTGCTCAGGATAGATAAAGTATCTTCTAATTGGACATGCAAAATATTACGTAAGATGAGTGGGTCATGTTTAAATACTTTGTACATCCCGTCTTTAAACTTGATTATTTTCTCTTCAACAGATAACTTCTTGTTATTATAAATTTTTTTTATTTCATTAAATAAATCTTGGAGGGTAATCAAATTTATAGAGGCGTAAAGCTCTTCCTTATTTTTGAAATAGAGATAAATCGTAGCAGGACTCAATTCGGCTTCCCCGGCAATTTCCTCTATGGTGGTCGAACTGAAGCCCTTAAGTATAAATAATTCTTTGGCAGCGTTCTGTATTTGACGCCGCCGCATTTCTTTTTCTCTTTCCTTTCGTTCCCTTATGCTCATTTTAATGAATTATATTTACTAAATGAATTAAATTTATTAAATGAATCAAACCATATATTATAATTATAATTTTGTCAATGAAAAAATCAAATTTTTAGTAATGCGTCACTGAAGCGGGGGAATCCCGTGTTTTGAAGAATCAAAAAAAGACTTGCGTTCCAGCTTTCCTTGTGTTAAAGAGAGGGTATGGAACAATGGATTAGATACCGTGGTAAGAATTATACCCTACGAGAGATCAATGAAATTAGAGAAATTCTTATAGCCCATCGAGACCGTAGCCGA
>Ga0066636_10000684_pt1 | contig 19522 bp, 11 predicted proteins | sample CryGeyCG2014_080_2_FD_62736 | JGI IMG/M metagenome (GOLD analysis project Ga0066636, IMG submission 62736) | Groundwater microbial communities from aquifer - Crystal Geyser CG07_land_8/20/14_0.80 | ecosystem: Environmental > Aquatic > Deep subsurface > Groundwater | place: USA: Utah: Grand...
TTTATAAGGACAGTCCTTTGTAACTTCTTTATTTCTAATAAGTTCTGTAAAAATCATAGATTGTTTTGAATTTATGCTTAAAACAGGTTAAAATTCCTTCAACCCATAGAGCAATTTATTTTAGATTTTCTTTGGTTTCCTTCAAGGGCTCAACCGGAACATCTATAACCTGTCCGGGATAAATTTTATCGGGAGCTTTTAGTTTGTCTTTATTTGCCTCAAAAATCTTATTCCATTTCTTGGTTGTCCCATAAAATTTTTGGGAAATCTTCTGGAGCGTATCGCCTTTTTGTACGGTATATTTCTCTATATTTGCTGTAAATACGGCAGGCTCTGCAATTTCAGGGGTAGTGCTTTCGGTGGTAAACCCTCGATTACCCCATAATGTTTTATCTTCGGTATATTCTGCAGTTTTAGCTTTGGGCATCCTTTCAAATCTTATGGGTGAATGCAGCTCTACTTCTACAACCTGTGTAGTGCGGGTGGCCTTCCTTTCTTTCACCTCTTCGGAAGATGCCTGGCCCCGGAGATACCCGCGGTTACCAGTTAAATCTTGGTCAACTCTTTCTCTTGTCATCGGATATGACCTTACCACACATCCGGATAATAAAAATAATCCTAACAGGTATAGCGTATAGCGTATAGCGTATAGCGTATAGTTTCGTTTCATTTCTCCCTCCTTTTTTTAACGGTTAAATTTAACTCCTTTAACTGCCTTTCATCTACCTCTGAAGGTGCACCGCTCAACGGACAAAAACCCGCACTCGTCTTTGGAAATGCTATCATTTCCCTGATGCTTGTTTCGCCGGCTAAAATTGCTAAAAGCCTGTCCATGCCTATGGCAATACCTGCGTGCGGCGGCGCGCCGTATTGAAAAGCTTCCAGCAAAAAGCCAAAGCGTTTATGCGCCTCGGTTTTATTTATACCAATAATCTTAAAAATTTTCTCCTGTAATTCCTGCTCGTGAATCCTTATGGAACCTGAACCTATTTCCATCCCGTTTAAAACCAAATCGTATGAACGCGCCTTTACCCCGTTTAGAGATTTATCTCTAACGGGGTTTACTTTATCGGGCATCTTCTCTAAAATATCTCTATCCTCTTGGCGCGGAGCGGTAAAAGGATGGTGTTCGCTCTCCCAGCGCTTTTCTTCTGTATTATATTTAAACAACGGAAAATCGATTATCCAGACAAAGGCAAATCCAGAATTTAACTCTTTTCTCAAATCAGGTTTATCGCTGTTATATTTTTTCTGGGCTTCATCGTATGTCATTCGAGCAAAAGGAATTTTAATCTCTATATTTTTTGTTTCTTTAAATATTAGCTGCGTCAGTTGCTCAATTAAAGAAAAAATATCCTCTTCATTTACAAAGGACATCTCCAAATCCAATTGCGTGAATTCAGGCTGACGGTCAGCGCGTAAGTCTTCATCCCGAAAACACTTAGCAATCTGATAATATCTCTCTATGCCGGCAACCATCAGTATCTGTTTGAATAACTGCGGTGATTGAGGCAGGGCATAAAAATGGCCGGGATTAAGCCGGGAAGGAACCAAATAATCACGCGCACCTTCAGGAGTAGACTTGGTAAGAATGGGTGTCTCGGACTCAATGAATCCTTCTTTATTTAAAAATGTGCGTATAATTTTATAAAGCTCGTGCCTTAAGATAAAATTATTAAATATTTTCTTTCTTCTTAAATCCAGATACCTGTATTTAAGCCGCGTTTCTTCGCTGATATCAAGATTTTCTCCTATTTCAAATGGCACTGTTTTGCTGGGATTTAAAATTTCTAATTGCCGGGCAGTAACTTCTATTGCGCCTGTAGTTAGCTTGGGATTGAGCGTGCCTTCGGGCCGCCTATTTACTAATCCCTTAACTTTAATGACAAATTCATTTCTTAAGTCCTGCGCCTGTTTGTAGGAATCGGCTGATTCTTTAGGTATAAACCCCGTTAGAGACATCATATCTTTTTCTTGCTTCTTCATAGTCTCTAACGGGGTAAAGACAACCTGGGTAATTCCGTATCGGTCACGGATATCAATAAAGATAAGTTTTCCGTGGTCGCGCCGGCTGGCTACCCAACCGCACAAAGTCACAACTTTGCCGATATCTTTTTCATTCAATTCGCCACAAGTATGTGTTCTTAGCATAAAATCTCTTTTGTTAATCGGCAACGGTTACGATGCCCGTTTCGTCTATCGGTTACGTTTTTCGTCTTTTATTTTTACCACTACTATGTTAATTTTTGACCTTATTTTACTATTATTAAAAAGATAAGTCATTGTTTAGCAATAAGTTAAGAAAACTTTATCCTTTGACTATGAGATACACACAGATAAAAGAAAGATTCACACTGATATCGACGAGAGAATCTGTGTGTATCTTTAAAAAATCTGTGTGAATCTGTGAAAAATTGATTTTTAACAAAGTCGTGTTTTTACGTTGCCTTAACCGTTACCGATACGGGCTTCGTTACCGTAACCCAATTACGCAACCAAAAATTATAGATTTCTCTTTAATTCCTGTATCAAATCTTGAGATTCAACCTCCCTCTGCTCTCCAGAAACCATATCCTTTAGCGTGACTATGCTTTTCTGCAATTCATCCTCTCCGATAATCAAAACAAACCTACTAGACAAATCATTGGCTCTGCGCAGTGCCCCCTTAAGAGATTTACCTTCGTAATCTGTATCAGAGGCTATTCCTGCCCGGCGCAGCATATCTAATAATTTCAACCCCTCTTTTTTAGCCTCTTGCCCTAAGGTTATCATGTAAACTAAGTTTGGAGTTGGGAGTTTGGGGTTGGGAGTTTGGACTAATAATAATCTCTCCACGCCAAAGGCAAAACCTATGGCGCCAAGGTCAGGCCCTCCTAAATCACCCACCAGATTATCATATCTACCGCCTGCACCCAGGGCATTCTGACTGCCTAAGTCATGATGTATGAGCTCAAAGACAGTGCGCGTATAATAATCTAATCCGCGCACAAGCTCAGGATTAATTTTATAGTCTATATTCAAAGAATCAAGCCCCTCTTTTACCTTATCAAAATGGCCTTTACATTCCGGGCAAAGATGCTCTTGCTGGATATCCAGCTTCTTAACAACCTCGATACATCCTTCATTCTTACAATCTAAAATCCGCAGGACATTATGTTTAAACCTTACTTTACAGTCATCGCAAAGCTTAGATAGTTTTGGCTTTAACTTTTTACGTAAAATTTCCGTAAATTCTTTTTTATCTTTGCTGCAGCCTAAACTATTAATTTTAATTTCATAACCTTCTATCGTATAAGCCTTAAGTAAATTCTGGGCCAAAGAAATAATCTCTACATCCACATATGGCTCTTGCGAGCCGATGACCTCGCAGCCTAAATGATGGAATTGCCTTAAGCGGCCTTTTTGCGGCCGTTCTGCTCTAAACATCGGCCCGATATAATAGACTTTTATTAAACCAGCGGTTTTATCAAGGCTGTTCTCAAGGTAGGCGCGCACTATTGAGGCTGTGCCTTCGGGCCTGAGGGCATATACATCTTTGTCCTTTTTCACCCCGTTAGAAATCTTGTTTTCCTCCCTAAGAGCTTCGGTATTTCTAACGGGGTTTATGAGAAACATCTGTTTCTGAACTATCTCTGCAGATTCTCCCAAAGACCGGTTAAATAAAGCTGCTTCTTCAATAATGGGGGGCCGTATTTCTTTGTAATTATAGAGAGAGAAAATGTTGCGGGTGGTCCCTTCTATTACCTGCCAAGAAGAGACCTCATCGGGTAGAATATCTTTTGTTCCGGGTGTTTTTTTAAACATAAGTAAAAATGAACCTCTTGCTTTCTCTATCGTCTAAAAGTGTACTATTTTATAATTTGGGTTTTTATGGTGAGGGCATTGAATTCTGATACACAACTTACCTCTATCCTCCAATAAAATCACCAAAAAAGCGTAAGTCGTGTGTTCATTTGACCTTCTTCTTTATCTCTAAACCTGGCTTAAAGACTACTACTTTTCGGGGTGGAACAGGAATTACCTGGCCGGTACGCGGATTCCTGCCAATGCGGCTCTTTCTTTGCTTTATCTTAAAGACGCCAAAATTGCGTAGCTCTATCTTCTCTCCTCTTATCAGCGCTTCAACAATACAATCAAAGGTCTTTTGCACAACCTTTTTCACATCTATCTGTTTTAAATTAGTCTCATCAGATACCTTTAGTATAATATCTTTCTTGGTCATCTCTCACCTCCTCGTAATGAGCAGATAACTTACGTAGTTCCTAAGAACGACGTAAGTTATAGCGAAGCGTCTGCGAATTGAGCACCTTGTACTTTTATCTAGCGAAATCCTTGACCGCTGCAGGCGGTCGAGGATAATCCCAGCAGCTACGAGTAGATTTCGGAGAAATCTACGAAGTGCTTAGCTGCGGGGACCCATTTTCTAACTATAATAGCAGCAAAAAGTTACGAAGTCAAGTAAAATCGCCTTCGGCGAAGCTTGTGGCGATTTTACGCAGACCCCGGCGAATGTGCCGAAATTATCGCAAGAGAATTTCGGCACATCTTATGAGTCGGGGTAAATATAATTTCCTGGTACTATCAAGAGAAAAGTCTACATTACCAAGGATACCCTGTCTTCGCCAAGCAGAGATTCGATGTCCCGGATTAACTTATCGGATGGCAAAACAAAGAGTCCGTCGCCCACAACCAGATGCACCCTTGATTTGGCAGGCGTATCTAAGCGCAGATAGATGGGAATTCTCCCCGGGTAATGGGTGAGCAATTCTTTTAAGGTCTCAAAAAGGTTTTCGCGTATGCCTGAAAGATTTATATTTACGCTTGTAATCAGTTTATAGGCTTCGTCCATCGGGAATAAGTCATTGGCTATAATCTTAGGGGTATCTTCCCGACGATCAAGCCTGCCTTTGACCAGCACTACTGTATTAGGCTGGATATACCTTGCTGCTCTTTGAAAGGCAGCGGGAAATACCAGAATCTCTACAACACCTTCAAGGTCTTCTAATTTAAGAATAGCCATCTTCTCCTGTTTTGCGCGTGTTACTGTCTGTTTAATCTTGACAATCAAACCTACTATCTTTATTTCTCTGCCATCCTCGTACTCATGCAAATTAGCAGTTGAAGAGGAAGTAAAACGTTTAAGCTCATGGGCATAGCGCGCCAGAGGATGCCCGGTAACATAGAACCCCAGCATCTCTTTTTCAAAGGCGAGTAACTGAGGCTCGGGCCATTCCTTGATCTCAGGTATATTATTTACCGTGCTCTTAAAACCATTTTGTGATAATCCTGTGTCAAAGAACGAGAGCTGGCCTTTTGCTTTTTCCTTTTGTGTCTTAGAGGATAATTCCAAAATTCTATCAAGCGAGACAAACATCTGTGCGCGGGGTGAGCCGAATAAATCTAATGCGCCGCACTTAATAAGGCTTTCCAGCACCTTTCGGTTAACTAATCTTAAATCAATATGCTGGCATAAATCTTCTAAAGAGCTAAATCGCCCTTGGCGTCTTGCTTGAATTATGGATTCAACCGCGCCACTGCCTACATTTTTTACTGCCAACAGCCCAAAGCGGATAGTTCTATTATCTACAACTTTAAATAAGGCGTCGCTTTCATTGATGTCTGGCGGCAGGACCTTGATTCCCATATGATTAGATTCTTTAACATACTCTACTATCTTGTCGGTATTATCCCTTTCCGAGGTCAATAACGCGCACATATATTCTACGGGAAAATTTGCCTTCAGGTAAGCAGTGCGGTATGAGATCATGGCATATGCGGCTGAGTGTGAGTTGTGGACTACTATGCCATTGGCAATAAAATTATGCGTATCTTCTATTTCCAGGTCAAAAGTCTCTTCCTTACCCATATATTCGATAGATACTACGCTATCCCAGGTTATATCTGCGTTGACATATCTTAATAGCCTTTCAGATTCAAAAAAATGGGCTAATTGCATGATAGTATCGCGCCTAAAACCTTTTCTATACGGTTTAATTCTGCCGTAAAATTCTTTCATACAGACACCGGTTTTCTCTTCTACTTCTCTCCAAGTAAGCCCCAGCTTCTCTTTTTCTTCTTTAACCAGTTCTTTTATCGAACTCGGTAATGTATCTTTGCTTTCTAAATGAGGCGGTATCCGCCTGTAATAGCTGCGTAACTCCTCTAACTGCCCGCTCTTCCCAATGATATGTGGACTAATCTGCTGAATGAATTTAGCAATGCTTTCATATCCGTACAAATAAAGCGCATAGCCAACTCTAGTTTTCTTGATGTTTTTGTATCTATAATTAAACTTTTTCTTTGCCAAACGGCTGGCGATACCGAGCTTAAGCAGGAGGTCTTGCAACTGTTGGCATAATTTATACGACGAGGTGGCATAAAACGGAACAGTATTATTCTTAGAAAACAAAAATCCGTCGCCTGACCAGAGCCTGCCTAAGAACAAAACCAGCTGTTCTTTATTCAGGCAAAAAAACTCCTTAGGAATAAATTTCTCTGTTGCTTTTTTGTAATCAAGGCCCAATTGCTCAATCCACAACCTCAACCCGCATTTTCTGTTAGTTATTAATTTTACCGCAGCGCTGTAACTTTCTTTGTTAAACCCCTTATTCCAAGGGTTATCTCCTTTTGAGAATTTAGTATCTTTGCCTGTACCAACGTATACTTCAAAACAGCCTCTTCTTTTGTAAATGCGCGGAACTGTATTGCTGAATTTTCCAACATGTTTTACAAAATCCTCTACTTGTAATCTATCGTTATTATAGTAATAAACTCCACTGGGATGACAAGTATTACCCTCAGAAAGTATACCTGCCAAAACAATTATTTTATATGGCTCCATAGAACAGCAACCTTCGTAAGGCATGGCTCTACTTAAACCAATTCTCTCGCCGATACATAAATCTCCCAGATTCTTCCAGCCACTAAAAGTAAAGACAGGGTGATTTGAAGTGGCAATGATTTCTTTTCCTAAGGAAGTCTTGAGTTTATAAACAGGCTTAATCCCATTATTAACTACATCTTTTATTTTGGTTTTAATAATCTTAAGATTATTATCGCAACTAAAAGTAGATTTTACAGAGCCTATGTTAGCGAATAATTCTTTAACTAAAACTGGCTTGCCAGTATCGGCATCTATAATTTCTGTGGAGCCAACAACACATTTGTTAAATCCATAACCGGAAAAATATTCTATGAGGTCGAATATCCGGTTTGCCACGGATTCGCTAATATTATTTTTAATACAACCTAAAATAAAGTTTTTCCTCTGTTGCTCCATAACTTCTGGAATTTTCTTAGCTATGGCCCGGCGCAGCAAATCAGCCTGCGCAAGGCTAAAACCCGCCAGCTCCGATACAATCTGCATAATCTGTTCCTGATAAACAATTATCCCGTATGTCTCTTTTAGAATTGTTTCAAGTTTAGGGTGCTGGTATTTTATAGGAACGCGGTTGTGCCTGCGCTGCATAAAATCATCGAGCATACCTGAGCCGATTGGGCCAGGCCGGTATAAAGCCAGGAGTGCAATTAAATCCTCAAAGTGGTCGGGTTCCAGTTTCTTCAATAAGTCGCGCATACCAGAACTTTCCACCTGAAATATCCCGATAGTATGGCCGGAAGTTAAAAGTTTATAGGTCCTGCTATCATCCAGAGGGATATTATCGATATCGACAATATCAGCCTTTGTTTTTGCGATGATTTTTTGCGTCTGGTCAATCACGGTCAGTGTTCTTAAGCCTAAGAAATCTACTTTCAATAAACCAATCTTCTCCAGGGCCGACATACTATAACCGGTGGTTATCTGGCCATCCTGGGTTTCGAATAAGGGCGTATAATTATCCAGGGGCTTATCTGCAATAACCACGCCTGCAGCATGAGTGGAGGCATGGCGGTTAAGGCCTTCCAGAGATAGGGCTGTATCAATTAATTTAGTTATCTGGGGGTCATTTTTATAAAGGCTCTTTAATTCAGATTCGCTTTCTAAGGCGTCCTTTAAGGTAAGGCTGGGATCCGGGGGGATCATTTTGGCAATCCGGTCAACATCAGCATAGGCAAGGCCCATAACCCTGCCTACGTCCCTGACCACCGCACGCGCCTGCATTGTACCGAAAGTAATAATCTGGGCAACGTTGCCTCTCCCGTATTTTTTGGTCACATAATCAATAACTTCGTTCCTTCTTTCATAACAGAAATCAATATCGATGTCAGGGAGCCCTAATCTTTCCGGATTAAGGAAACGCTCAAAGAGCAAACCGTATTTTAAAGGGTTGATGTCAGTTATGCCTAAAAGGTAGCTCACCAGGCTACCCGCAGCAGAATTATGAACTACAACATCGTTGGCGATAAAAGTTGAGTCTCTTTCTACAGAAATATCATAAACCTTACCTTTATATCTTTGAGTAGATATACTTTGCATAGAAAAATAAACATAATTTTCATCGATAAATGTATCGTTTCTATAAAAATTTTGCTCTTTAATATTTGCTTTAAAGTCTCTAAAAATTTCATTAAAATAAAATAGTTGTCTGCCAGAAATTCTTAATTTATAAGAATCATTCCAGTTAGAATTCCTATAATTACGTATTTTTATTGATGATATTATACCCAATGAACTTAGTAGCATTTTGACCTGCGATACTAAATTCAAAGATACCGAATCATAAGCTATGCGCATTTTTTCTTTATTACTCCCGTCTCCCAGAAATAATCCTGTAAGAAATTCTCTCTTTATTTTATCGGGAGAATTAAAAACCGCTTCTGGCACTCTTTTATTTCTTGCATATTTTCCACATAAACATTCTAAAAACTCTGCTACTATTTTTGAATAACCAAGAACCTGGTATGAGTTTTTCTTTTTATGAGGGACAATTTTAGAATCTAAATCAAAAGCTGTTTTCATTAACTCTTGCACTTCTCTACATTTATTTTCCTCGTCTTTACTAAACCCGAACCCGATCATTGCTTCTCTTTCTTTTGTTCTAGCCCAGCCCTCAGAAACATAATAACCCAGAAGTCTAGCTACTTTCTCATCTAACTCTATAAATCTGTTGATTCTCTTTTGAATAATTTTATTACTTCCAACTTCATACCAGATATTTTCATTATTATATTTAAGATTTCCCTTCTTGGGAATCATAGTAGCCAAATCAAACAATTGTGTCTCCTTTTTAGGAGTTATTTTTGGTCTAGAATAAACTAGAAAATCATTTTTCTCTAACTTGGCTGCTTCTATCCATTCTAATTTGTATTCCTGCCATAATTTGTTTTTACAATATCTTCTGCAGGTAGGTTTACATATGGTAGGTTTTATATTTTTTACTTTACACATTTTATGTCTTACGGCTAACACTTTATGGTCAGCTGTTAATTTCAACTCCAAAGCAGGTAACTTCGCTTTTATAGCAACTATATCTTCATCAAGATCATAAACAAATAAATCCTTAACTTTATTAGCCCGACCAGTATGAGAGATGACATAGTTACCAACTTTTAGATTCTGAATATCTACTTGCCCCCCGTCGTTCATTAAAATCTTTGTATCAGGCAATAAACATCCCCTACCCGGCCCCACTGGAATATGGCTACTTTTAGCGTAATGAATAAAATCCCAGACAATTAAAAAATAACTTACAAAGCCTCGAGCTTTAATAAGTTTTAATTCGTGTTCCAGGCGCTCCTTTATTGCGGGAGGTGCTTGCGGGAATTTTTCTTTTAATCCGAGTTCGCTAAGCTCCTTTAAATATTCCTCTTTGGTTTTACCTTCAGGAGGTTCATACCGGGGTAAATGTATCTTGGAAAAATCTAATTCTAAATTACAGCGGCTGGCAACCTCCAGGGTATTGGTAATTGCCTCGGGGACATCTTTAAAAATCTCCTGCATTTCCTCAGGAGCCTTAAAATAGAATTCATCAGTTTGGAAACGCAATCTATTGGGGTCATTAAGCGTTGCCTGGGTCTGGATACAAAGTAGAACCTCATGGCTTGCGGCATCTTCTTTAGAGAGATAATGCACATCATTGGTGGCAATAAGCGGTAAATTTAGCTCCTTGGATATCTTTATTAATCCCTCATTAACTATTTTCTGTTCCGGGATAAGGTTTTCCTGTATTTCCAGATATAAATTATCTTTGCCCAGGATATTTAAATAATCATCTGCTGTTTTTAGAGCATCATTAAACCTCCTCTGCTGCAATAACACCGGTATTTCACCCTTAAGGCAAGCAGTCAGGCCAATAAGGCCTTTTTGATATTGAGAGAGAATTTCCTTGTCAATGCGCGGGCGGTAATAAAACCCTTCTAAATTCCCAAGAGAAACTAATTTTATCAGGTTTTGATATCCGGTTTCATCGCGAGCCAAAAGTATAAGATGATATGATGCCTCATCAATGCCGCTTGATGTCTTATCCAACCGGCTTCCCGGCGCAATATAAACCTCGCAGCCAATAATGGGTTTTATCCCGGCTTTCTGGGCTTCCAGATAAAAATCTATTGCGCCAAACATATTGCCGTGATCGGTAATAGCCAGCGAATCCATTTTATACTGCTTTGCTCGCTCTAAGAGTTGGGGTATGCGGCAGGCACCGTCGAGTAGGCTATATTGGGTATGCAGATGCAGGTGGCTGAATTCGCTTCGGGGCATTAGAGATATGTTACAAAGGTTAAAAAGGTTAAAAAGGTTAAGAAAGTTTCAATTTCTTTTTTGTAACCTCCTTAACTTTTTTAACATCCTTAACCTTTTTAACTTTTTAAATTACTCCCACTCAATCGTTGCTGGAGGTTTAGATGAGATATCGTAAACTACGCGGTTGACGCCTTTAACTTCATTAATAATCCGATGGGCAATTTTCTCAAGAACTTCATAAGGAAGCTTTGCCCAGTCTGCAGTCATGCCATCGGAACTCTGAACGCAGCGCAAAGCCACCACATTCTCATAAGTGCGCTCATCCCCCATCACTCCCACGCTTTTTATGGGCAGGAGTATAGCGAATGACTGCCATACCTGTTCGTAGAGGTTAGCATTTCTAATCTCGTCAATTACGCGCCAGTCAACTTCCCGTAGCAGATTAAGGCGGCTGGGAGTCACCTCACCGATAATCCTGATGGCTAATCCCGGACCGGGAAAAGGCTGGCGATAAATTATTATATCCGGTAATGCCAATTCTCTAGCAATCTGGCGCACTTCGTCTTTAAATAGGTCTCTGAGCGGCTCAATAAGTTTAAGCTTCATATGAGCAGGTAATCCGCCGACATTATGATGGCTCTTGATATGGCTTGAGGGCGCGCCCGTAGGAGAAAATGACTCAATTACATCCGGATACAAAGTACCCTGGCCTAAGAATTTTACGCCTTTGATCTTGGCCGCTTCTTCTTCAAAGACTTTCACAAATTCATCGCCGATGAGCTTTCTTTTTTCTTCCGGGTCGGTAATGCCTTTTAAGCGCGCTAAAAATCGCTTGGTTCTATCTACATAATCTAAATTTAAATGATAAATGTTACGGAATACTTTTTTTATCTGTTCCGGCTCATCTTTTCTTAACAGGCCATTGTCAATAAAAATACACCTTAATCTTCTGCCTATGGCTTTATGGATTAACAGCGCTGCTACGGACGAATCCACTCCGCCGCTTAAACCCAAAACCATTTTATCCTTACCCACTGTCTTTTTTATGATATCAATGGACTCATGAATAAACGATTGCATTGTCCAGCGGCCAAGGCAACCACAAATTTTAAATAAAAAATTGCCGAGAATTTGATTACCTTTCTCAGTATGGGTTACTTCAGGATGGAATTGCACGCCGAATATCTTCATTTTCTTATGTGCCATAGCAGCGATAGGAGCATTAGAGGTATGGGCAATGTTCTGAAATCCGGGTGGCAATTTTGTCACGTAATCGCCGTGGCTGGCCCAACAGGTCAAATTACCCGGAAGATTGCTAAATAAATCTCTGGTTCCATCAATAAACAATTCTGTCTTTCCGTATTCACGGCCTTTTGTATGCTTGACTCTGCCGCCTAACATTTCCGCAATAACCTGCATACCATAGCAAATACCTAAGATAGGAACTCTTAATTTAAAGATCCCCTTATCCGGATAAAAACCTTTCTTACTCACTACCGATAAGGGGCTACCGGAAAGTATTAATCCCCGAGGCGTAAGTGCGGCTATTTCTTTTGCAGGTGTATTATAAGGTATAATCTTAGAGAATACCTTGTTTTCCCTGACGCGCCGCGCAATTAATTGAGTATACTGTGAGCCAAAATCTAAGATAAGTATGGTGTGTTTGGTCATTTTTGATGAGCACATAACTTACGAACACGATAGTGTGAGTAAGTTATAAGTGCGAATTAACCCCGACAGCTGCAAGAAAATTTCTGGCACGAAGTGCCGCAAATTTTCGAAGCGTTTTGCTGTCGGGATAGTTCGGACATATAAGTTATGTCGAATACTTTTTTAAAATTATACTCCATAACTTATGTCCTCACTTATTTTCCCATCCCCACTCTCTGGTCAACCTGAAAGATTTTCCCTTCGGTCTGTATGGAAGGGGCAATGATAATCTCTACATCGTGCATCTGTTTTAAATTAACAGCGCCCAATGAACCCATTGATGTTTTTAATGCGCCCATTAAATTCTGTGAACCATCATCAACCTTGGCCGGGCCAACAAGAATTTCTTTTAAGCTGCCGGTCGTCCCTACGTATATACGCGTGCCGCGCGGTAAGTTCACATGCGAGGTAGCCATACCCCAATGGTAACCCTTACCCGGCGCTTCTTTTGCACGGGCAAAATTTGAACCGATCATTACTGCATCCGCACCGCAGGCGAAAGCCTTGCAGATATCGCCGCCGCGGCTCATCCCGCCATCAGTAATTATAGGAACATATTTACCTTTGCTTTTATAATAAAAATCTCTAGCAGCAGCAGCGTCTACAGTGGCGGTCACCTGAGGCACGCCAATACCTAATACGCCGCGGGTTGTACAGGCAGTGCCCGGGCCAATGCCGATTAACAATGCTGTTACGCCGGTTTCCATAAGCGCCAATGTTGTCTCATAAGTCACACAATTACCGATAATCACGGGAATTCTGGTAGATTTACAGAACTTAAATAAATCCAAACTCTTGTATTCCCGTGAAATATGTTTTGTGGTAGTAACTGTAGATTGCACTACAAATATATCCGCACCTGCAGTAATGGCAATTTTAGCAAACTTTTCCGCATAAGCAGGTATACAGCTTACTACTGCTATAGCCTTTTTCCTTTTAATCTCTTCTACTCTCTTAGAAATAAGCTTTTCTTTAATGGGAGTATTGTAGACTGACTGGATGAGTCCTGTAGCTTTTTCTGGAGAGGCTTTAGCAATTTTCTCTAAAACGATATCAGGATTTTCATAACGTGTTTGTACTCCGTCAAGATTTAATACCGCAATGCCGCCTAACTTTGACATTTCAACAGCAAACCTGACATCCACCACTCCATCCATCGCAGCGGCTAATATGGGGATCTTAAATTTTTTACCCGCAATCTCAAAAGTGGTGTCCACTTCATTGGGATTTACCGTTTGCGTTCCGGGCACCAGCGCAATTTCATCAAAACCATAACATCTACGAGCGCGTTTGCCTATGCCTATCCACTCAGCCATATTTAATGAGCGTATAACTTACGGAACGATAGTGAACGTAAGTTATTTGCGCGAATTAACCCCGACAGCTGCAAGAAAATTTGGAACAAATTTTCGAAGCGTTTTGCTATCGGGATAGTTCGGACATATAAGTTATGTCGCTTACATTATCTTTAATATAGGACTCCGTAACTTATGTCCTCACTTAACTTATTGTTTATCAATATGTTAAGGATATGCATCTTATTGTGTGAGGAGCAATTAAGAAAGGATGGGTAGAATTCTACAACAATACTCTAATGTTGTCAATGATTATTTTTTATCCCTCGCAAAGCCCTAGACATGCATAACCTTTTTATCGGTCTGTCTTGTGAATTACTGGAACAATACGTATTGTTGATTTAAGAAAAGAAAAAGGGCGAAGTTTTTGCTTCGCCCTTTTTTGTTGTGTCGCTTTCATTGCTAATCTTGTCGTGGGTCAGTCCCCTTCGGGGACAGACCCTACTGGCAACGCTAGTTTTTAATACATCCCTCCACCCATTCCTCCCATTCCACCTCCTGGTGACATAGGCATATGAGCTTCTTTCTCGGGTTTTTCTGTAACAATCGCCTCCGTCATTAATAATAATGCGGCTACGCTGGCAGCATTTTGTAAAGCAGAACGCGTAACCTTAGTCGGATCAATTACACCGGCTTCAATCATATCCACGTAAGCGTCCTGATTAACATCATAACCCACATTGGCTTTTTCCTGCTTTACCCGCTGCACCACCACTGAACCCTCAAGGCCGGCATTCTCCGTAAGTTGTCTTATGGGTTCTTCCAATGAGCGCCTTATTATATCCACGCCTATCTTCTCATCGCCTTCGAGCCTAAGTTTGTCTAGCGCCGGAAGAGTGCGTAGTAACGCTACTCCGCCGCCGGGGACTATACCTTCCTCAACTGCTGCGCGCGTGGCATGCAGGGCATCTTCTACGCGGGCCTTCTTCTCTTTCATTTCAGTTTCCGTAGCTGCGCCCACATTAATTACTGCTACTCCGCCTGCAAGCTTTGCCAGGCGCTCCTGAAGCTTTTCCTTATCGTAATCCGAATCGGTATCTTCAACCTGCTTCTTGAGCTGGGCGATTCTGGCATTAATCGTCTGGGTCTTGCCTGCACCCTCGACTATAGTGGTATTTTCTTTATCAATTTTTACTCTCTTTGCCCGGCCTAAATCCTCAATATCCACGTTCTCTAATTTTATTCCTAACTCTTCGGTTAAGGCCTTTCCTCCGGTAAGCACAGAAATGTCTTCCAACATTGCCTTACGCCTATCGCCGTAACCCGGCGCCTTAACTGCACAAGCTGAAAATGTGCCGCGGATTTTATTTACTACTAATGTAGCTAATGCCTCGCCTTCCACATCTTCGGCAAGAATTAAAAGCGGTTTTCCGACGCGGGCAATCTTCTCTAATAACGGCAATAAATCTTTGAGTGAGGATATCTTTTTTTCATGAATAAGAATGTAAGGTTCCTCCAGTATGCACTCCATACGCTCTGCGTCAGTCACAAAATAAGGAGAGAGATACCCCTGGTCAAACTGCATACCTTCCACAACTTCCAGGGTTGTAGCCATTGACTTTGCTTCTTCTACGGTGATAACGCCGTCTTTACCTACCTTATCCATAGCTTCGGCAATTAAATTACCGATAGTAGTATCGCAGTTTGCGGCAATTGAGGCTACCTGGGCTACTTCTTCCTTTTTATCTTTAATGGGCGTAGAAAGCTTCTTTAATTCCTCTACCACCTTTTCCACTGCTTTTTCAATCCCGCGTTTCAAAGCCATGGGATTTGCGCCGGCAGTAACATTTTTTAAACCTTCACGGTATATTGCCTCAGCCAGAATCGTGGCTGTAGTTGTTCCGTCGCCAGCTGTATCTGAGGTTTTTTCCGCAACTTCTTTGACCATCTGCGCACCCATATTCTCAAACGGGTCTTCCAAATCAATTTCTTTGGCAACAGTAACGCCGTCTTTGGTGATTGTGGGTGAGCCGAATTTCTTGTCTATTAAGACATTGCGGCCTTTGGGGCCTAAGGTCACCTTTACTGCCGCAGCTAACTGTTCAACACCACTTAAAATCTTCCTGCGGCCTTCGTCCTTAAATAACAATTCCTTTGCCATTACCTCCTCCTTTCAGTCGTCGGAGTGTAAAGTTTTTTAAGTGTAAAGTGTTTAAGTTTTTATTGCTTACACACTTACACACTTACAAACTTACACACTTATTTAATAATCGCGAGGATATCCTCTTCGCGCATAATTAATAACTCTTCGCCTTCTTTGGTCGTAATTTCATTGCCGGAATACTTTCCGTATAATACCTTGTCTCCGACTTTCACTTCCGGTCGCTGGACCGTGCCGTTTTCTAAAACTTTACCTTTACCTACGGCCACCACCTTGCCTTCTTGGGGCTTCTCTTTAGCAGTATCAGGTATGACTATACCGCCCTTTGTTTTTGCCTCTGCCTCCAGCGCCTTTATGACCACGCGGTCTCCCAATGGTTGAATGTTCATTCTTTCACCTCCCTTTTTGTTAGTTCGTAGTTCGTAGTTTTTAGTTCGTAGTTTTGTTTAACTATGAATTATGAACTCTCAACTATGAACTATAATTAGCACTCTTGTTTCCAGAGTGCCAATTATAAAATAAAAAAAACATTTTGTCAAGTAAAATCGCCTTCGGCGAGGCTTCTGGCGATTTTACGCAGACCCCGATGAGTATGCGGAAATTATCGTAGAGAATTTCCGCATATCTTACGAATCGGGGTAGATATAATTTCCTATAGTATCAAGCAAAATTTTCATTTGATTGTTTCATTAATGAAACAATCAAATGATTCTGCGGCACATTGCCGCATAATCTAAAAAATTTCTGTAAATAAGCTTCAATCCTTTAAGGGTTAAATCCTTATCTATCTTATCAATCTGCCGGCAATATTTTCCCATTAAATCAATATTACCTCCTGTGCCGATGGCTTTTGCGTTCTTACTGATTTTCTTTTTTATTCTTATAACCAAACCATCAGTGAGCGCAGCAAAACCATAAACTATGCCGCTTAACATACTGTTTCTGGTGTCCCGGCCGATAAATTCCTTTGGCTCTTCTAATTTTGTCCTGGGCAATAGTGCTGTCCGCTGATTAAGGGCATCTAGAGATAAACCCAGGCCCGGTAAAATCATGCCCCCCAAATACTCCTTATTCCTTGAAACCACGTCAAAGGTAATAGCAGTGCCAAAATCAACCGCAATTAAAGGCGCGCCATAAAACATAACTCCTGCATAGGCATTAACCAGACGGTCCTGGCCCACTTGTTTGGGTTTACGGTAAAGATTCTTTATAGGCACTTTTATCTCTCTACCTATAATATAAGGTCGCCTACCCAATAGTCTTTTTAAGTCTTGTTTTAAAATCCGAGTAACATCTGGCACGACGCTACAGATGATAATATCATTAATTTCAATCTCTCTTAATCTACTCTTAATTCTCTGTAGATTATAATCTTTTGTGGCAATACTAAATCTTTTCATAATCTTATTGCCAGAAAATAATCCAAAACTAATATTAGTATTACCTATATCAATGGCTAATAGCATATCCTTTCAGAAATTCAAAATCCAAATATTACCAAATCCAAAATAAATCCAAAATCCCAAATCCAAAATCTTTTGGGATTTGGAAATTGGGATTTATTTGGTAGTATTGGTATTATTGGAAATTGGGATTTTATCATTTGTCATTCTTTTAATATCTTTTATCTTATCTCTCAAAACCGCTGCCTTTTCAAACTGTAGATTCCGCGCTGCTAACTCCATCTCATATTCTAATTCTGATATATATTTGTTTAACTCATAATCATCTTTATCCTGGCCGGTTAAATCTGCCACAAATTCCTCTGCCTCTTGGAAATCCTCAATTCCCTGTTTTATTGCTTTTTCAATGGAACGCGGCGTAATCTTATTTTTCTCGTTAAACTCCAGCTGCTTCTCTCTTCTCCTATTACTTTCTGCAATCGCCTTTTTCATTGAGCCGGTCATGACATCAGCATACATAATCACAGTTCCGTTTATATTGCGCGCTGCCCGCCCGGAAACCTGAATCAAAGATGTTGCGGAACGCAAAAACCCTTCTTTATCTGCATCCAAAATTGCCACCAGTGATACTTCGGGTAAATCCAGGCCTTCTCTAAGTAAATTTATCCCCACTAAACAATCGAATGTTTTCTGCCTTAGCTCTCTTAGGATTCTTGAGCGCTCAATAGTCTCTATCTCAGAGTGTAAATATCTTACCTTTAACCCCTTTTCTTGTAAATAAGTAGTTAAATCTTCAGCCATTCTTTTAGTCAGGGTAGTCACTAAAACCCTCTCGTTTCGACTGGCTCGTTTTCTTACCTCTTCGATTAAGTCCTCAATTTGGCCTTCGCTCGGCCTGACTATAATTGCAGGGTCAACTAAACCGGTGGGCCGGATAATCTGCTCAATAACCTTATCCTGGCTCTTTTTTATTTCGTATTCATCGGGTGTGGCTGAAACGAATATCTCCTGTTTTGCTAAACTCTCAAATTCCTCAAATTTTAAAGGCCGGTTATCCAGGCATGAAGGCAGCCTGAAGCCGTATTCTACCAAAACCTCTTTTCTTGCACGGTCTCCTTCGTACATACCTCGTATCTGGGGTATGGCTACATGTGACTCATCGATTATGGTTAAAAAACCCTGCGGAAAATAATCAATCAAGCAATAGGGCCGGCAGCCCGGAGGCCTTCCGGAAAGGATGCGCGAATAATTCTCAATGCCATGGCAATAGCCCATTTCCCTGAGCATTTCCATATCGTAATGCGTGCGGGATTCAAGCCGTTGCGCCTCAAGCAGTTTATTCTTATTTTTTAAAAATTTAAGCTGGCCTTCTAATTCCCACTCAATAGCTTTCAGAGCCACCTCAATTTTATCACTGGAAACAATAAAATGTTTGGCAGGATATATCGCCACTTTATCAAGGGTATCTAATGCCTGCCCGGTGAGAGGGTTTATCTTAAGAATCCTATCAATCGTATCATTGAAGAATTCTATACGCAATGCATCTTCCTGATAAGAGGGAAATATTTCCACCACATCGCCCCTGACCCTGATTCTGCCGCGGATAAATTCATAGTCGTTTCTTTCATACTGAATCTGAATAAATCTTTCAAGTAGAATATCCCGGGAAATTTCCTGGCCTTTATTTATGAAAATAAGTGAGCCCTTATAATCTTCGGGTGAGCCTAAGTTATAAATACAGGATACCGAAGCAACAATCAAAACGTCTTGACGCGACATAAGGCTACTGGTTGCCGACAGGCGCAGCCGGTCTAATCGGTCATTAATCGATGCGTCCTTTTCGATATATGTGTCTGTGGAAGGAATGTATGCCTCCGGCTGGTAATAATCATAGTAACTAACAAAATATTCCACGGCGTTGTGCGGAAAGAATTCCTTAAATTCCGAATAAAGTTGAGCAGCTAAAGTCTTGTTGTGAGAAATTATTAGCGTCGGCAGATTTACCTTTTCAATTGCAGCGGCTAAAGAAAAAGTCTTTCCTGAACCAGTGACTCCCAGAAGCGTTTGGTAGCGATTCCCCGATAAAATTGATTCAGTTAGTTCTTTTATTGCCTTTGGCTGGTCGCCACAAGGCTTAAATTTCGAAACCAGCTTAAATCTATCCATAATCAGAGGATTTCCAAGCTGATGTCAACCGAATTTATAGAATGGGTTAATGCTCCGATAGAAATCATATCCACGCCTGTGGAGGCGACTGCTCTTACATTCTTCAAAGTAATACCGCCTGAAGCCTCTAATTTAGGTGATAGGTGATAGGTGATAGGTGATAGGT
>Ga0066636_10000694_pt1 | contig 19426 bp, 17 predicted proteins | sample CryGeyCG2014_080_2_FD_62736 | JGI IMG/M metagenome (GOLD analysis project Ga0066636, IMG submission 62736) | Groundwater microbial communities from aquifer - Crystal Geyser CG07_land_8/20/14_0.80 | ecosystem: Environmental > Aquatic > Deep subsurface > Groundwater | place: USA: Utah: Grand...
TCATAGTCAGAATCTCTTTCATTACGGAAGTCCTTTCTCATTTGGGGACTCCCAAAATACAACAGATACCTGACATTTCTATTGGACTCAGACCCTGACATTCTTACTGAGCTATTACACTTCGGCGGTTTCCTTGACTTCTTGATGGAGTGGTGATATATTTATGGTCATATTGGGCATGAGTTGCGGGAATAGCTCAGTTGGTAGAGCGCAACCTTGCCAAGGTTGATGTCGCGGGTTCGAGTCCCGTTTCCCGCTCGGAGAATTGGAGTGTGAGCGCGGCATGGTTGTTCCAGCCGCCGAAGGGCACAGGTCCTTGAGGTGATGCCTCGCCGTCCGTACGTTTTGAGTTTGGTGGCGGGGTTGTTTTTTAGTGGCGCCGTACCCAAGTGGTAAGGGAGAGGTCTGCAAAACCTTTACGCGGCGGTTCGAATCCGCCCGGCGCCTCCACCACATGTTCGATGGCATCACCTCATGCCGCCGGTTGGGTGGAGTTCCCTGGGGGACCTGATGTTCGTTCCGTTTTTTCTCATCGCTCTTGGTGTGGTCTTCCTTCTGAAGAACCTGGGAGTAATCTCAGGGGATGTCTGGGAGGTCCTGTGGCCTCTCATCCTCATCGCTCTCGGCCTCTCGATGATAGCGGGGAGAGAGTGGCGGCACCGGTCGCGGTGAGAAGATGAGGCGCACGCGATTGCGCTCCCTGTACCGGCTCTGCCGGGGTGGCGGAATTGGTAGACGCGAAGGACTTAAAATCCTTTTCCCCGTGAACGGGGAGTGCCGGTTCAAGTCCGGCCCTCGGCACAAGCGAGAGACGTTTCGCAGATGTTGCACGGATTTGAGTGTCATCTCCGAAAGGGCTTGCGAGGCAGTGGAAAATTACGTTTTTTCTGCGCAAATTACCGGATGACTATTCCTGACGGGTCGTTAGCTCAGTTGGTTCAGAGCGCTACCTTGACACGGTAGAGGTCACTGGTTCGAATCCAGTACGACCCACGCAATTTCGAAATGGACCCTATTGTGAGCAATGGCAAACATCCGAGTCACCTTCCCTGACGGCACAGGCAAAGAGCTTCCCTCCGGGGTCACTCCTTTCGAGATCGCTCGCTCAATTTCTCCCCGTTTGGCTGACGAAGCACTCGCCGCCCTCGTTGACGGGAGAATCGTCGACCTTTCGGCACCGGTATCGAATGATGCCTCGGTGCGGATCCTCACGTTCAATGATCCTGAAGGGAAGCAAGTCTACTGGCACAGCACGTCGCACCTCATGGCGCACGCCGTTGAGCGACTTTTCCCCGGGGCGAAGTTCGGGGTTGGGCCGTCCATTGAGGAGGGGTTTTACTACGATATCGATCTCGACCGCCAGCTCGTCGCCGACGATCTCGCGGCGATCGAGGCAAAGATGCTGGAGTTGAGCCGCCAGGATGCGCCGTTCACGCGTGAGGAGCTCTCGAAGGCCGAGGTCATCCGCTATTTCAGGGAGAAGAACGACCCCTACAAGGTGGAGATCCTCGAAGGGATCGACGATACATCGGAGAAGGTGAGCATCTACCGTGAAGGTGATTTCGTCGACCTGTGCCGCGGGCCTCACGTCCTCTCTGCCGGCAGGCTGAAGAACGTGAAGCTCCTGAGCGTCTCCGCATCCTACTGGAAAGGGGACAGCAGGAACAAGACACTTCAGCGCATCTACGGGATTTCCTTCCCGAAGAAGAGCGATCTTGACGGATACCTCCGCCGGCTCGAGGAAGCCAAGAGGCGTGACCACCGGAGACTCGGCCGCGAGCTCGAGCTCTTTGTGTTCCACGATGTAGCGCCCGGTGCACCCTTCTGGCTTCCGAACGGGATGATCATCTTCCGAGAGCTCGAGAAGTTGCTCAGGGAGGAGCTCGACAGCCGGGGATACCAGGAGATCTCAACCCCGATCCTTGTGAAGAAGGATTTGTGGGAGCAGTCCGGTCATTGGGCACACTACCAGGAGAACATGTTCCTCCTTGATGTGGAGGGAGAGAGCTTCGGCCTCAAGCCGATGAACTGTCCGGAGAGCACGTACGTCTACCGTCAGCGGGTGAGGAGCTACCGTGATCTCCCGCTGCGTTACTCGGAGATCGGGCGGCTTCACCGAAATGAGATCTCAGGGGCGCTTGGCGGCATGTTCCGCGTGCGCCAGATCACCATGGACGATGCGCATCTCTATTGCCGTCCGGACCAGATCCTTTCCGAAATCGATGGTCTCCTTGACCTCATCAAGAAGTTCTACGGCATGTTCGGCTTCTCGCCGGAATTCAATCTCTCCACAAGGCCTGAGAAGGCGATGGGAGACCCCGACTTGTGGCAGAAGGCGGAGAAGTCGCTTGCCGAGGCATTGGCAAAGAGCGGCGTCGCCTACGAGTTGAGACCCGGCGATGGGGCCTTCTACGGCCCGAAGATCGATGTCCAGATCAAAGATGTGCTCGGCCGCTCCTGGCAGCTTGCAACAGTTCAGCTTGATTTCCAGATGCCGGAGCGGTTCCAGCTCGAGTACGTTGATGAGGCCGGCGCACGTGTGTGTCCCGTGATGATCCACCGGGCGATCTTCGGATCGTTCGAGCGGTTCCTCGGGATCCTCACCGAGCACTTCGCGGGAGCGTTCCCGACGTGGCTCTCACCGGTTCAAGCGGTCGTGCTCCCGATCACAGAAGTGCACAGGACCTACGCCGAGGAGGTCTACCGCGATCTTCACGCCCACGGCGTGCGGGTTCAGCTCGACGACCGAAGCGAGAAGATCGGCTACAAGATCCGGGAGTGGGAGACGAAGAAAGTCCCGTACATGCTTGTCGTCGGAGAGAAGGAGAAGGCCGCGGGAACGGTCTCGCTCCGACAGCACGGCAAAGGGAACAAGGGTGCGCTGTCACTCGAGGACGTTCGCACAAGGCTTATTGAAGAGATTCGAACCCGAGCACTCACAACATAGGAGTACGGCCTATCCCTGAGGATAAGATACGAATCAACGAGGCGATCCGGGCGCCGAAGGTGCGCGTGATCACCGATGATGGTCAGCAGCTTGGCGTCATGAGCGTGACAGATGCACTCAGCCAGGCTCAAGGGTACGGCGTAGACCTCGTCGAGATCGTCCCGAAAGCGAACCCTCCGGTCTGCAAGATCATCGACTTCGGGAAGTACCGGTACGAGCTCACGAAGCGGGAGAAACTCCAGCGGAAGCACCAGCAGACGACGCAAGTGAAGGAAATCCGCTTCCACGTCAGCACCGATGAACATGATTTCTTGTTCAAGGCACGCCATGCCCGGCAGTTTCTCGAGGACGGCCAGAAGGTGAAGGCGGGTGTCCTCTTCAAGGGGAGGGAGATTACCTATCAGGACCAGGGAGGAGCGCTTCTTCGGCGCCTCATTGAGTTTCTTGATGAGGTGGCGAAGGTTGAGCAGGAGGCACGGATGGAAGGACGCATGATGAGCGTTCTCTTCGCCCCTGACCGCTCGAAGAAGAAGACTCAGAAGCAGGTATCCTTGAACGCTTCCCCGGCAAAGGCGCAGGAAACATCAACTCAGAAAGGATAAATCAACATGCCCAAGATGAAGAGCAATCGCGGTGCGGCGAAGACGTTCCGCCAAACGGCTTCGGGCGGTTACAAGCGAAAGAAAGCCTACCGCAGCCACATCCTCACCTCGAAGTCGAGGAAGCGGAAGCGACAGCTTCGCAAGCCCGGGATGGTGTCGAAGGCTGACTCAAAACGAGTGAAGGAAATGCTTCTTGGGTGAAGCTCTAACGGAGGAATGGAATGCCACGTGCACGTAACAAACCAGCATCGCATCGCCGGCGGAAAAAGGTACTCGAAAAGGCAAAGGGGTACTGGGGTGCCAGGAGCAAAGTCTACACTGTCGCCAAGCACCACGTCGATAAGGGACTCCAGCATGCCTACAATGACCGGCGGCTGAAGAAGCGCAGCTACCGGCAGCTCTGGATCGCGCGGATCAACGCTGCGGCCCGGCTCAACGGGACGTCGTACTCCAGCCTGATCTCGGGTCTCAACGCAAAGCACGTCGACCTAAACAGGAAGACGCTCGCCGAGCTTGCTGTCCGGAACCCGGAGGCGTTCGCCGAGGTCGTCAAATTTGCCACAGCGTAGAACCGCTTCACCCCTTTGTAGCGCCGGAGACAAAGCGCTCCATTTTCCGCACCCCGGTAGAGGAGGCGCCTGAACACACAGAGGGGTTTTTCTTTTTCTTGATGGCGGAACACTCATGACCGTTGATGAAGTGCGTGAAAGAGCCGGTTCCCTCGAGCAGGAGTTCAAAGACGCGCTCGCCCGGGTCGAGAACACTGCGGGCCTCGAAGAGGTGCGCGTCAGGTTCATCGCCCGGAAAGGGGTCGTCCCCGCCCTTTTCGACGAGCTGAGGAGCATTCCTCCGGAGGGGAAGAAGGAAGCGGGAAGGATCCTCAACGGTCTGCGGATGCGGCTTCAATCAGCCTTCGACGAACGAAAGGAAATGCTCGCGGCCGGTCGAGCGAGAGACAGCAACATCGACCTCACACTCCCCGGGAGGACTCTTACACCCGGACACCTCCACCCGATCACTCAGATGCTCCGTGAGGTGCGCCGGATCTTCGTGTCCCTCGGTTTCAGCGTGGCCGATGGACCCGAGGTCGAGGATGACTACCACAATTTCGAGGCTCTCAACTTCCCGCCCGATCATCCCGCGCGGGACATGCAGGATACTTTCTTCATCCGCGACACGGTCCTCCTCCGTACACACACCTCGCCCGTCCAGATTCGAGTCATGGAAACGACGGAGCCTCCGATCCGTGTCATCATGCCGGGCCGCGTCTACCGGAACGAGGCGATCAGCGCGCGAAGTTACTGCCTCTTTCACCAGGTGGAAGGGCTTGCGGTGGATCGCGGCATCACCTTCGCCGAGCTCAAGGGAACGCTGGGGACGTTCGCCCGTCAGCTCTACGGGAACGACCTCCGCTACCGGTTCCGGGCCAGCTTCTTCCCATTCACCGAGCCGTCGGCCGAGATGGATATCTCCTGCTTCCTCTGCGGCGGGAAGGGGTGCCGCATGTGCAAAGGGACCGGCTGGCTCGAGATACTCGGCTGCGGCATGGTCGATCCGAACGTGTTCACTGCGGTCGGCTACGACCCGGAGGAGTACACCGGGTACGCTTTCGGCATGGGAATCGAGCGCATGGCGATCCTCCTCTACGGCATCGAAGACATCAGGATGTACTTCGAGAACGACCTGAGGCTGCTCGAGCAGTTCTAACTTTACCGGTGCAGTGCAATGAATGTTTCCCTCTCCTGGCTTCGTGACTACGTCGATATTACGCTTCCGCCGGACTCGCTCGCCGAGACGCTTACATTGCTTGGCCTGGAAGCCGAGTCGGTCGAGGACCTCTCGGCAAAATACACTGGATTCGTCGTCGGCGAGGTTCTCCGCCGTGAGAGACACCCGAATGCTGACCGGCTCACCCTCTGTGAGGTGAACATCGGCGTGGAGACATTGAGTCTGGTCTGCGGCGCACCGAATGTCGCTGCCGGACAAAAGGTCGCGGTCGCCCGTGTGGGCGCCGTCGTGCCGAGAAACCAGCATGACCCCGATGGAGCGCCGTTCATACTCCAGCGGACGAAGATCCGCGGCGTCGTGTCGGATGGAATGATCTGCTCGGAGTACGAGCTTGATCTCGGCGGCGACAAAGACGGAATCCTTGTCCTTCCTCACAGCGCAGTCGCCGGGACACCGCTGAGTGAGTTCCTCGGTCGGTCGGATGTCGTCATGAGTCTCGGGATCACCGCGAACCGGCCTGACTGCCTGAGCCACATAGGCGTTGCAAGGGAGATCGCCGCCGGAACCGGCATGCCGCTCAGGAAACCCCTCGTTACCTTGAAAGAGAGCGATGAGCCGGCTTCTGCAGCTGCCGCTGTTGAGATGCTTGATCCGGAAGGGTGTCCCCGCTACTCCGCACGCGTGGTCCGCGGCGTGAGGGTCGGCCCTTCGCCCGCATGGCTCCAGCGGCGGCTCGGGGCTGTGGGGCTCAGGCCGATCAACAATGTCGTTGACGTCACGAACTACGTCCTCATGGAGTTCGGTCATCCCCTTCATGCTTTTGACCTCTCACGCATCGCTGGCCGACGGATCATCGTCCGTCGCGCAAAAGAGGGAGAACATTTCGTTACGCTCGACGGCAAGGGACGGACGCTGAGCGCGGACACGGTGATGATCTGCGACGCCGAGAGACCGGTAGCCGTTGCGGGCATCATGGGAGGAGAGAACTCCGAGATCAGCGACGCAACGACCGACGTTCTTCTCGAGAGCGCCTACTTCAATCCCCGCCTCATCCGGCGAGCGTCAAAGAACCTCCAGCTCAGCACGGATGCATCGCAGAGGTTCGAGCGGGGTGCAGACCCGAACGGCACCATTGCCGCCGCTGACCGCGCCGCCCAGCTCATCCTCGAGACAGCCGGCGGCGAGATTCTGAGGGGCATCATCGATGCCTACCCGGCAAGAATCGCCCCGCTCCGAGTGCCGATCCGTGTCTCAAGGACGAACGACGTTCTCGGCACAGCGCTTGAAGGAACGGAAATCCGTTCTATACTCCAGCGCCTTGAATTCAGTGTGGTCGACGAGAAAGAGGGACGGTTCGACGTGGAGGTTCCCACTTTCAGGCCGGACATCGAGCGTGAGATCGACCTCATTGAAGAGGTCGGCCGGGTTCACGGTCTCACGAACATCCCGGATCAGCTTTCTGCCCGCGTTTCGTTCAGTTCCACGCTACCGGCCGCGGACATCACGGAGCTCCTCCGTGACCAGCTCATAGCCTCCGGCTGGTTCGACGTCTACACGAACAGCATGCAGGATGAATTCATGGCGAGGTTCGGCGGGCACGAGCCGGTCCGGGTGCTGAACCCCCTGAGCCGCGACATGGGAAGCCTCAGAGAAAGCCTCGTCCCAGGGCTTCTGCAGGTAGTGAGGAACAACTTCAACGTGAGCCGGAGGGGGATGAAGGTATTCGAGATTGGGCGCGTGTTCCGCACGGCGGAGCCCGGTGACCCCAACGAGCCGGTTGAGGGGATCCACGAGGAGAAGCGCATCGGGTTCGCAATGGCAGGCATCGTTGAGGAAGGAGCGTGGTATACGCCCGAGCGTTTTGCGGACTTGTTTGATCTAAAGGGTGAGGTGGAGAGCCTTTTTTCACGTCTCTCCCTTGACAAAGTAGAGTTTGTTTGTTATTCTACATACGAAGGATGCGTGCAACCGGCGGTATTCCTTGAGGTGTGTGGGACGAGGCTCGGGTACATCGGGAAGGTGACACGCGGATCCCTTGCCCGGTTTGACATCGAGCGTGATGTATATGCCGGTGAGCTTGACCTCTCACTGCTTGAGCGGTTTGCAGGGGGAAGGAAGCGGTACGCCGAGCTTCCGAAATACCCTGGAGTTCTCCGCGACATCGCTCTCATCGTGGACGCGGAGGCGGGGGCAGGACGCTTCATGGCGGCGATTCGGTCTGCCGGCGTGAAAGAGCTGAGGCGTGTACGGCTTTTCGATGTGTACGAAGGCGAGAGGGTTCCGAAAGGAAAGAAGAGCCTCGCATTTTCGCTTGAGTTCCGGTCCGACGAAAGGACGCTCACCGACGACATGATTGACGTAATGGTTCGGACCATTGTCGAGAAGACACGTGCGGCCGGGGGTGAACTCCGATCCGCAGGGAAGGAGTGACCGGCGTGGCTCCGCCAACATCCGACATCGATGTGATGTCGAACCACACGGCTCGTGCTTTCCAGGAAGGACTGCGCTCGCTCAGCAGCGCCGCTGCAAGGATCCTGAACCGTCTCCGAGAGGCTCAGGAGTCGAACGACGGACTGAGACAGCGCATCCGCGAGCTCGAGAACGAATTGGAGCTGCTTCGCCGGGCCATCGATCGAAAGGAGGCCGACATCACCAAGCTGCGCGGAGCGAGGATGCTCTCGCAGCGCAACGACGGCGGTACGTTTACGAAGGAAGAAGCCGAAGCTCTTAAAGCGAAGGTTCGGGAACTGCTTGCGCGCATCACGACGCACCTCGAGCCGTAGAAGTGTCAATCAGTATCTTCACAGCCGTGGCAGTACTCTTCATCAGTATGCGTGATTGAGAATGGACGGTCGGAGCGTCAGGGTCACGATCTTCGGGTCCGAGTATCCTCTGCGTGGCGAGACGGAGGATATGACCCGGAGCATCGCGCAGTACGTCGATGAAATGATACGGGCGATCCACGCGAAGATTCCTGATCAGCCGCCGCTGACGATCGCAGTTCTTTCAGCGCTGAACATTGCAGAGGACCTTTTCAAGGAGCGGGAGCGAAACGAGCAGCAGGTTGACCTTATCTCTCAGGAGCTTATAAAGATTGCTGGGAGTCTCGAGCAAGGGCTGGCTGAACTGGATTCCAAGCGCCCGGGGGGATGACGCTCCGGCACGCAGGTCCGTCTGTTCTCTGACATAAGATTTCAAGACGAGTGCTACTCCGCACCGTCGGCTGTGGTCAAACGCCATATAAGAACCTTACAAGTGATATGAACTGGGAGTCCGTTTCATGGCCGAGGAGGGCAGGCCGCACTTCGCGAAAGCGGAGTTTCCCGTGGTGGCTTTCAACGAGAGTCCCGTGAAGCGGGGACAGCGGAAGCGTGAATCGGTCAGAGGGACACCCACCGTGTTTGACTGAGGTTCTTCAAGACCTTGCTCACAGCTGAACGTGTGCGGTTTTTTTTTCCGTGCCCTCACACGCCTCCGGCGTGTGTGTGATGAGCCCGCCCCGGCGGGCCAGGAGGAAGTATGGACATATATATTCTCATCCCGATAGTTGTGATTCTCTCCGGCGTTGCCCTGTACGCCGGGTGGTACCTCAACGCCCGCTCCGGTGAGAACCGGATCGCTGGGGCGGGAACGAGGGCGAAGAAGATCATCGAAGACGCTGAGCGCGATGCGAATGCGGCCAGGCGAGAGAAACTCCTTGAGGTGAAGGACGAGTGGTACCGCAAGAAACAGGAGTTCGACGCCGAGGTTCAGAGCAAGCGGAGCAAACTCCAGGCGTACGAAAAACAGCTCGTCGCCCGGGAGGAGAACATCGACCGCAAACTCGATCTCCTCAACAAGAAGGAAAAGGAGGTCAACCAGTTGCGCCGAAGCGTTGACGAAAAGTCGAAGGCAGTCACCGAGAAGCATGACGAGCTCACGCGGCTCCTCGAGGAGGAAAACGAGCGTCTCGAACGGGTGTCGGGCCTCTCGCGCGAAGAGGCGAAGAAAATACTCATCGAGAACATGGTGAACGAGGCGAAGCGGGAGGCGGCCCAGATGGTGAAGGAGGTCCGCGACGAAGCGCAGGAGAACGCGCGGCGCGAAGCACAGCGGGTCATTGTCCAGGCGATCCAGCGGACCGCCGCCGACCACTCCGTCGAGACCACGGTGAGCGTCCTGAACATCCAAAGCGACGAGATGAAGGGGCGTATCATCGGACGCGAGGGGAGGAACATCCGCGCGTTCGAGGCGGCGACCGGCGTCGACGTCATCGTCGACGACACACCCGAAGCGGTCATTCTCTCCGGATTCGATGCCTTCCGGCGCGAGGTGGCGCGTGTCGCCCTCGAGCGGCTGATCGCCGACGGCCGTATTCACCCGGCGCGCATCGAGGAAGTCGTCGAGAAGGTCAGGGCGGAGCTTGAGGAGGAGACCGTGAGGGTGGGTGAGCACACGCTCCTCGACCTCGGCATCTACGGGATGCACCAGGAGCTCGTGAAGCACATCGGCAAGATGAAGTACCGTTCGAGCTACGGCCAGAACCTCCTGCAGCACAGCGTCGAGGTTGCCTACCTTACCGGCATCATGGCGGCTGAGCTCGGGCTTGACGCCAACCTCGCGAAGCGGGCAGGGCTTCTGCACGATATCGGGAAGACCGTCGACCGCGACATGGAAGGTCCGCACGCTCTCCTCGGCTATGAACTCGCAAGGAAATACAACGAGCACCCTCTCGTCGCGAACGCCGTCGGCTCGCACCACGAGGACATCCCGATGGAGTCGCCGATTGCGGCTCTTGTCCAGGCCGCGGATGCCATCAGCGGCGCCCGTCCCGGCGCGCGGCGCGAATCGGTCGAGGGGTATGTGAAGCGGCTTGAGAAGCTCGAGTCCTTGGCGAAGTCGTTCGAAGGTGTTGCGAAGACCTACGCGATACAGGCCGGGCGGGAGGTGCGTGTCATCGTCGAACCCGACCGCGTCGACGACACGTTCGCCGACCACCTCGCACATGACATCGCTGAGCGCATTCAACAGGAGATGGAGTATCCCGGGCAGATCAAGGTGACCGTGATCAGGGAAGTCCGGGCAGTCGCCATAGCGAAGTGACCGCCGGTACCGCGTAGAGGCTCTGCGGTCGGGGAGAGCGATGAGACGAAGGCGCGATTCAATCTTCAAGGTCGGCGTCACCGGACCGATCGGAGGCGGGAAGAGCACCGTGTGCGAGGAGTTCCTCCGTGCTGGGATACCGGTCATTGCAGCGGACGATCTTGCGAAAGAGGTCCTGCAGTTGGGAGAGACCCCCCGCGCGGTGGCGAAGGCCGTCGGGGGCGGGGTCCTTCGAGCCGACGGGACGGTCGACACAGCCGCGCTTGCCCGCACCGTTTTCTCCAATCCTTCGAAGCTTGCCGCGCTCAAGAAGATCATCCACCCGGTGGTTTTCAAGATCATCGATGCGCAGTTCTGCGAACTCGCATCCCGGGGCGAGCCGGCCGCCGCGATTGAGGCGGCGCTCATCTATGAATCGCGCTTCGACCGTCAGCTCAATTTCGTCATCGCGGTCGATGCCCCGCGGGAAGAGAGGATCAGAAGGGCAGCGGCAAGGCTGGGAGTACCTCAATCGGAGATAGAGATGCGCGAGGCGGGACAGATGCCGGCGGATGAAAAGGCGGCGCGTGCGGACCTGTTGATCAACAACAGGGGTTCGCTGTCGGAGCTCCGCACGCAGGCCGCGTTCGCAGCTCGGCTCGTGAGGAAAATGGCAGAATCGAAAGGGACATAGTACGACGAGCTCGCTTGCCGAAAGAGAGGGGAAATACTTCTTCCCCACATACAAACGGAACCCGCTCATGATCGAGCGCGGGGAGGGTGCCTACCTTGTCACGACGGAGGGTGAGCGATACCTCGATTGCTTCACCGGACTTGGGGTGAACGCCCTTGGATACGGGAACCCCGCTGTCCTCGATGCGATTGCGAAGCAATCGCGGAAGTACATACATCTTTCCAACCTTTTTCTCCAGGAGCCCCAGGTGGAGCTCGCCGGGAAGCTCATCGATGCAACGGGGTACTCAAGAGTGTTCCTCTCAACTTCCGGCACCGAGGCGGTTGAGGGCGCACTCAAACTCGTGAGGAAATGGTCGAAGCGGTTCGGGAAGAGGATGATCTTTGGCATGACGAACGGCTTCAGCGGCCGGACGATGGGAGCACTTGCCCTCACGGAGCGCCAGAAGTACCGCGAGGGGTACGAGCCTCTCGTCCCCGACATTTCCCACGTTCAATACAACGACGTCGCAGATCTTCGCAGGAAGGTCAACCAGCAAACGGCGGCGGTCTTCCTTGAATTCATCCAGGGAGAAGGCGGGATTCACGTCGCCTCGGACTCGTTTGTTGGCGAGATCTTCAGGCTCAGCGAGGAATATGGCTTCCTCGTTGTAGCGGATGAGATTCAGTCCGGTCTCGGCCGCACGGGGAAGTTCTTCGCATTTGACTTCAACGGTGTTCGTCCCGATATTGTGACCGTTGCGAAGCCGATCGGAGGAGGCTTACCGCTCGGTGCGATTCTCGGGGGCCCGCGCGTCGAAGATGTCTTCACGACAGGTGTGCACGGGACGACATTCGGCGGGAATCCGGTTGCCTGTGCTGCCGGGAAGGCGGTTCTCGACCAGCTCCTTGACGGAGGAGTGATGGAGAACGTTCGGTCGGTCGGGACGTTTCTCAGGTCGGCATTTAACGGACTCGCCCGGCGCTATCCCGCCGTCGTGCGGGAGGTAAGGGGCCGCGGCCTCATGCTCGGCATAGATTTGCTGATGAACGGGAACGGCGTGGTGGAAGAGATGATGAAGCGCCGCATCCTTGTGAACTGCACGAGTGAGACGGTCCTGCGGTTCCTTCCGCCCTTCATCCTGACGAAAGAGGAAGCGGCCAGCGTCGCGGCGGCGCTCGACGAGGTGTTCGCCTCAATTCATACCTGACACTCCGGACGGGGAGTCCGGGCCGGGGGCGGGTGACCTAATCCACCAAAACAGAGGAGACATTACCATGAGACCGATGACACGTCTTTTTGTCGCGATGGTTGTGTGCGTGCTCGCCGTGGGGATGGTCTCGGCGCAGGATGCGATCAAGCCGCAGACCGGAATGGGATCGAAGGCGCTTCTGTTCACGTTCCAGGGGTTCAATGTGGATCAGTTCAATTACGGTGTCGGACTGAAGTTCTACCTGGCGCCGAGCACAGCGCTCCGTGCCTCCGTCGGTGTCGGATACTCAACCACGACACAGAAGTCGGCGTCAGCGGGCTACACCGATTCGAAGTCGGATTCACTCTCCCTTCCCATCAGTGCCGGCATTGAGTTCCACGTCATGACGACAAAGGCGGTCACCCTTTACCTCGGGGCAGACGCAGGCGTCGTGACTGGATCGGGCACCTACGACCCGTCGTATCCTGTCGGCGGGACAGGTCACAAGTCAACCTCGTCGTTTACCATGCTCCAGGCCAGCGGAATCCTTGGGGCAGAGTATTTCGTCAGCCAGTCGGTCAGCTTCGCGGCGGAGTACCATCTCGGCTTCGCCACTCGCACAGGAACGTACGAATACACGTCTGGAGGCCAGACGTTGAAATCGGACATGCCGACGTACACCCAGATCGGCACGAGTGCGGGGATGCTGATTCTGGCGATCTACTTCTGATTCTTTGGGACAGATGTTGCGCGAACGGCGTCCGCCGGATTGTGGCGGACGCCGTTCGCTGTTTTGGAGCGGGACAATGCGGGGGCGTTGCGTGTTGCACATTTGAGCCTTCTTGATTCCCAGGGCATCGCACCACAAACTAAACCGCTTGAAACCGTGACCGCCGCCTTGACCGGGCGATAGTTTGTCTGCTTTTTCAGATTTTGTGTCAAACCCTCTCGAACCGCGCCTGGAAGAACCGAAGATACTTCGGCTCGTAGACGAGCTTGAGACCCCGCACGGAGCCACGGTTCTCAAAGACTGATTGGACCGACTCGACCATGACATCGCAGTGCGCCTGTGTGTAGACGCGCCTGGGGAACGTGAGCCTGACGAGCTCCAGCTTCGGATGGTAGTGATCACCGGTCTTCGGATCACGTCCCGCGGAGACGATTCCGCGCTCCATTGCGCGGACGCCGGAGTCGATGTAAATCTCGGCGGCGAGCGTCTGGGCGGTGAACTCGATCTGCGGGATGTTCGGGAAGAAACGCTTCGCATCCAGGAAAACTGCGTGCCCGCCGACCGGGACGACGATCGGGATGCCGGCCGTGATCATCTTCTCTCCGACGTACTCCACCTGTCCGATGCGTGCCCGCATATGGTCTTCCTGGACCGCTTCTTCCAGTCCCCGAGCCATCGCTTCCATATCGCGTCCCGCGAGTCCGCCGTAAGTGTGGAGTCCCTCATACACGACGACAAGGTTTCTGAACTCCTCGAAGAGATCTCTGTCAAACGTTGCGAGGAATCCGCCGATATTGACGAGGAGGTCTTTCTTCGCGCTGACGGTGGTGGCGTCGCTGTACGCGCACATCTCCCTCAGAATCTCGGGGAGGGTCTTGCTCGCGTAGCCGGGCTCGCGCCGTTGGATGAAGAAAGCGTTCTCCAGCGCACGAGTTGCATCGAGGACGATCTTGATGCCGTGCTTCTTTGTGATCTCGCGGAGCTGCCGGACGTTTTCCATTGAAATCGGCTGGCCGCCCGCCATGTTGACGGTCGCCGCGACTGAGATATAGGGAATCTTTGACGCACCGACTTTCTTGATGAGATCCTCCAGCTTCCCGAGATCGACATTCCCTTTGAAGGGATTGAGGCTCGTCGGATCGTGGGCTTCGTCGATGATCACGTCAACGAACGTCCCGCCTGCAAGTTCCTGGTGGAGGCGCGTTGTCGTGAAGTACATGTTCCCGGGGATGAAGTCCCCCGGCTTGATGAGGATTTTCGAGAGGATGTGTTCCGCGCCGCGTCCCTGGTGCGTTGGTACAAGATAGGGGTAGCCGTAATACTTTTTGACGGCTGACTCGAGGTGATAGAAGTTCTTGCTCCCTGCGTATGCTTCGTCGCCAAGCATGAGTCCGGCCCACTGGTAATCGCTCATCGCGTTCGTGCCGGAATCGGTGAGGAGGTCGATGTAGACATCCTCGGACCTGAGGAGAAACGTATTGTAGCCCGCCTCTTTGATCGCCTGCTCGCGATACTCACGCGTGGTGACCTTGAGAGGTTCGACCATCTTGATCTTGTAAGGTTCAGCCCAAGAGCGGTGTCTGGATTCAGCCATTAAGAAGTACCTCCGGATGTGTAGAGATTGTCAGCATCATAATCTACCAAGTCGGGGGAAGAGATTCAAATAACGAGATGGAGAACGTTCTTGCATCTGTTGATTATGGTCGGTACCTTGGGTCGGTCCGCTCCCTCAGGATGACCCTGGGAAAGGCGGCACCCGCCGAGAGACTCGCAATGATCTGTGAGTTCCACATGCCCGAAAACCTTTTCAGTGAGATCCGCCCCGCCTGTCGGACAGTCGCCGAGCGAGCCGTGTTCGTCCACCTCAACCGCCGACGAATCGTCTCGTACGCTGAAGAAATCGCCTCGGCGAGCGGGCTCTTCCCCGAGCTTGATCCGCGCTCCCATTACCTGGGCCACGGTGAGGAGACAGCGGCTTTCATCTTGACGCTCGACGCGATAAATTTCGGCTCCGGCTATTTTCCCCATCTGCGCAAGCGCCCCGGGATGTCGGGCTACCGCACCGTCGCGACCTGCCTGACTGAGTACTTTGCTGCAAATGGCCCGCCCACGGCGAACGAGCTTGCAGCGCTCACACCCGCCGACTGCGCGAGAATCTTCGAACAGGATCTTTCGAATCAGGTCGCGGCGGAGCTGATGCAGCTCTTCGCGAGGGCACTGAACGATCTTGGAAAGTACCTGGCCGAGAAGTTCCACGGCAGCGTCATGTCGCTCATCAAGGCAGCGGGTGCATCCGTCGAGCAGCTCGTCGGCCTTCTCATCCATATGCCGTTCTTCAACGACGTTCAGATGTCCAACGGGATGAAGGTTCCCTTCTACAAGCGTGCACAGCTTACCGCCGCCGATCTCACCATCGCCGGATGGAATGAAAGCTGGGGACGGTTCAACGACCTCGAGAGACTGACAATCTACGCCGACAATCTTGTCCCGCACGTCCTAAGAGTCGACGGCGTCCTCCAGTACGAGGAGAGTCTCGCGTCCCGCATCGATGCGGGAGAGCTAATCCCTCGCGATTCCATCGAGGAGATCGAAATCCGGGCTTGCGCGGTCCACGCCGTGGAATTGCTCGCGGAGACTCTTCGGCGGATGGAACTCGGGACAAACGACATGAAGCTCGACTACCTCCTCTGGAACCGGGGACAAGGTGCGCGGTACAAGAGCGTTCGCAGGCATAGAACCAGGACAGTAAGCTACTGAAAGGGCACGGCTCCTGCATTCCGGAGTCATGGGAGAGAGTACATCGGATCGGGAAGCTTGAACGTCCGCTGAGCATACCCTCCAAGGAGGTCACTGTACTGGTCGCTGATGGTCGCAAGAATGGTGAACCCCTTTTCCTGAATCTCCTTCCGGGCGCCGCTCTTGAACTCAATACAGGTCCTCCAGTAGCTTGGGAATAGATGAGGTTCTTGCTTTCGGTTGAGTCGTGCGGAATCGGACAGGAATCCAACAAACTACCGTGAAGAAGCGTTTCTTGATTATCCCCCCGCCATTGAGTAATTTCGGTGTGTCGACACCCTTCCCCGGAAGTGACAGGGGCTCACCAATGCTTTTCGTCGAGGCCGAATGATCGCACCGAACGTTCTGAAGAAGATTCGTGAGATTGTCGCGTCAGATCACTACCACGATTCACTGGAACATCGCATTGCGTACTCGTATGACGGCACACCGCTGATTTCGCAGCTCCCCGACGCCGTGGTGCTTCCCCGCTCGGTTGAAGACGTCTCGGCACTGCTGAAATTCGCGAATGAAGAGAGATTCGGTGTCGTCCCGCGCGGCTCCGGTTCCGGGCTCAGCGGCGGCTCCATCCCAGGCGAGAATACAATCGTTCTCGTCTTCACCGGATGGAACCGCATTCTCGAGATTGACCGCGCCAACATGACCATGTGGGTGGAGCCGGGAGTCATAACTTCACAGGTCCACAAAGCGGCTGAAGAATCGGGATTGTTCTATCCGCCTGACCCGGGCAGCATGAATATATGCACGCTCGGCGGAAACGTCGCCGAGAACGCCGGTGGGCTCCGTGGACTCAAGTACGGTGTCACAAAGAATTACGTGATGGGGATGGAAGTTGTGCTTCCCACCGGCGACGTCCCTTTCACCGGCGGTAAGAGCATGAAGGACGTTGCGGGGTACAGTCTCAAGGACTGGTTGATCGGCTCGGAGGGAACCCTCGGAGTTTTCACAAGAATCCTCCTGAAACTCGTGCCTCCCCCGCAGGAGGCACGAACGCTGGCGGCGTACTACAATTCCGTCGGGGATGCCGCGGAGACCGTTTCGGCGATCATTGCCGCGCACGTGGTTCCTGCGACGCTCGAATTCCTCGACAATACGACCATCCGCTGTGTGGAGGAATACGCGAATCTCGGGTTGCCGGTCACGGCGGGTGCGATGCTGCTCATCGAGGTCGACGGGCGGAAGGAGGAGGTTGCGGAGGATTCCATCCAGGTTAGGGAGATCGCAGAATCCCACAAGGCGAAGCAGGTCCTCGTGTCGAAAACCGTCCTCGAAGCTGACAGGCTCAAGGCGGCTCGCCGGTCGGCGTTTGCAGCGCTTGCCCGCCTGCGTCCCACGACCATCCTTGAAGACGTGACCGTCCCCCGAAGCGAGGTGGCAGTCATGGTCGAGTCGATTCGGCGGAGTGCTGCGAAACATGGCCTGACCATCGGCACATTCGGGCATGCGGGAGACGGAAATCTCCACCCGACCTGCCTGATCGATGAAAGGGATACGGACGAAGTATCGCGCGCCGAGAACGCCTTTGAGGAGATCTTCAGAGAGGCAATCCGTCTTGGAGGCACGATAACGGGGGAGCATGGGGTAGGACTGGCCAAGAAGAAGTTCTTGCCGCTCCAGGTGGGGAATGCGGGGATTGAGATGATGAGGAAGATCAAGGAATCGCTTGACCCGAACGATGTCCTGAACCCGGGGAAGATAATCTCGACGAAACCCCGGTGCGAAGGGATTCTTCCGAGAACACGTGATCAGATACAGAGATTTGAAGGAGCATATATTTGACGGGGCTGGTTCAGTGTTTCCGAACTCTCCGTCGCATCTGCTCTAAGGTTATAGTACAATCTATTGACAGGTAATGAATTACCGGATTCTTCTAAACCTATTCTGATGGAGCCGGAATGAAAACCCTGAAAGTCATCGCCGCCTTCGCGTTCATCGGCTGTGCCCTGCCGATGCAGGCGCAAGAGGCATTCACCTCGTACTACACGGACAATGATTTTCTTCTTGCGCCTCCGGGGGCGCTCCGGTTTGGTCTGAACGGGTACGACAACCCGGCGTTGCTCTCCAGTCTCCGGGAGCCGGATCTGCTCGTCGGTTGGTCGACGGCCTATCGCGTGAGGCACGATTGGGTTGAATTCCGCGATCATTTCCTTCCCTCGGATTACCGGCCGGACAACCTGCCATGGGTGCCGGGTGGAAGGGGTGACTTCATGCACTGGGGGGTCTTTGCCGGCGTCCCGCATGCCGGATTTGGCCTTGTTCGCGAATCCGACGGGGCCTATGCGGTAACGGACTACCGGTTCTCACTCGGGTTTGGGAACCGCAGTTTCAGTATGGGGGCCGGGTACGGCTGGTCAAGCGGAGACGTGGAGCAGCTTCGGCGTACGGATCTCGTGTATGCCGGCGTCGTCGTGCGTCCGAATGAATACCTTTCGATCGGTGCCATCGGTAAGGCATCAACATCGACAGACCTGAGGGAAGGCGCAATCGATGCGGCCGTGCGTCCGTTTGGGAACCAGCGTCTCGCGCTCTTCGGAGATATCTCCGGCTGGAACAATCGCCCCAGCAAGACCGGGCACTGGAGCGCCGGTGCGGTGCTCGAGCCGATGGATGGATTGCGGGTCACGGGACGGTATTTCGATACGAAGGCGTTCACCCTCGGGGTCGAGATCAGCTTCGGCCGTCTTGGCTTCTCGGTTCACCCGCACTATGGTGAGAACGGCCATTACGTATACAATTCGTTCATGGTCCGGGTCGGGGCGTATGACCGGAACGTATTCGACCGGGCGAAGCCGAAGGAATACGTCGAGGTAAACCTCCTCGGGCCCATCGGCTATCAGAGTTTCGAGTTTTTTGACAACACGAAGACGCTTGCGAGCATACTGGCTGGTATCGAGGCGGCGAAAAACGATTCGAAAGTCGCCGGGATTGCCGTCAACACGTCCGGGATGGCAGCTGACCGGGAGATGCTGTGGGAGATCCGTGAGAAACTGAAGGAGTTTAGGTCCGCAGGCAAGAAGGTCGTGGTCTTCATCGACCGCGCCGGGATTGACGTGTACCACTTCGCATCGGTCGCCGATAGGATCGCAATGGATCCACAGGGTATGCTGACGCTTGAGGGGTACGTGATGGGGAGGACGTTTCTCAAGGGAACGCTCGAAAAGGTCGGTGTGGGATTCGATGAGTGGCGGTTTTTCAAGTACAAGTCGGCGGTGGAAAACCTATCACGTGATAGGATGTCGGATGCGGACCGGGAGCAGCGGCAGGCTCTCCTGAACGAATGGTACCGCGTGGCGAAGTCCGACATAAGTGAAGGCCGCCGGCTCTCTCCCGAGGTCTTCGATTCTTTCGTCAACGACAGCGCGATCTTCCTTCCGCAGGATGCATTGGTGAAGGGACTTGTCGATACGCTCGCAAGGTGGGATGCCATCGGGAAAGTCATCGCCGGCGTCGAGGGAAGGGAGCGGTCGATGACAAGCCCCGGCGCTCTCGCTGCCTTTCTCAGACCATACGATGACCGTTGGGGTGAGCCGGCTCGCATCGCTGTGATCTATGCGCTTGGCGAATGCGCCATGGATGCTGGCATCAATGCGCGCTCGCTCGTGAAAGTCGTCGAGTCAGTCACGAAGGATTCGCGCGTCAAGGCGGTCGTCTTCCGCATTGATTCACCCGGCGGTGATGGGATGGCATCAGATATCAT
>Ga0066636_10000707_pt1 | contig 19278 bp, 27 predicted proteins | sample CryGeyCG2014_080_2_FD_62736 | JGI IMG/M metagenome (GOLD analysis project Ga0066636, IMG submission 62736) | Groundwater microbial communities from aquifer - Crystal Geyser CG07_land_8/20/14_0.80 | ecosystem: Environmental > Aquatic > Deep subsurface > Groundwater | place: USA: Utah: Grand...
TTGTCGGCGGCTACACACTAGTTTAAACAATCAAGCGCCGTTAAAATTTACTCAACAATTTATTAAAAATCTTTCCTTATCTGAGAGTAAAAAACGGTTCAGTTTTTTCAGGGGTTGACACCTAAGCGCTTTCGGATAATCATCTTCACCGAGATTATTTAGGCCCCCTCGACAAAATATAATATCAAATAATTCATCAGATACGCCTATCGCTGTTACGTCTGACAGTATGCGCTCGTCATTTTGATATGCGTCCGAAGATAGCATTCCCGGACTTTTGTCTTGAAAAACAACCTCAATTCCACTAAACACCTCCCTCATTTTACGACCGACAATTCCAGTGCCCGCCATTGAGTCCAGACAACGCAAAGAATCACCTTTAACTTTAATTTGTTCTTGAATATTTATCGCAATTTGGTTTAACGAAATAGAGTTATGAAAAGGATCGTATGATTCAAGATATTCTGGAGTTCTAATACTAAATTGGTCTTTATTTTTCATAACCTTAAACATTAAGAATGGAATCGTTGGCCCGTTGTAAAATTATTTTAATATTTTTAAATTTTAATTGTTTTATCGCTTGCTCATAAGTCAGCCAACGGAAACCAATATGCTCGTCAGAGATTTTAACTTCTTGACTTTTTGCCTCGGCTAATAAAAAAATTACGATTTTAAAAACTTTTTTTTGATTAAATTGAAAAATATATTTATCTTGAACTTTAAAACCGGGAATAAAATTTAGAGCTGTTAACCCGGTTTCTTCTTGAACTTCACGTCGCGCTGCTACTAAAACACTTTCCCCTGTCTCAATGTGGCCCTTGGGAAAATTCCAATAATCAGCTTCATGGTGCAATAATAAATATTTAATTTTTTGGCCGGAATGATAAAAAATAATCGCTCCAGCAGAAAGTTCCGGTTTCATAATTCTTAATTCTTTTTTAATAATTTCTTTAACTCGTCCCAACTCCGAACATTAATAATATCATCTGCCTCTGCCCAGCCGCGCCGCGCCTGGCTAATGCCCAGCTCCATCATCCATAATTGACTTGGGTGGTGACTATCAGTATCAATACTTAATTTTACGCCGGCTTGAACACACCGTCTAATATGCCTATCTGATAAATCCAAACGATCACAGTAAGCATCAATTTCTAAAAAAGTATTATTCTTTTTGGCCACCTTCAAAACCTGATCAAAATCTAATTGGTATCCTTCACGTTCTTGCAAGATCCGACCAGTTGGGTGCGCGATAATATTAACCAACGGATGACTAATTGCCCTAATTAAACGTTCAGTCATTGTTTGTTTATCTTGGTCCATTTGCGTATGCACTGCCGCTAAAACTACATCCAACTTAGCCAAAACTTCATCTGGCATGTCTAAAGCACCATCTTTTTGAATATTCACTTCAGCCCCTTTTAGAATTTTAATACCGCTAATTCTTTGATTAATCGTATCTATTTCTTTCATTTGGCTTAAGAGCCTTTTGGCATCTAGGCCGTTGGCGATCTTCAAATCTCCAGTATGGTCAGTAATCACGATATATTTACGTCCCAATTTTTTAGCTACCTTAGCCATTTCTTCAATAGACACTGATCCATCTGACCAATCAGAGTGCATTTGCAAATCGCCTAATACCTCATCATAACCAATAAGACACGGTAAGCTGTTTTTAACGCCCCGCGCCTCCTGGATAGCCGCTTCAATCTCCCCGGTATTTTCTCTAATTTCGGGTTCAAGATAGGACAAGCCCAAAGTTTCATAAATTACTTTTTCGGTTCGACTGACGATCTTGATCTCTTTTTTGCCGTCCAATCGCCACAAACCATACTCATTAAGCTTAAAACCCTTAGCTTGAGCTAAACGGCGCAAAGCGATATTATGGTCTTTGGAGCCAGTAAAATACTGCAAAGCCGCCCCGAAAGAGCTTAACTTAATCACTCGTAAATCCACATTAAACCCATCACGCCAACGTACTGACGCTTTAGTTGCGCCTCGACCCCAAATTTTTTCCACACGCGGAAAACTAGTAAAAAACTTGATTACCTTAACTGGTTTATTCGTTGCCACTAATATATCAAGATCGCCAATAGTTGGCAAGCGCCGTCTGGCTGAACCCGCCATCTCAACTTGCAAAACTTCAGGCAATCCTTTGAGTAATTCTACCAGCTCTTTGATTACTGGCAAAATATGACCTAATAAAAAACGTCCACGACTGCGCTTAATAAATTCAATACTCCGCAAAATATTATACTGGACCTTTTCTCCAAAACGCGGCAAACTCCTAATCTTACCCGTCCGGGCCGCCCTTTCTAAATCATCAAGGGTTTTTATTTTTAATTTATGGTACAAAACTTTAATCATTTTTGGCCCCAAGCCACGAACCGAACCTAAAGTATCAAGATCAAATGGAAATTCTTTATGTAATTTGTCAAATTCAACAACTTTTTTGCTTTTAATGTACTCCTCAATCTTCAGAGCTATACCATGGCCTATGCCCGGGATTTTTTCTATGGATCTAAGCCCGCTTTGTTGGTAAAGCATTTCCACGTCTTCAGTCATTGATTCTAGTGTTCTAGCGGCTCGTAAATAAGCCGTAGACCTAAAAGATTCTTCGTCATTCATTTGAAGATATTCTGACATTAAATAAAAAATTTTAGCAATCTCTTGATTAATCACAGATCAAGCTAATTTATCAAATTTACCAACTGGCGATGGCGATAAATTGTGTTTATCTGGAGAAATCATCCGATTTTTTGCTAAAAGCGGTATTAACCCGCCCACCAGGGCAATGGTGCCAGATAAAACATACAACGATTGAAAAGAAAAATGCGACACGTAAAGACCCCCCAAAACACCAGCAATTCCGACCCCCAAACCAATGGCTGTTGATTCTAAGCTCCAGTCGAACGCTTCTCGCCCCTTATCTATGTGTCGCGTAAAAATACCGCACCAAGCTGGTATTGCCATAGCCATAGCTATGGCATTAATCGCTTGCAAAAGATAAATATGCCACGGTTCTTTAACAAACGCAAAAAACAAAGTGCCCACACTCATAACCATCAAGCCGATCTCTAAAAACCAAAAATCATCAATTTCTCCATGATTTTTATCCAGCCAATGCGCCAAAGGCACCTGTAAAAGAGATTTAAAAATCCAATAAATTCCAACGGCAAAACCAACCACCCTGACACTGCCCCCATAGATTTGCCCAGTGACAAAAATCGCGAAAATAGGCGCTGTTAATCCTAAAGCGGCGTTAAAAATTAGATCAGAAAAAATTAGAGTTTTAACTACTTGATTAATATGCATAGATTTTTGAATTAATCTAAAAAAATGATGCTGTTGCCCTATGGGGTTCGCCCTCCATTAAGATTATTTAAGAAACTCTTCATACTAGCTTGCAAAACGACCAAAATACCTAGGGATACCGGAATCATTTCCGCAAAACGCATGACCAACGCGTATGCCAGGCCTTGTTGAGCACCAAGCCCCAAAAGCACGAAAAGAAAGGCTTGCGAAGATTCAAAACCGCCAAGCCCTCCGGGAAAAGGCAAAAAATAAATTAAAAAAGTTGAACTCAAAATTATAACAACACCAATCAGGCCTATCTGCTGATTGCTAACAAATAAAATCACTAAATAAACACGCGCCACAACACTTGCCATTCTCAAAATAGTTAAAAAAATTACCGGTAAAAAAAATGGGTTCTTAAAACTAAAAAATCTATGCACAACTTGTTCCATTTCGTCAACATGGCCGGCGATCTTTTGCCAAAGCTGGCTCTTAGATAAATGGAATAATTTGGCTAACGTACTTATAAAACCCTGGCGCCTAATCATTCGGTAATAACCCGCTCCGATAACCGCCAAAGAAAGCGTAACAATTATTATTATCATCATCCTTAAAGGAAAAGACAAGGCATGTTGCCAAAATAACATAATGACTCCTAAAATAACTATTATCAAATTTGCGGTAGCATCAAAAATCTTATCTATAAAAATCGTTGCTGCTACTTGCGCCCAAGAAACTTTATCGCCTTTTGATTCTTTAAATATTCTCAAGCGCAGAGGTTCGCCGCCAAAAGAGGGAGCTGGGCTTAAATAAGAAAAGGCAAAATCAGATAGCCATGGTTTTAAAGAATTCAACCAAGAAACCTGTCCGCTATTAATCATAGACAACAATAAACGCCAACGACAAACAGAAACAAAAACAAAAAGTACTAACAAAATAATCAAGAAAAACAATTGCCATAAAGACAGCTGACCAATAACCGATAACAGCTCTTTGAAACCGACTTTTTTAATAACACCAATAAATAGGACAATGCCAATAACAGCGGAAAAAACAGAAAAGAAATTCTTTTTAGCAATTTTTGAATAATTCATTACTTGATTTATATTAATAACCTAAATTAAACTTTTCTGTTTAGAAAAACTTGCCTGTTCGCCATCATCAAAAATCTTAATCTTGCCATATTCGCCATCGTATCCTGGCGCGATTTTAACTTGGCCTTGACGCACACGACGCATTGCCTCAGCGATTTGTGAATTACTTGTCGCGCTAATTTGACTTTCCGTAGCATTTAATAGAACATTAAACTCCGTGCCAAAATAATTTATCAACTCCTTATATTCTTGCCAAACTGCCTTAGTCCCCGCACCTAAACCCAAGGCCGCACCTACTATTTCCTGTAAGGGAATTAAATTTTGGTAATCGACCGCGTATTTAGGCTTTTCCCCCAATGGCCGATTAGCCAGATCATCTATTTGCGACATTGTACCCACTACCACTGGTTTGCCGCATTTTGGACAAAGACCTTTGGCTTTTTTTGTTTCTTGCGGAGAAAAAACCACCTTGCACAAACGATGTCCATCGTAATGATATTTGCCTTCTTCCGGGAAAAATTCAATGGTTTGTAAAAACTGCTTACTGGCTTTATTTTTTAAAGCGTTAACAATGCCCCGATAACTTAAATCACAATCAAATTGATTGGCTTCTCGGCCAATCCTTGCTGGCGAATGCGAATCAGAGTTAGACACTAAAGCATATTTGTCCAAACGCGACCAACGCCAATTCATTTTCGGGTCCGACGATAAGCCCGTCTCCAAAGCAAAAATATTTTTAGTATATTTCTCAAAACATTCTTCAATGTCCACAAAACCAGATTTAGACCCGAATAAACTAAACCACGGCGTCCAAATATGGGCCGGGATAATCACGCATTCTGGGTTAACATTAAAAACAATTTTAGCCGCCTCTTGAGCGTCTAACCCCAAGATCGGCCTGCCATCAGATTTTAAATTCCCGATCCAGCCCAAATAAGTATTAATTTTATCTACCGTATCAAAATCCGGTGATAAAATCACCAGATGGATTTTGCGTGTCCGATTATTTTTACTATAAATACAACTAATTTCCGCGGATAGGATAAAACGCGTCGGTTGTTTTTGACTGATCGACGGCAAATTAGATAATGCTGGGTTATGCTTGCCCAAAGCAATCGCGGACGACTTAAGCTTAAACAGCCCTGGCTCTGCAGGTATCAATTTAGATTTTAAATCACTAAACCATTGGGGATGCGTAAAATCACCGGTTGCTAAAACATGGACGCCTTTGATTTGCGCCCATTTATCCAATACTTCCAAATCCATATCCTTGCTCGTGGCGCGCGAAAACTTAGAATGAATGTGAAAATCAGCAAAAAATTTCATAACCTGCTATCTTAACATAAATTCAGACAACAAAAAAGAGCATCCCGCAGAGAGAACGCCCTTAAATTAAATATTAGAACATTATGTCTTCCTCTGCCCGCTTATAATCATGAATTTCTTTTGGCGAAAACCAATATTTGATTTCATGGGCTGATTCTTGACTCGTTTCTGAAGCATGGACTAAATTATGGACCGCCCGATGTTCGGCGTTAGCCACGGTTGGCGAATCAACCGAAAAGTCACCACGGATCGTGCCCATTTCGGCGTTAGCCGGCACTGACGGGCCAACTAGTTTCCGCACCATAGTAACACTATGAATTCCTTTAATAATCATGGCAATCATTGGGCCCGATGTTAAATAGGACACCAGCCACGAACGAACATCGCAACCGATTTTAACAGGGTTGTCAGAACCCAAAACAAGCTTAGCGTTTAATTGATGGGCCTCACAAGTAGCAATACCTTTTTCGCCCAAACGCTTGACCCAGGCCGCGTCTTTGGGATAATGGCCATCAACTTTTGAATCGTCGGCCCAAATCATTTTAAGTGCGATTAATTTCAGCCCGCGTTGTTCAATGCGCGAAATTACCTCGCCCACCAAACCGCGCTTAACGCCGTCCGGCTTAATTAAGACCAAAGTTTTTTCTTCTTTGGGATTATGCATAATTTCAAATTTCTATAAGGTTTTTTCTTTTTACATAAAAACTATTTTAGCTTCAACCACCGTTCCTTGCTAACCCTTGCCTGCCTCAAAATACGCAAAAGCAAATCGATACCAATATCTTCTACGTGTTGATTGGGGATAGTTAGAACTAAACCACTCTTAATCATGTAAGGGTGCTTGCCAGATTGATAGGGACCATCAAAACCCAATGATCTAAAATGTTTCACCAACACTCTCCATGAAATCGGCTTAAGTTAGGGCATAAATTTCAGGCAGAGACATCTTTTTGAAAGAGATCTGAAAATTAGGGATAGGAAGATCTTTTTTCAGTCTCAAAACCGCCCATCCTTCTATGGTTTCAGCAAGATTTCTACGACATTGTTCTAAGGTCTCCCCTATAGCCCATACCCCTTTTAACTGAGGAACTTCGCCATAATAAGTCCTGCCCTTATCAATCGACTCATACTTTGCCGTATTTAAATAATGCTCTAAAAATTCTTGAAACATATGTTTTAAATTTAACAATCTTTTATCCGAATGTCAATTGCTAATTTTCTGTCATTAATCCAATTCCTCCATTGCCGCTTTTTGTTTTTGTTTAATTGTCCCCTCTATATCTTCTCGCTTTTTACGAGTAGGCCAAATTTGATTACCGTCTAAATCAAATACTGGCACCCTTGTCTCGGGATTTTGCGCAGTCAGCTCAAACATGCTCTTGATGACTTTTTTTTCAAAAACCCTATCACGAATAGTACAAATAATACCTTTTAAATCTTTTTGGATATCTATCTCGTCACTATTCTTAAAAGTGCACTGCCCATCATTCCCCATGTGGCCACAGTCTTTGATTGTTTCTGCGGAAACCAATATCCCAATATTATACTTCCGAGAAATTTCTTTATTCGCTTGTAATTCTTTTACATCTTCTTCGTCTTTGTCAAAAACCATCCCACTTCTTCTGTGTATCAAATCTCGCAATCGGCTTGGATCAAGATAATAATCTTGATCTTCTAATACCTCTTTTGCGCGCTGGCTTTCATTGTGCAAGAGATCATAGCTTTGAATTACATAATCCCTTAATTTGTGGGCAAAATCCGCCCTATCCGATGACTTTTGTTGAATTTGCTTAATTTCTCCAACCCAATCAGTGTATATTTTACCACCAGAACCAAAAGCCCAGGTTCCTGTATTGCTAAATATAAAATCGTCCCAAATATAAATTTTCTCTACATCGGACACAGAAGACCAATTTTTATAAACTCTCCTAATTATACCCCCGAGAGTCGATATGCCATCAGGTAAATTTGGATAACTAATTTTTTTCATTTTAGTCCCATTCTCATCGAATTCATAAAAAAGAGACCTATATTTCGTATATGCGCCATCTGGTAAAAATAATAGATTGTACCCCTTAAATTCATTTTTAGTCACAAAAACTCCATCCAAGAAAGCCGCATTAGTAAACCTAATGACAATATTTTTCTGATAAACATATTCTATTTTTGCTTCTATCAATTTTTTTAATTCTTTTTCTTCTATTTTATCCTCCGCCTCTTGAGGACCTCTTTCAGCCTCTTGACTTGTAAATTTTGGTTCTTTTTCTGGCATCGTAGTGTTGTAGGGAACAAAAATTTTTGTTCCCTACGTTCTTATTTTCGACAATCGTGAAACAATAATTATCGTTCCCTACAGTTATTTACACAAACACATTGTCTTTATTGTTACGGTCAAATTCCCACTTCAATAGATTTTGGACAATGTATTCCCGAATCTTAAATAACGATTTTTCATTACGAATAATATGATCATAAAACGATTTTTGCCAGGCGAAATTTTGATTATTATTTTGACAGCACCATTTGGTAACTCCAATTTTGAATCCACGAACAACGGACGACAACGAACGCGCCCAGTGTTTTTGCCATGGTTGTTGTAGGGAACAAAAATTTTTGTTCCCTACCGTATTACCCCTAATGACGATTATTCCATGGATGTGATTGAGCATCACAATAAATTCATCTAAATCTGTGTCCGGAAAATGTTTTGAAATCTCTGACCAACATTTTTGGGCTATCTTCCCAATTTCCGATAATCGCATTTTCCCACCAGTAATATCGCCCAAGAGATATTCATAATTCCTGACGCAAAGAGTAACGAAATACCAACCGCCCCGTGAATAATCATATCCTTCTAACCTATTTAATCTACGATTTTTTACACTAAACATTTTATAATCAATACGACCACGGGGAACAATTATTATTGTTCCCTACAGTATAAACATTACATAATTGATTTACGGTTGTAGGGAATAAAGATTTTTGTTCCCTACTTTACAAAATAATAAATCTGATAAATAATACCCAAGACAAAAATCGCGATTAGACAATAAACAAGCCAGCTTGGTATTTTTAGAACCATTTCTGGCTGACGCTCTGATTTTTTTCGGCGCCTGGCATATAAAAAAGCCAATAAAATTAAAATCACCTCCAAGCCGCTAAGCAAAACACCAGTAAAACCGATAATCACAATAAAATTACGCAAACCAGCTAAAAAGGCGACTAAAGGCAAACCAAGTGCCAAAGCCAAACCCCATTTTTGAGAAATTTGATAATCCAAATAAAGCATTTTTTTCAAAGCCCGGGCAAAAACCATAAACGAAATAAAAACGGCCAAAAAACCAAAAATGCTAACGATAATAACAATGGGCTGGCCCAAAAACGACCGCAAACCACCAATCGCTTCAGTTGAAGTTTGGCTTCCACTTACGCCAACCACAGCCAAAGCAAAAACAATATATAACAAAGCCGGAACTAAAGTGCCCAAGACAATAACTTGGCGCATTTGAATACCGCCTCGCTTGGTTTTAAATTCTTTTTTAAATAAATCTTTTAATTCCAAAATCGCCATATTGCCTATTAAAGAGAACAAGACGATACCATAAGGCAAAAAGCTGGCCGACAGATTAAAACTAGACAAATTATCAAAGCAAATTTTTGGCCAAGCCCAAATCAAAACTAAAATCATCATTAAAACCAAAAGGCCAGACATCACTAAATCCGTTTTAGGTACGGGTCGACTACCGACCAAAATTAAACTTCCGGCTAAAAACAAAAAAACCAAACTCCAAGCGTAACTCGCGCCGCCAAAGATGTTAGCCAAAAACTGGCCGCCCAAAATCATATAAATTAATAAGGCACTGGGCAGAGCCACCACCATAATAAAAGTCATTAAAACACCGGCCTTAACTCCAAGATATTTTTTAATATAACCGACCAAATGTAATTTAGCTTGTGTCCTTAAGGTAATCTCTGCCAAACAAAGATGCACGATGGTGACCGCGAAAGCCAAAACACAAATATACAAAATACCTAAATAAAAACTGGATTGCGCCAAAGCATAGGGGATACCAAAAATGCCAGCACCAACCACAGTGCCGACAACCAAAGCCCAAGCGTAAAATGATATTAATTTCATATAGACTACGCGGGTCGTCCACCTCGCCTATGCTCGGCGTCCTCCCGCGGGATTGCCACGTCGCCCCTTAGGGCTCCTCGCAATGACGACTCTATAGCATGTCATACTACTTAACTGATTTTTTAATCTTAAATTCAAACCGACCTAAAAGAAATAAAATTAGCAAAATAAGAAGCGTAGCCACAAAAGAAGTTAGATACATGCCAAAACCAATCGCCATACCAACCGCGGCGGCCGCCCAAATCCCAGCGGCGGTAGTCAAACCGCGCACTCGACCATGATAATGCATCACTTATCCCAGCGCCAATAAAACCAATACCAACAACAATCTGTGACGCAATTCTCGTCCCGTCAACTTGAGTAGCGCCAGCCAACCCCTGATAAGACAAAATTGTGAATAGTGCGGCGCCCACGCAGACCAAAGCAAAAGTTCTCATACCCGCCGCCTTACCAATTTGTCTTCGCTCTAAACCAATCAAACTGCCAAATAAAGCAGCTAAAATTAGCTGACAAAAAATTCTTAAAATGTTTTGTTCAAACATGAAAATCGGTCTACGGTCAACGGGCTACCGCTTACCGCTAAACGTAGACTGTAGACCGTAGGCAGTAATCCATAGTCTACTTTTTATACACCGAATCGCCCTCGCGCACTGCTTGCGCGACTTTTAAGCCAATCGCTTCACCGGCCTTAGCCTTTTGACGAATTTCATGCTCAATCTGAATAGACGCCGCTACCTGCTCAAAATCCCGCTCACCACCCTTGATTTGAATCGTATCGCCAACAGCTAAAGTGCCGTTTAAATTCACCACCGCCACGCCAACATTATTAAAATAATGAGTAATTTTGCCAATAAGTTTGTCTTTGGGCATATAATCACCTCCTTAAAAATTATTTAATTGTTTTCCCAATCTTATCTTTATCAATCACGGGTATTAATTTTTCGATTAAGGCCTTGGGGTCTTTGTCGTAAACCATCTTGCCACTGCCTCGATGACATTTAGCAATGATATCTTCTATCATATCTGCCGTACCGCCACTACCAACTAAAACACCAATCGGTTTTTGATCTTCAAAAGCAATCGTAAATTCATTTAAGGTCCCCATGCGGCCACAAACCACAACCACCGCGTCTGCCGCTCGCGTTAATATCAAATTCCGGCCCGCGTATTCAAAACCAGTATAAACAATTAAATCAAAATAATCAATTGGCAAACGATAAGTTTTAACATGGCTAATTTCCGAAACCGCGGGCGAGAAGCCAATACTAATCCCGCCCGCCTCCTTGGCGCCAATCGCCGCCCAATAAGGGATACCTGTGGTGGCGCCCGTAAGCAAAACACCGTTATGGGCTACGATTTGCCTGCCGACTTCTTTGGATAAATTTAAAGCTTCGGCCACGCAATGACCAGATTCGGCCGCCCCGCAAACGCAAAATTTGTATTTTAAATAAGACATCGTAACTAAATTTCTAATTAACCTAATTGTTCTAATTATTCTAAATAATGACTAATGACTAAAGTCCCAATGACTAAATTTTATTACTTAACAAAATTAATTTAGGAATTAATTATTGGGGTTTGGGATTTTCTTAGAACAATTAGGTTAATTAGAATAATTAGAAATTTCTTAATTCTTTAGTCTTTCTTTCACCTTTGCCACCAGTTCCGAAGGCGTAATTTTAGTCTTCATAATATATTCTTCTGCTCCTAATTTGATCGCCTCCTGCGATACTGTCTCTTCGCCAACATTAGATAATACCCAAACAATAATTTTTAATTTTAAATTAGAATCGTTTTGAATCCTTTTTAAAATTTCAATGCCTGACATATCGTCCATTTTAATATCAAGCAAAACCATATTGGGCGCTGTTTGAATCTTCTGCCAACCTTCGTGGCCGTTAACCGCCGTTAAAATCTCAAAACTAGAATTCCGGAAAGCAATTCCATACATTTCTAAAAGCATTGGTTCATCTTCAACAATTAAAATTCTGATTTTTGATTCTGCTAATTTAGTATTAGACATACCGTAATTTATTTTAACATAGACCACATCCCCAAACAAATAATTACAGCTCAAAGACCTGATCGATCTTAGGCGCCAAGGCGGGAATTCCCAAATGGTCTTTAATCTGCTGGCCTAACGCCTCGGCGGCTTCAATTTCTCCCTGCACAATAAATACTTTTTTGATTGGCTTGGCAATTGCGGTCAGCCAACGAATCAGCCCCGGCTGATCAGCATGCGACGAATAACCATCTAAAGATTTAATTTTAGCATTTACCCTAACTGCCTGGCCAAAAATCACTACTTTTTTATGTCCATCTGCCAACTTTCGCCCCAAAGTGCCTTGCGCTTGATACGCGATAATCAAAAGAACATTCTGGGAATTGCTCAAATAATGCAATTCATGGTAGCAAATACGACCACCCTCGCTCATACCGGATCCGGCTAAAATTATTTTGGGCGATGGTATTTGATTAATTTCTTTAGATTCTTCCTTGGTCAAAGTCAGTTCCAACCCCGGAAAATTAAAAATATCATCACCGCTTGTCGCTAGTTGAGCTGCTTGCTGGCTGAAATATTGACGATATTTTCGATAAACTTGAGTTGCCTCAATTGCCAAAGGACTGTCTAAAAAAATTGGCACATGGGGGATTCTCTTTTGCTCTACCAGCGCGTTTAATTCATAAAGCAACTCTTGGGCGCGCTCAATAGTAAACACTGGCACCATCAAAACTCCGTTTTGAGCAACCACGTCTTCTATGATATTTTCGAATTCGCCCTGGCACATTTGTTTTGATTGATGAACTTTATCACCATACGCTGATTCCACAATCACATAATCCGCTTGTTCAACGGTTTCGGGATCTGGCAATAAAGGTGTCGGCGGATTACCCAAATCACCGGAAAAAACTAATTTTTGTTTTTCAAGAACAATTTCAACAATGGCTGAGCCCAAAATATGACCAGCGTTTTTAAATTGAAAAAATAAATCAGAACCCAAAGAAATCTGCCGATGATAATCATAAATTTCAAAAAGCCCTAAAACACCATTAACATCTGCTAAGTTAAATAGCTTTAAAAGGTGTGGCTCTTGCTTGCGCCAAATGCGCTCGCTGTCTAATAATACTAATTCAGTAAAATCGCGCGTTGGCGCTGTACAAAGTACCCGGCCACGAAAACCATTTTTATAAAGCCACGGAAGACGGCCGCAATGATCCAAATGAGCGTGCGTTAAAATCACGGCCTCAATAGTTTTTGGATCATAGCTAAAATCGCGAAAATTTAATTGATTGCTAGTAGGACTCCCTTGGGATAATCCACAATCAATTAAGATTTTATGATTTTTTGTTTCTAAAAGATAATTGGCGCCAGTAACACTTCTAGCCCCGCCGCAAAAAGTTAAACGCATGTTAAATAATTAAATAATTTTTATAATTTTACTGCGCGAATGCTCACCCTTTATTATTTTAACTTGTTTTTGACAAATTGCCAAATATTTTGATAAGACCTTGATTAATTCCTTGTTGGCCTTGCCTTTTTCTGGCGCGGATTTTAAATATATTTTAAAAAAGCCGTCAGATTGCTTGACGACTTTTTGCTGACTACTTTTAGGTAGCACTTTGACTTGCAAGTACGTTTTTTGATTTTTTAGCATAATAGCTCTGTTCTGCGTCTCCAATTTGATTAGGATAAAACTCCCGTAATGCCTGTTCCATCAACCCGCTAACAACACTCCAGTCTCCTAGAGAAATTAGTGTTGCAAACGCTCGTATTTTCGGGATAACATTAAACTCTGGCGCTTTCTCAAAAAGATTAATATTCAACCCCATCAGAACGACATTACTACCAAATAAACTATAAATGGCCGTGTCTAAACATTCTTTTAACGCAGTTTTACAAGACTCTATCAACTCCTCCTGCAAAATATTTAAAATAATCCTACCACGGCCACAAGGTTCATAATCCCCAGACATACCAACCAGGATAAAACGCCAATCAACAACGACTTTCATTAAGTTCCCTCCTTAAGATTGCTTTAATAAATTAAGACCAATCTCGTCTGAATACTGCCGATTGATTGCTGGTAATACATTTAAAAAAACCTCTAGCGTGGCGGCTACCACTAATTTGCTGGCATGGCCGCCAAAAGTTTGCATATCTTTATTTGAAAAAACACCGTGACAATGAACTATTAATCCATTATCCTTAACACCGATATTGCCAGATAAGGAAGCAACCTCTAGGGGTTGTGATAACACCTTACTATAATACTTCTTCTCTGTCAAGTTATAAAACGCCAACTCTGCTTCGCTAATTGCTCCTAAACCCCAAAACCAGCCGCCTTGAATTTTTTCTTTAAGACAAAATTGCTTTAGTTCCCCGATGAATTCTTCGTCTCGATTAAAACGCAGAGTAAGCTTTGACTGTTTTGAGTAAATTTTATCCATAAAAACCACTGATCAATAGCGATTGCGCATCAGGCAACCACAAAGATGCCACGATCAAGGCAGTTATAATTGCTAAAATAATAATTGGCCCACTTAATGCCCCCCACAAAACCCACCAAGTCAAATGTTTTTTGGCACGCGGCATAATTTCAAAAGCAACTGCTGATTTTTTATTCTTTAAATCTTGATAAAGCACATAGGATAGCCCCACGGTTAAAGGAGAAATCAATAAAGAAACCAAACACTGCCAAACTATTATCAAAATCGAGCTAGTAGTTGATGAAATCGTTTTTACCAAAAAACTCAATAATAATCCGAGCAACATTGCTCCGCCAGCAATAGCGGCTATCAACAAGCTAAAAACTAATTGCCGACCAAAGATCGCCCACCAATAGCCCTGAACATAAAATTTACTTTTAAGCAGGGCATCACGGCCTTTTAGGTCTTCAAAAATTAGAACCCAAGCCCCCAAAAAAAACCAAAGCGAAAAAATAATCCCCGGAACAACAAAAAGCATTATGCCGCCCACAACCATCAATCCTGTCAAAATTGCCAACCATAAATAATCCCCAAGCTTATGCCAAGCCAAACGATAAGCTAATTGCCAAGTAGTTGGTTCTTTGCAAGCGAAAATTAAAGCCGCTCCTGACCATATGCTTATTACCATAATCAACAACCAAATCAACGGCGTTATCCAGCCAACAACAGAAACAAATAAGCTCGCCTCATTCTGTTTGATTATTAAATCGCTCAAACTAGTCAAAACGAGCCATGCGCAATTTAGGATTAACGGCCAGACAAAAATCTGCAAAAATAATTTCCAATGTTTTTTATAAAAATCAAAAACTTGCGAGATTAAATCGCCGGTTGGGATTAAAGACAATTTTGGCGTTGCCGCTTGCGTGGCCGGAGCATTGGGCTGAGCTGGCACAGGTAAAGGCATTGGCATCAAAACAGCCTCCGACGGAATATCCTCTAAATTTTTATCATTAGACATAATTTTGAATATCACTTTTAGACCGCTTGCGGTGTCGCAACTTTACCTGTTTTTCTTTTGACCGCGAAAAAATATGCGATGGCGCCTACCCAACCCAAAACCAGCAGAAGAACAATCCACAGCGTTTTTTGATCAAAATTACGCTTAGCGCAATCAACCAACATCCAAATCCAGAAAACGAAAAACAGCAAAGCTATCAAATAAAAACCAACCATAACACCGACGCTGGCCCCGCCCAACTCGCCAGCCACTTTCGCTAAAAGATAAAGCGCTGACGGGAAAAGTAAAAATAGTTTTGCCATATTTATTCAAATTAATTTTAAATTTTATAACCAGTTGTCGACTACAACTGACCGATCTGTCATCCTGAATAACATATGCGCAGTACCTTCGGTTTATTTCAGGATCCAGCGTCAACGACGTGGATTCCGGCTCGGTGGCCGGAATGACAACCTTACAACTACCGAGAATATCTAATTAAAATTCAACTTGCGGATTTTCACGCTCGCTGGGTTCGCCAATTTCAAAAAACTCGGCTTTTTTAAAACCAAACATCCCGGCGATCGTATTATAAGGGAAAACTTCTTGTTTGGTATTAAAGTCCCGCACATTACCATTGTAAAAGCGCCGCGCCGCTTGAATTTTATCTTCAGTATCAGCTAATTGCTTTTGTAAATCCAAAAAGTTTTGCGCCGCCTGAAGTTGCGGATAATTCTCTGCCACCGCGAATAAACTCTTTAGAGCGCCCGCTAAACTTTTTTCCGCTAAGGCAGCGTCAGCTGGCGCCTTAGCTCCCATGGCGCGAGCCCGCGCTTCGGTTACTTTTTCAAACACTTCTTTTTCGTGCGCCGCGTAACCTTTGACTATGGCTACTAAATTAGGAATTAAATTGTAGCGCCGGCGCAACTGGACATCAATATCGGACCACGCTTCTTTAGTCCGATTACGCAATCTCACTAAGCCGTTATAGCCACCGATTAAAAACAAAATAACTAATACCACAACAGCCACGATTAACAAAATGAAATAAGGCATATTTTTTACACCAAAAATTTAATCTTTAAAATTAAAATTATTAGAATTTAATGATTAAATTAGGATGAATTAGTTTTTTATTTATAAATTATATTGTTTATACTTTTATCCCCTTTTTCAATATTAGCCATAAATTTTCTAATAAATTGCACTAATTTTTTAGACGACATGATTTTATTGCTCGTCGCTATTTTGCCAAAATTCTAAACCAACAATTCCCTGAAAATGTTTTTTATTCAAAGTATGTAAAAAAGCGCCGTTCACAATGGCGGTAGCGGCAATGGCCGCATCCGCGAATTCTATTGGCTGCTCAAAATCACGGGCTATTTCTCCTGCCAATTGCGCTATTTCATAATCATAGGGCAAAATTTTCAAAGGCGTAATGGTAGACAATAAATCATTCTCTTTTTGTTTATCTTTGGAGCTTTTGCATTCATAAAGCTCTTGCACAGTTATTACTGAAATGGCCAAATTTTCCTTAGCAATCTTTTTTGCGATACTCATCAACGTAGTTTCTCCTTTGGTTGAAAAACGCAAATGGTCAATGATAATGTTGGTATCTAAAATTACCATGCTTTTTTTCTGGCTTGTGAGGCCGCCAATTCAACAGCCCTTTTTTGCTTTTCTCCAATTTTTTTCGCCTTCCCCCAAGCGCCTCTTGTCCTTTCCAGAACCTTTAGATAATTATCCGCGTTACCAATTTTTGGCACAACATCGCTTATCGGCTGTATAAAAAGCCCGCCGCCCCTTACAAATAGATGTAACGAATCTTTAGTGCCAATACCTAAAACCCTTCTCATTTCTTTGGGAATAACAATTTGCCCTTTTTCATTTGGCCTAGTAATAATTCCTAATTTCATACAATTACTATTTTATTACTTTAATTGGTGCCTGCCAAGCGGTTTTATCCACGCCCTCAATAAATTATACTAATTTCTTTGCCTCTTTTTCAAAAAACTTTTTGACTACTAACCATTTTACTAATTCAAACATTTTTGGCATTGGGTTTTCGTCTGCGTCCCTGAAATACTGCAGTCCTAAAATCAAATGATAAGGCTCGTAATTTATTCCCACAAACTTTTTAGGCAACAAAGCAAATAACTCCTCCAAAGAAATAATCTTTTGGGCAATAAAATAAAGGTCAATAAAATCCTTTTTACTCCCTCTGCTACCAACAGTAACAAGTTTCATCAAAGCAATATCAATAATATCGGCAACCTTAACTCCCTTAAATTCAGAGGCTGGTTTGATCAAGCTTGACGAATAATGCAACAAATCGATTTTCACATCATGGGTTTTGTTGCAAATTCTTCGGAACAAAAAAAGTCCAAGTCGACCGAAATCCTATGCCCTATATACAAAGCTAGGCCAGTACCGCCAGCCAAATAAAAACTCTGAATAAACTTTTGCTCGCTTAATATGGCCAAAGCTCCCTGCGCCTTTTGAGATATGACTTTCTCAAACATAAGATATTATTTTTGTTTAAGCCAAAATAATTCGCCCAAAAATTAGCGGTTTTTTCCGTAAACTCGCGAGATTTCATCAACACCTTCTTAATAGTGCGATTTTGATATTTTTTCAACAGCCACCTTACTGACTCCAAATCACCATGTTCCAAAAGCCTGGCAACCACATATTGTTTATGTTTTTTTTCATCCAACTTCTCAAAGTCCACATCCCAAAAATATTTTTCAAATTGTTTAGGCAACATAAAAAATAATGCAAAAATCAAAAATCCAAACACCGTGGATTCCGGCTCAATGGCCGGAATGACAACCGAGTGACTGTTTTTATTTTATCATACCAGCCACGACAACGCAACCCAGCCCGAGATTGCCACGCTTGCGCGCCGTAGCGCTTCAGCGCACGCAGGCACGTCACCCCTAAGTTTACCCCAAGCACAGTCGAGGGGCTCCTCGCAATGACAACAAACAACTACATAATTTAGCCCGCGGAACTGCCGCCACCACCGCCGCCGCCGCCAAAGCCGGAACCGCCGCCGCCCGCGCGACCCGCGCTTTGCAAAATCTGTGAAAAATTATGCGCCACATCTGTAATCTGCTGACTAAACACACCCATATCAAAACTATTTAATAATGGGTTCGTTGAATGCATAACATACCAGTCGGGCGGTTGCGATTGCTTTTCAGAAAAGTCAAATCGATTACCCCACTGCTTCTCTATCCCAAAAACCATGGCATAAGCCAAAAACTTAGTAAAATCTTCTATAGTTAAATTTTGCAATCGTAGCTTTTCCGCCACTTGTAAATACTCACGAAAACCCAGGGCCTGCCAATAAATCTTTGCGCCTTGTTCAGTTTTAGCCGGCATCACTCGACTAAAAATTACCAGTATGATAGCTGTTAACCAAAAAGCAATAATCACATAAATCTCTGACAAAGAGAATAAATACCGCGCCAAAATATAACCCGTAGTAGCCAGTACGCTGGCGCTAATTAAATAAGTTTTACGCACAAAATCAGGGCTATTGCGGAAAAGGCCAACAGACACCAAAGACAAACCAACTTTCCGCTCAATAATGCGTAACTGATAACCAAAACCATTACGCAAATAACTTATTGGCACCTTATCGCCAATCATAAAAATCCTACTTAAAAAATAACGCTCAAATTCTTTTAAATTTTTGTCTGTTTCAAAATCACGCTGTTTAATTAAAAAGTAATCTTTTTTGTTTAAAAATCTTTCTGGTTGAATTATTTCTTGTATTTTTAAATAACCACGACAAGCCAAATCAATTAACATCGCGCTTAAATCTTTAGGCCGCAGGTGCTGTTGCCACAAAACAGCGATCTCTGCAGGCCGTAAATCTATAGGTGGCTCATATTGAACAATCGATGATCGTCTAATTTTAGGATCGCGGCCTTGATGCCGCCAAAAGCCCAAAAGCCAAATAAAAACTCCTAATGGAATCAAAAACCACA